>VFSW01005540.1_pt1 | contig 18636 bp, 18 predicted proteins | sample 5358111 | NCBI WGS metagenome assembly VFSW01 (sample SAMN11554181, study PRJNA540505) | mine drainage metagenome | isolation source: sediment from site ElyBrook_90M | place: USA: Ely Copper Mine, Vershire, VT | collected 2017 | reverse complement strand
GGAGGGGCGGCTGGCGGTGGCTTGGGCGGGCGGCGAGGCTGCGGGGTGCGTGGCACTGCGGAAGTTGGACGAGCGGTGCGGGGAGTTCAAGCGACTATATGTGCGGCCGGCGTTTCGCGGGCGGGGGTTGGGGCGAACGCTGCTGGAGTGGGTGATGCAGGAGGCGCGCGCGACGGGGTATGCGGAGCTGATGGCGGATACGATGCCGGTGATGCTGGATGCGTTGGCGCTCTATGAGCGGATGGGCTTTGAGCGGACGGGGCCGTATGCGGATCAGGAGCAGACGGGAGCGGTGTGCTTCCGGAAAGTGCTGTGAGAGAGGGCGAGCGCGTGGTGGTGCAGCGGCGCGGCACGATAGAGTGGTTGCGTGGTCGATAACAGACTGATTCTGATTACGCTGCTGGTGAAGCTGGGCGTGGCTGCCGCGGTGGCCAGCGCGCTGGCGCGATCGCGAACGTTCCAGCGGCTGCTGTTTGCCGAGCACCGGAGGCATCGCGAGACGCTGGCGCTGCTGGCGTTTTTCCTGGTTCCGCTGACGCTGGGCGTGTGGGTGCGGACAGCGGTCCCGAATTTTCTAGCGGCGGATATTTCGTTTGAGACGGTGATTCTGCTGGGCCTGCTGCTGGGACCTGGATGGGCGGCGCTGGGAGGCGCGGTCCTATCGGTTCCCGCGGTGCTGCACCATGAGTATCTGGCGCTGCCGTTCAACGCGCTGTTGGGACTGGCGGCGGGCGTGCTGGGCTGGTTTGTGGAGCAGGAAGAAATCTGGTCGTTCACGCCGTTCATCGACCTGAGCCTGTATCGATGGGTGCGGAGGAATCTGCGCAAGCCGCGGATCGACCGGCAGATTCTGATGCTGTTTTTAATTGCGGCGCTGGAGATCTGCCGCGAGTGGATTGCGCGGAACCTTCCCCATGCGACGGGACCGCGACGACTGTTTGCGCTGAATACGGGCGTGTGGGGTCTGCAGGTGCTGGTGTGGCTATGCGCACCGATGGTGGTGGGCATTGCGCTGAAGGTGTGGAATGCGCTGCGGATCGAGATCACACTGGAGGAGCAGAAGCGGATGCTGCTGGAGGCGCGGCTGGATGCTCTGCAGCGGCAGATCAATCCACATTTTCTGTTCAACACGCTGAACTCGATTGCGTCACTGGTGCGTGTGAAGCCGGAGCTGGCGCGGGAGATGACGGTGAAGCTGGCGAATATCCTGCGCGCGCTGCTGAAGGATCATGACAGCTACGTACCGCTACGCGAGGAACTAAATTTTACCGATGATTATCTGGACATCGAGGTGGTGCGGTTTGGCCCGGACAAGCTGCGCGTGGAGAAAGACATCGATCCGCGCACGCTGGATGTGATGGTGCCAAGCATTCTGCTGCAGCCGCTGATTGAGAACAGCATCAAGCACGGGCTGGAGCCGCGGATTCACGGAGGCACGGTGACGGTGCGAAGCCGGATGGAGGGAGACCGGGTTCATATTGAAGTGGCCGACGACGGCGTGGGCATGGGCAAGCGCCCGGAGTCGGCGCTGCGGCGGGCGGGCGCGGGCATCGGAATGAAGAACGTGCAGCAGCGGCTGGAGGTGCTGTATGGGAGCGAGGCGGAGTTCAGCGTGGTGAGCAATCCGGGGCGCGGCACGCTGGTGACGATCGATCTGCCGGCGCGTTGAGATGGATTACGGTGTGCTCTCGAGCGCGAGTGCGGCGAAGGCGGTGGAGGCGTCGGTCATGAATTTGCCGACGTTGGTGCCAGGGTCGCGGTTCTTGTTGAGAGATTGCGCGGGCCATGTGCCAGTGGCGGAGTCCTGGTGGGAGGTAAGCCAGTGAAGCCCCTGCTGCAGATAGGCGTTCTGGGCCTTGTTCTCTTCGAGGGCGAGGACGGCGAGGCCGGTGGCGTAGCCGTCGGAGGCCGTCGGCTCGGGTGTCTTGTCGAGGCGCTGCCATGGGCCGAGTGCGGCGAGAGCCCAGCCGCCGTCGGGATTCTGGTGTTTGTAGATTTCGCGGATGAGCTGCTTGCGCTCCGGCGGAGTGAGGAGCGCGGGGAAGTGCGCGGAGGCCCAGAGCACGATGATCCTGTTCAGCAGCGGCTGCTGCTGAAAGTGGCTGGTGAGATAGACGCGCAGAGCGGCCAGGTTGCCGGTTGCGTCGTGGTTTCTGACGTAGTCATCCGGCGCGGTGGAGATGGCCTGAGCCATGAGGGCGGCGCCGAAGTAGCGCGAGTCGGGAGATTCCCATGGAGCGAGGCCGAAGTCCTGCCAGTTCCACGAGCCGGCATCGGGGCCGGATTTTTCCTGCAATGCCCAGAGGTTGTTCAGCGCGGCGCGTGAGGCGTCGGAGAGATGGCGATCGTCATAGCGGAGCAGGATGATGGCATTGACGACTGCCTCTGTGGAGTGGGATTGATCGGCCTTGCCCGTGCCGGAGTGCGCATCGTCGTAGAACGGAGGAAGCTGGTTCCACAGGGCGACGCGCTTGCGGACGCTGTCGAGCATGGTCTCTTCCGGCGGGTTGAGGCCGGGCTCGTTGAGGGTGGCGCGGAGGGCGGGACGAGCGTAGGCGTACGAGAGCTGCGTGTGACAGGAGACGCAGAGAGTGCCCTGGTCCTTCTGCGCGCGCTCCCAGTGTTGCCATTCCAATTCGCGCGTGTCGAGATCGTGAGCAGCGGCTTGGGGATTCCAGGAGGGCGCAGCGCTGCCGGATTGCGCGGCGGCCCGGATGGCTGCGGAAAGAAGCACGACGAGGGCGAATGCAAGCAGGGGCGGAAGTCGCGAGGGCTGAGCCTTCGAGCGCATGATGTGGTGATCCTCCCGAGAGTGAGGCGCAGTGTGCGAGCAGGTCGCGGTGGGTCTGGACCTAAGTAAGAGGATAATGGGGCGGATGGGCGAGCGCCGAGGAAATGGCCGAAAGACGGTGGTTCCGGGAGAGTCAACAATGGGGGGCGCGCGATGCACAGGGTTGCGCGGTATGCTCACAGGTATGGTTCGGTTCACGGTGCTCGCGTCGGGGTCGAAGGGGAACAGCACGGTTGTGACCGGAGGGCAGACGCGGATTCTGGTGGATGCGGGGCTGAGTTGCCGGGAGCTGTTCCGGCGGATGAAGCGGGCGGGCGAGGATCCGGGGACGCTGGACGCGATTGTGGTGACGCACGAGCACCAGGACCATGTGAACGGGCTGGCGGTGACGGCGCGGAAGTTGGGGATTCCTGTGTATTTCACCGAGGGCACGCATCGGGCGTGGATGCGCTGGCTGACGCCGCGGCGGCAGATGACGTATGCGCAGTGGATGGAGCAGTGCCGGAAGCAGGCTGCCGCGCGGCAAGCCGAGGCCGATGCGGACGAGCCGGAAGGCGAGCCGGACGAGGGAGATGGCGTAGCGCAGCCGAATGCAGCGGCCCAGCCGCAGACCGAGCCTGCAACAACCAAGGATCCCACCTGGCTGCCGGCGGTGGAGTATTTCGAGGCGGGCAAGATGTTCCAGATAGGGGACGTGACGATTCAGCCGTTTACGATTCCGCACGATGCAGCGGACCCGGTGGGGTTTGTGATGGAGGCGGAGGGAGTGAAGCTGGGAGTGGCGACGGACCTGGGCTACGTGACGCCGAATGTGAAGGCGAAGCTGCAGGGGCTGCATCTGCTGCTGCTCGAAAGCAATCACGATCTGGAGATGCTGCGGGACGGGCCGTATCCGTGGAGCGTGAAGCAACGGGTGATGTCGCGGGTGGGGCACCTGTCCAACGACGCGACAGCGGATTTTCTAGAAAAGGAGTACGACGGGCAGGCCGCGTATGTGATTCTGGCGCATCTGTCTGAGAGCAATAATCTTCCGGAGCTGGCGAGAATCTCTGCGGAGCGGGCGCTGGGGGCGAGAGCGAGTTTGCTGGCGAATCGGCTGTTGCTGGCAGAGCAACATCAACCGCTCTCTTCTGTTTACTTTTAGAGCAAGTCGGTTACAATGGTTTCAGTTCATCATTACCCTTGGGCGGAGAGCGATTTGGCCGGAGGGAAGTGCACGGTTGGCCAGGAAGTCGTTGCCGATCGAGGAATGGAACCTGCGAGCGCGATTCAGCGTTCTTAACGGAAGGTTCGGAACTTGATGACAGCGAAGTAATTTGCGCTGTTCTCTGAGTCCGACTTCTGCAAAGTGAGTCTAAGTGAGTATGGGAAGTCATGGATGCACGGACCGGGTGGTTGGCGCGATTCTCGCAAGTTGGCGCTATGACATCTCGGGAATTCATCCGGAGATGCGGCGCGACTATGAGCAGCATCTGGCAGAGTGCAGCCGCTGCAGCGGAAGGCTGAAGTTTCATCGCAGCCTGGACGTGGCGCTGGTTGTGCTGACGTCTCTTTCGGTTTTCTTCTCTCTGTTTGCGCTGGCCGTCATCCGGCATATCAAGCCGCTGGAGCATGTGGCGTTCAGCATGCTGGGGCTGGATATATCGGATATGTACCACATGTTGGTTTCGGCGGCGGTGGCGGGAGTGTGCTTCTCGGTGATTGCGTTTGCGCTGGTGCTGATGGCGACGCCCGCGCCGACCTATCTGGGCGGCATTGCGGCGGAGCGCGCAAAGGTGCTTGAGAAGCGGCTTCCGGATTCGATCAAGTCTATGCTGCCGCGGTAGCGCGACGGAGACAATTCAATCAGGATGAGGCCCTCGCGATGCGGGGGCCTTTTTTGCTGGGCGCGAGGCGAGCGGGCGGTGCCTGACCGGATGCAGTGACACGAAAGTGAGGTTGTGTGCCTTGGGCCAGATGGCGCAGAGTGGAAGGCATGGCGCTTGAAGGAACAGGTGCGGTCGTAGAAGCTGCGAGGCCGATTTCAGGCCGGACGCACCTGGCCTATGTGGACGGGATGCGCGCACTGGCGGCGTTGTACGTGGTGCTGAACCATGCGTGGCTGCAGACGTGGCCTGTGCATTCGTATGGCGAGCATCCGCAGGGCTGGATGCTGAGGCTGACGGGTTGGCTGGATCACGGGGTGTTTGCGGTGGTGGTCTTCATCGTGATCTCGGGTTTTTGCCTGATGATGCCTGTGGTGAAGCGCGACGGTACGCTGGGCGCGGGCGGGGCGCGGGAGTTCTTCCGGCGCAGAGCGCGCAGGATTCTGCCGCCGTATTATGCGGCGCTTGCGCTTTCCATTGCGCTGGGCGCGGGGCTGCTGGCCGCAAAGACGCATACGCTCTATGACGAGTCGCGGCCGATCACGGCGTGGGGAGTGGTGTCGCACGTTCTCCTGATCCAGAATTTGCACGTGCGCACGCTTTACCAGATCAGCTCGCCCTTCTGGTCGATCGCGGTGGAGTGCCAGGTGTATCTGCTCTTTCCTTTGCTGCTGCTGCTGCGGCGGAGTATGGGAAGCGTGGCGGTACTGGGTGGGAGCTACATAGCGGGTCTGGTGGTGAGCAACTTTCTGGACGGTACGCCGTATGTTGGTCTTTCGCCGATGTATCCGTTCTATTTCGCGCTGGGCATGTATGCGGCGGAGGTGATTCGCGGCAAACGGACTGTGCTGTATGTGTGGACCGGCGGGATCGCGGCATTGCTGTTTGTGGGTTTGAGCCTGAATGCGGCTCTTCTCAAGATGCTGTGGGCGCACCTGCTGATTGCAATCTGCGGGATGTGCGCGCTGATTGTGTGCGCGCAGTGGCCGCGCAATCCGCTGGCGCGGCTGTGCGCGTGGCGGCCTGTGGCGTGGGTCGGGTCGTTCTCGTACAGCCTGTATCTGGTTCATTTTCCGGTGCAGCAACTCATCTGGCAGGATCTGGTGAGGCCGCTCGGGCTGAGCAAAGAAGCAACGTTTGGAATCATGGTCTCGGCGGGGACAGCGGCGATTGTACTGTTTGCGTATGTTTTCTATCTGGTGTTTGAGCGGCCGTTTACGACGCAGGTGTGGAGCACGGTGCGGCGGCTGCAGCCGGTGGAAGAGTCGGCATAAGCGGGGCGGGGTTCCATCGCAGGCAAAGGATGGGCAGAGACAGCAAAGGCGCGAAGCATGCGAGCTTCACGCCTTTGCTGCTTTAGGTATTGGGATTATGCGTTGATGGGCACGCGGAGGTCGCCGCCGGTCATCTCCTTGGGCAGGCCGAGGTGGAGGAGATTGAGCAGGGTGGGCGAGATGTCGCGCAAGGATCCGTCCGGGCGCAGGCGGTAGTGGCTGGCTTCTTCACCGACGTAGATGAAGGGCACGGGATTGGTGGTGTGGGCAGTGTGCGGACCGCCGGTGACGGGGTCCACCATGAGCTCGGCATTGCCGTGGTCGGCGGTGATGAGCCAGTTGCCGTTGCGCTCTTTGACGGCCTTGTAGATGCGGCCGAGCTGGACATCGACGGCTTCGATGGCCTTGATGGTGGGTTCGAGCTTGCCGGAGTGGCCGACCATGTCGGCGTTGGCAAAGTTGGCGACGATGAGGTCGAAGGCGGTGTCTTCCACGGCCTTGACGATGGTGTCGCCGATGGCCTCGGCGCGCATCTCGGGCGCCAGGTCATAGGTGGCGACCTTGAGCGAAGGGATGAGGCTGCGGTCTTCGCCGGGGAAGGGAACTTCGATGCCGCCGTTGAAGAAGTAGGTGACATGGGCGAACTTCTCCGTCTCGGCGACGCGCAGGTTGCGGAGGTGATGGGCGGAGAGGATGTTGGCGAGGATGTTATCCATCGACTCGGGGAGGATGACGATCGGCATCTCGTAGAGCTTGTCGTACTGCGTCATGCAGACGTAGTGCAGGTTCTTGGGAATTTCGGCGCGGGGGATGAGCTCGTCGAGGGATTCCCATGCGTCGAGGTCGCGGCCGCCTTTTTTGTTGAGGCCGCTCTCGCGGGCGAGGACGCGAGTAATCTGGCGGGCGCGGTCGGCGCGGAAGTTGAAGTTGATGCAGACGTCTTCGTCGCGGATCTGCGCGACGGGGCGGCCCGCTGCATCGACCACGACGAAGGGAATGAGGAACTCGTCGGTGACGCCGTTGTTGTAGCTCTCCTTGATGCGTGCTACGGGATCGGTGTGCGCGCCGCCCTCGGCCTTGCCGACGCACATGGCGTCAAATGCCTTGCGCTCGCGCTCCCAGCGCTTGTCGCGGTCCATGGCGTAATAGCGGCCGCTGATGGTGGCGATCTTGCCGACGCCGTACTCGCGCATCTTCTGCTCGAGCGCGGCGATGTAGCCAGCGCCGGAGGTGGGCAGGGTGTCACGGCCGTCCATGAAGGCGTGGACAAAGACGCGCTCGACGCCGAATTCGCGGGCGGTGCGGAGCAGGGCGTAGAGGTGCTCCTGGTGGGAGTGGACGCCACCATCGGAGACGAGGCCGGAGAGATGAAGCTGGCGGTTGTTTTCGCGCGCGTGCTGCATGGCCTGCACGATGGTGGGGTTCTTCTGGAACTCGCCGGAGGCAATCTGGGCGTCGATGCGGGTGATGTCCATCTGGACGATGCGGCCGGCGCCGATGTTGAGGTGGCCGACTTCGCTGTTGCCCATCTGGCCGTCAGGCAGGCCGACGAAGTGCTCGGAGGCGCGGATGAGCGTGTTGGGGAACTCGCGGAGTAGTTTGTCGTAGTTGGGCTTGCGGGCGAGGGCGATGGCATTGTTGGCGGTTTCGGCGCGGTAGCCCCATCCGTCGAGGATGGTAAGAACGAGGGGTTTCCTGGTCACGGGCGGTTCCTTGAGTGGCGGAGCTAGCGGGGCTAGCGGAGTTTGCGGAGTTGGCGTGTCCGTAGGTTGCGCGGGAGGTTCGCACCGAGGACCTTGTGCGGTTCGCCGGCAGGGGATGAGCGCGTTGAGTGTCTCATCCTCTACCGGCTGGCCGTGTGCTAGTCGTTGTAGTTGAGGCCTTCGAGGCCGAGGAAGATGGCGCCGGCGCCGAGTTCCTCTTCGATGCGCAGGAGCTGGTTGTACTTGGCGATGCGGTCGGTGCGGCTGGCCGAGCCGGTCTTGATCTGGCCCACACCGGTGGCGACGGCGAGATCGGCGATGAAGGTGTCTTCGCTTTCGCCGGAGCGGTGGGAGATGATCGAGGTATAGCCGTAGCGGCGCCCGAGCTCGATGGCGTCGAGGGTTTCGGTGACGGTGCCAATCTGGTTGACCTTGATGAGGATGGAGTTGGCCACGCCCTCTTCAATGCCGCGCTGGAGACGCTTGACGTTGGTGACGAAGAGGTCGTCGCCGACGAGCTGAATGCGGCCGCCCATCTTGTCGGTCATGATGCGCCAGCCGTTCCAGTCGTCTTCGGCGAGGCCGTCTTCAATGGAGACGATGGGGTACTGACGGCTCCAGCTATCCCAGAAGTTGACCATCTCTTCGCTGGAGAGCTCGCGCTTGTCGCTCTTCTTGAAGACGTACTTGCCCTTCTCCTTGTCGTAGAACTCGCTGGAGGCGGGGTCGAGGGCGATGGCGATCTGCTCGCCGGGCTTGTAGCCGGCCAGCTCGATGGCTTCGAGGATGACTTCGATGGCTTCGGTGTTGGACTTGAGCGAGGGAGCGAAGCCGCCTTCGTCGCCGACGGCGGTGTTGTAGCCCTTCTTCTTGAGGACGCCCTTGAGGGTGTGGAAGACCTCGGCGCCCCAGCGGAGCGCATCGGAGAATCGCTCGGCGCCGACGGGCATGACCATGAATTCCTGGAAGTCGACGTTGTTGTCTGCGTGCGCGCCGCCGTTGAGGATGTTCATCATGGGCGTGGGCAGCACGGAGGCGTTGATGCCTCCGAGGTAGCGGTAGAGCGGAACCTCGAGGGTCTGTGCGACGGCGCGGGTGGCGGCCATGGAGACGGCGAGGATGGCGTTGGCGCCGAGCTTGCCTTTGTTGGGCGTGCCGTCGAGGGCAATCATGGTCTGGTCGATGAGGCGCTGGTTGGCGGCGTCGAGGCCTTCAAGCTCGGGGGCGATGATCGACTCGACGTTGGCGACGGCCTGCAGGACGCCCTTGCCGAGGTAGTGGCTCTTGTCGCCGTCGCGCAGCTCCACGGCCTCGTGCTCGCCGGTAGAAGCGCCCGAGGGCACGATGGCGCGGCCCATGGCGCCGCTCTCCAGAATCACATCCGCTTCCACGGTGGGATTGCCGCGCGAGTCGAGAACTTCGCGCGCGCGAATGGCAACAATCTCAGTCATATCATTCCTCACAATGTGGTGGTGCAGCCGGGCATTCAGTTTGGGACGGCGGTCCACGGCGATGGCGACTCCGGCAGTGCTGCGAATCGATTCCAGAATGCTTTGCACGTGGGGGAAAACTCCTGACCGTCCAGATGGGAAAAATCTTTAAGTTCCGTACGGATTTTAGCAAACGAGGCGGTAGCGGACGGTGTGGCCGCGGTCACAGGCGCATGCGGCAGGCGAGGTGGCGCACAAGACGGGAGGGTGTCATCCCTGATTCGTCCCTGAGTGGGCACATGGGCGCGGCGGGCAATGCGTTGTGTGCGCAGCCGCGCGATAGCATTAATTTGGGCTACATTTGCCCGGCGAAGCGTCGGAGCGAATGCGGCCGGAAACATTCACGCGCGGAGTGGTTCCTGGCAGGGGGAGACTTTTCTGCGCGAAGGAGCAATGGAATGAGCCGCTGGCTGATGACAGGTATTTTGGTTGCCGCGATGACGGCAGGACTGAACGCGCAACAGGCAAGTTCGACGGATTCCTATGAGGGCGTTTCGCATCCCCCGGCGGACGACACGATTGTGACGACGACCGCGCCGGAGATCAAGATCGCCAAGCCTTCGGCGGCGCATCGCGCGGGGGCGGACGCGGTCTCTGGCGCAGGCCAGACGCAGGCTGCGACGCCGACAACAGCGAGCGTGACCCGGATGAGCACTGCGACGACGCCTGCGCAGGTGGACGGCACGGACGCCGGCCTTGTGGTGGTCGGGCAGGCTGCGCCGCCGGCAGCGAAGCAGGCGGAGCCGCAATTGATGGAGCGCGCGACGGCGACCGATCCGGACAGCGACATTGTGCATCCCGCGCCGCTGCCGCCCGATGTGCTGGGCGAGGGTACATCGATTCGCGTGCGGCTGACGCAGGATCTGTCGAGCAATTTCAGCGAGGCGGGGCAGGCCTTCAGCAGCACGGTGGCGACGGACGTGATTTCGGGAGACCAGGTGCTGATTCCCGCCGGCTCTGAGATCAACGGCACGGTGGTGCATGCTTCGGCGGGGCACTTTGCCTCGTATGGATCGCTGCAACTGCGACCGGAGATGGTGAAGCTGCCCAGCGGCAAGGTCTACCGGCTGGACGCGACGGTGACGGGTGCGCCGGTATCGAAGAACATGGTTCACGCCGAGGGGATGGTCGGGCCGGGTTCGCAGGTGCGCCGCGACAGCATTGAGTATGGCGGAGCGGTGGGCACAGGTGCAGTGGCCGGCGCGTATCTCGGCGGGCCGATGGGCGCGCTGGCAGGCGGGCTGATCGGGGCGGGGCTGGTGACGGCGCATCTGCTGGTGAGCCATCCGCAGGCAACGCTGGATGCAGGGACGCCGCTGATTCTGACGCTGAACGAGAACATGCGGCTGGCCGCGACCGAGCCGCAGCAGAACTGAACGGAGCTGGTCTGATCTGCCGCCCGCAGGGGCGGTAGCCGCTGTGCCAGACGGCAGATGCCTGCTACACTCCCGAGGGGTATGAGGGGAGTGGAGCGGCGATGGGTGATTTCACGAGCGTAGGCGTAGTTGGCGCGGGCACCATGGGTTCGGGGATTGCGCATGTGTTTGCGCGGGCCGGGTTGCGGGTCGTGCTGTGCGATGTGGAGCAGCGCTTTCTGGACCGGGCACTGGGGCAGATTCGAACCAACTTGGGCCGCGAGGCCGCAAAGGGCAAGCTCGCCGTGGCGGATATTGAGCTGGTACTTGAGCGGATTCAACCGACGACGGACCGAGGCGCGCTGGCCGCGGCCGAGATCGTGGTGGAGGCCGCGCCGGAGCGGTTTGAGCTGAAGGCCGAGGTTTTTCGCGCGCTGGATGCGCTGCTGCCGGAGACGGCGATTCTGGCGACCAATACGTCTTCCATTTCCATTACCAAACTGGCAGCGCTGACGCGGCGGCCTGCGCAGGTGATCGGGATGCACTTCTTTAATCCTGTGCCGGTGATGGCGCTGGTGGAGGTGGTGCGCGGGCTGGCGACGAGCGATGCGACGTTTGGTGCCGTGCAGGCGCTGGCGGTGCGGCTGGGCAAGACGCCGGTGGAGGTGAACGATGCGCCGGGGTTTGTGTCGAATCGCGTGCTGATGCCGCTGATTAACGAAGCGGCCTTTGCCGTGATGGAGGGCGTGGCGACGGCGGAGGCGGTGGACCAGGTGTTCAAGCTGGGCATGGCGCACCCGATGGGGCCGCTGACCCTGGCGGATTTTATAGGGCTGGATGTGTGCGTGGATATTCTGCGCGTGCTGCACGAGGGGATGGGCGACCCGAAGTATTGGCCCTGCCCGCTGCTGGTGCGGATGGTGGATGCGGGCTGGCTGGGGCGCAAGTCAGGCCGGGGCTTCTACCTGTACGCGCGCGGTTGAGGCCGGGAGCGGTCAGCGGCGGGCGTAATCCTGGATGAGGCGGTCGAGGAGAGCGTCGAGGGACTCGCCGGTGCGGGGCAGAACGAACTTGCTGGCGGAGGCGTCCCAGTCGAGCTTGAAGCTGGTGGCGAGAGCGGAGATCCAGATCTGGCGGACGGGCGTGTTGGGCGTGATGACGAACTTGCCCGCAGGCTCCTCGAAGAGCACGTTGAGGACGCCGTTTTGCTCCTCGACCTCGAACTCAGCGTCTTCTTCTTCTTCGCGTGCAATGAGGCGGCGCTTGAGGGCATCGAGTGCGCTTTCGGCGGCGCGTCGGAACTCCTGTTCATCCATCATGGCCCCAGTGTAGCAACCGGCGCGGCGCGATGCTGGGCCAGATGATTGGAGCTGGCCGGCTCAAGTGTGCGGGGTTTCTGCCGATGCACCGTTGGAAGGCGTTCGAGAAGACACAGCCATGGAAATTGGTCCGATTCCCGGGATCCGCGCGGTGCGAGCAGTGAGGACGCTGGAGCGCGAGAGTGTGCATGCTCTGGACGAGACTCTGGAGGCCGCGGTGCGGACTGGAGACGACACGTACTCGGGAAGCGGGGAAGCGCCGGAGCGGGGACTGGAGAGCGACGAGGATGGACCGGTAGAGGAAGCCGCAGGCGAGCGGAGGACGGGTCGCGATCGGCGCTTGGATGGGGCAGTGAGCGGGGGGCATGTGGACGTAATGGCTTGAAGCGCCAGTGGAACTTGGGCAGTAGGTCGCGAGCTCGAAAGCTAGAAATAGATTGAGACTTATTATTTAAGAATTAGATAATAAATAGTTTATACGGAATAATTTCTAGAACGTTCGATCTTCCTATTGCGCTCAGGTGGACGTTGGGGTTAGTTTACTAACTGGTTAGTTAAGAATGGCAAACCCAACGTTACGACCTCATACGGACAGGGCCACGGAGACGCGGGGCCGAATTCTCGAAGCTGCCCTGCAGGAGTTCAGCGCCTTTGGGCTGGTGGGGGCGCGGACGGAGCGGATTGCCACCGCAGCGGGTGTGAACAAGGCGCTCCTCTACTACTACTTTGAGAGCAAGGACAACCTGTACCTGGCGGCGGTGGAGCTGATCTCGGATAAGGTTCGGGACCGCTCGCTGCGGGTGATGCAGCGCGCGGCGACGCCGGGAGAGCGGCTGCTGCGAGCGGCGCTCGATCACTTTGACCGGATTCTGGCGCAGCAGGAGTTTCAGAGCCTGATGCAGCACGAGATGATGCGGCACCACAAGGGCGAGTCGGCGGCGATGCCGCTGCTGGTAGAGAAGGTCTTTGCGCCGTTGCAGGCGATGTATCAGGAGACACTGCGGGAGGGGATGGAGACGGGCGAGCTGATTCGCGCGGACTGGCTGCAGATGGAACTGGCCGCGCTGGGAGCGAACGTCTTTTATTTCCTGAGCGCGCCGGTGTGGCGGATGATGCTGCCGTTTGACCCGATGGCGCCGGAATCGCTGGCGCAGCGGCGAGTGGCGCTGGTGGAGTTTCTGGGGCAGGCGGTGTTTGCGGACCGGAGCTACGGTGCGGAGGTGGCCGCGCGGGTGCTTGCGGATTCGCCGATGCCTGAGGTGAAGACGGAGTGGATGGGGATGCGGAGGAAGAATGAACGCGCGCAATAGGGTTTTTCTCATTCTGGGAGTGCTGTTGCTGGGGTCGCTGGTGTGGTATCTGCTGACGGCGCGGCCGCCGAGTGATCTGAAGCTGATTGGCACGGTGGATGCGAATGAAGTGATGGTGAGCGCAAAGATTCCCGGTCGCGTGCAGACGCTGGCCGTGGATGAAGGGCAGCAGGTGCAGGCTGGGCAACTGGTGGCAGTGATTGAGAGCGAGGATCTTTCGGCGGCGCACAAGGCGGCGCAGGCGACGGTCGCGAGCAGCCAATCCAAGCTGCACGAGACGCAGGAGACGCAGCGGCAAAACGCGGGCGAGGTGTCCAATGCGGCGGTGAACGCCGCCGCGCAGGTGCAGGCGGCGCATGCGACGCTGGCGCAGGCGCAGGCAAATCTTGACCACCAGAAGGCGGACACGACGCGGATTGTGGCGCTCGCGCAGCAGGGTATTGCAAGCGCGCAGGCGCGGGACGACGCGGTGACGAGTCTGGCGGCGGATGAAGCGGCGGTGCGGGCGGCGCAACAGAACGTGGCGGCGGCCGAGGCGGCGCTGAAGCAGGCGCGGGCACATGAACTGCTGGCGGTGGTTTCGCAGCGCACAGTGGACTCGACGCGGGGTCAACTGCAGAACGCGCAGGCTCTGGCGGACCAGGCGGCGGTGGAACTGGGCTATGCGAAGGTGTATGCGCCGGTGACGGGACAGGTGAACGTGCTGGCGTCGCGGCAGGGCGAAGTGCTGCCGGCGGGCGGCACGATTGCGACGATTATGGACCTCTCGCAGACGTGGGTGTATGCGCCTCTGCCGGAGACGCAAGCCGATGCTGTGCAACTGGGCGACCGTCTGCGCGTGGTGATGCCGAGCGGAGCGACGGTGTGGGGCAAAGTGATTGTGAAGTCGGCGGAGGCGGACTTTGCCACGCAACGGGACATCAACGGCGGACGCAAGAGGGACATCAAGACGGTGCAGATCAAACTGCTGATTTCGAATGCGGGCGAGCGATTTGTGCCGGGGATGATCGCCGAGGTGTACATCCCGAAGAGCAAGCTGGTAAAGCAATGAGCGGTGGTGGTCCGGTGGTAGGGAATGGCAGGAACGGCGCGGCTCCGGCGGCGATTGCGGTGGAGAACATCGTTAAGAAATACGGCGCGTTTGAAGCCGTGAAGGGCGTGAGCTTTTCGGTGGCGGAGGGCGAGATCTTCGGACTGCTGGGGCCGAACGGCGCGGGCAAGAGCACGCTGATTCGCATGATGACGACGCTGATTCCGGTGACGAGCGGGCGCGCGGTGGTGGCCGGGCACGACGTGATGAAGGATGCGGACGCGGTGCGGCGGGCGATTGGGGTGATTCCGCAGGCGTTGACCAGCGATCAGGATCTGACGGTCGAGGAGAATTTGAGTATTTACGCAAAGCTCTATTCGGTGCCGCGAGAGCAGCGCGAGCGCAATATCGCCGAGGTGCTGGAGGCGGTGGACCTGTCGAAGTGGCGCAAGGCGGAGACGAAGACGCTTTCAGGCGGTATGCGGCGACGGCTGGAGATTGCACGTGGACTGGTGCACGACCCGCGCATCTTTTTTCTGGATGAGCCGACGACGGGGCTGGATCCGGTGTCGCGCATTGCGGTTTGGGAGATGCTGAACAACCTGAAGAAGACGCGCAACCTGACAATGCTGGTGACGACGCACTACATGGAAGAGGCGGATCGGCTGTGCGACCGGATTGCGATTGTGGACCACGGAACATTGGTGGCGCTGGGGACGCCGGTGGAACTGAAGCAGAGCGTGCCGGGGTCGAATGTGGTGGAGGTGCAGTTTGCGCGCGAGTCTGACGCGTGGATGGAGCGTCTGCGGGCGCTGCCGGATGTGACCGAGGTGCAGTCGCAGTCGGCGGGCGTGTATCGCGTTCTGACGTCGAACGGTTCGCAGACGACGACGCAACTGGTGGAGATGGCGGCATCTCTGGGCGAGCAACTGGCCTCGCTGAGCGTGCAGAATACGTCGCTGGACGATGTATTTGTGCATTACACGGGGCGGCAATTGAGGGATGAGCAGGTAAAGGCGGTATTTGCGATGCCGCCGCGGCCGGGAGGCAACGCATGAACCGAATGTGGGCCATCGTTGAGCGCGAGATGAGGAAGTTCTTTCGCTCGCCCGTGCTGATGATTATGTCGATGATGCTGCCGCTGGTCCAGCTTGTGATTCTTGGCAATGCGTTCGGCGGAAAGATTCGCGGAGCGCGGGTGGCTTTTGTGGATTATGACCACGGGCCGGAGGCGGTGAAGATTCGCGAGGCTTTTGACTCGGTGGCGGCGAATATCGCGACGTTCAACGCGGTCGAGTACAAGGACGAGAACCAGGCGCGGGACGATGTGCGCGAGGGGCGCGTGGATGCGGCGGTGATTATTCCCGCGCAGTTTTCGCGCAGGGTGTATGCGCAGGATGCGCCGCGGCTGGGGCTGGTGGTGGACAACTCGGACCAGTTCATGAGCGGCAGCATTGAGAGCGAGGTGCAAGCGCTGGTGGACGCGCTGAATCAACCTGTCATTCAACCGCGGGTGGTGAAAAACATCGCGCTGGAGATTGTGGAGCTGTATCCCTTTGTGGAGTACATGAAGTACCTGCTTTCGGGTTCGATTTCACTGGCGATGTACATCTCGGTGATGATTGGCGGGGGGATGTTGTACATCGACGACAAGGCGCGCGGCGTGCATGAGGGCTACCTGGTGACGCCGATCAGCAAGCTGGAGCTGGTGATGGGGCTGAACATCGCAGGCGCGATCAAGGCGGTGCTGAGTGGGATCTCGCTGACGGTGATTGGTTCGTTGATGGCGGGGCTGGGCGTAATCTTTCATCCGATGGCCCTGTTGCAACTGTTTGCGCTGATTCTGGGAACTTCGATTGCGTTCAACGGAATGATGTTCCTGATGATGGTGCGGGTGGACGATCCGCTGGTGCCGCGCGCGATGTTTGGCGTGCTGAATACGCTGCTGTTCTTCCCTTCCGGAGCCATTTATCCGATTGCAGCGTTTCCGGTGTGGCTGCGTGGGATTGCGATTGTGGACCCCTTCACGTATGCGATTCACGGCTTCAAGGCGATTCTTCTGAAGGACGGTGGGTTCGCGGCGATTCAGACGGACCTGATCTTCCTGTTCACGTTTGGAATCGGTACACTGCTGCTGGCAACGCCGCTGTTCAAGCGCACGCTGTAGCGCAGCGGATTCGCGCTGTTGGGTGGAGCGATAGGAGGCAGAGCATCTTTGCGCGCGGGTGAGGCGATCAGGCGGGATAAGCGCCGGAGATGTAGCCTTCGAGAGCCTCAATGGCATGGGCCTGGCCGGAGATTGTCCACTTGACGAGGTCGCCGATGGAGATGAGGCCGATGACGGCGTCGCTCTGTACAACAGGCAGATGGCGGAAATGGTGCTGGGTCATGATGTTCAGGCACTCGTCGACGGTCTGCTGCGGGCTGACGAAGGTGACGGGGCTGGTCATGATGTCGCGGACGAGGGTTTCCTTGGAGGCGTGCCCCATGAGGATGCCTTTGCGGGCGTAGTCGCGCTCGGAGAGGATGCCGACGAGGCGGGAGCCGGAGAGTACAAGAAGAGCGCCGACATCGTTGCGCGCCATCATTTCAAGAGCTTCGTAGACGGTCTGTTCCGGGGTGATGGAGAGGATGGTGTTGATGGCCTTGTTCTTGAGCACGGTGGCGATGGTATCGGTGACTTTCATGGACCCTCCCGGTGATGTCGGCAAAGCGCGTGGAGCGAAATTGGAATCCCGCGGGCGAGATTGCCGTGGGACCGCAGTGTACCGCAATTCGTGCGCGACGGACGAGGAGGGGGCGAAGAAGCAGCGGAGGAGGAGGGTCTAAGGGCGGCGGGAAAGAGAACGGTTGCGGAGCCACTTGGCGACACCGAGCATGAGGAGCAGGCTGCCGAAGGGGATGCACATGAGGGCGACGATGAGCGCGAACCAGCCGGTGTTGGTGGTGGCTCCGGTCGGCGTGAAGCCGCCGAGGACGGTGAGCAGCAGGAGACCGGAGAGCAGACCGGCGCTGACCATGGAGCCGCCCCACTGCAGAAGCTGCCGTGTGCCGTCGTCGGTTGGGGATGTCCGGGGGGAAACGGGCATGGCGGATGGCTATCCTTGCGCGAGGCGGAGCATGACGAAGGTGAGAACGCCGGTGACGGAGACGTAGAGCCAGAGCGGGAAGGTCCAGCGGGCGATCTTTCGGTGCTGGGGGATGCGGCCGGAGAGCGAGAAAAAGAAGGTGACGAGAACGAGCGGCAGAGCGACGGTGGCCAGGATGATGTGGCTCGCGAGCAGCCAGAGATAGAAGGTGCGGAAGGCGGCGTGGAGCGGGTACCGGACATCGCCATGCAGGGCATGATGGGCGATATATCCGATGAGGAAGAGTGTGGAGAAGGCGAAGGCGGTCATCATGGACGCGCGATGGGCGGCGACGCGGCGGGCACTGATGAAGATGTAGCCGATGAGCAGGGCGGTGGCGCTGAGGCCGTTGAAGACGGCGTTGAGGCCGGGCAGGAACGCGAAGCGCGCACTGGCGGCGTCCGCGGCTGGATGGACGTAGATGAGCCAGAAGAGAAAGAGCGTGGCGGCGGCGCTGAGGACGAGGATGGCCGCGATGGCGGCGCGAGAGCCGGAGCGAGATGCGGGGGCAGGAGTAACGGTGTTCATCGAGCCTCAGTGTTTTGCGATGGCGGCAAGCATCAGCGTGGTGAGCAGCAGGGGCAGGTAGATGACGCTGACCTTGAGCAGATCGCGTGCGACCATGCGGCTTTCTTCGGGTGGGATATCGCGCAGGATGCGGGTGAAGCGAATGGTATAGGCGAGGTAGAAGATGCCGAGCGCGGTGGCGATGATGGCGTAGGGAATACCGGCCATGCCAAGACGCCAGGGCGCGAGACTGACGGGAATCATGACGATGGCGTAGAAGAGGGCCTCGACGACGGTGGACCAGCCGTCGGGCTGGACAACGGGCAACATACGAATGCCTGCGCGAGCGTATTCGTCGCGGTACATCCAGGCGATGGCCATGAAGTGGGGGAACTGCCAGACGAAGAGGATGGCGAAGAGCGCGACAGCGGGCCACTCGATGCGCCCGCGGGCGGCGGTCCAGCCGAGCATGGGGCCCATCGCTCCGGGGAATGCGCCGATGAAGGTGGCCAGGGTGGTCACGCGCTTGAGAGGCGTGTAGACGGCGACGTAGCTGAAGGCCGTAAGCAGCGCAAGCGAGACGGTGAGCAGATTCGTGTGAAGCAGGAGCCACCAGGAGCCGAGGGCCAGTGCGCCGATGCCGGCCAGAATGCCCTGCGTGAGCGAGATGCGTCCACTGGGGAGCGGGCGGTCAGCGGTGCGCTTCATGAGGGCGTCGGTGGTGCGTTCGAGAGCCTGGTTGAGCGCGCCGGATCCGGCCGAGACGAGGCCGATGCCGAAGAGGGTGTCCAGCAGTCCGCGCTGGAGCGTGGAGATGCCGGACTGCATGGAGCCGAGGTAGAAGCCCGCCCAGCCGGTGACGAG
>VFSW01005539.1_pt1 | contig 18637 bp, 18 predicted proteins | sample 5358111 | NCBI WGS metagenome assembly VFSW01 (sample SAMN11554181, study PRJNA540505) | mine drainage metagenome | isolation source: sediment from site ElyBrook_90M | place: USA: Ely Copper Mine, Vershire, VT | collected 2017 | reverse complement strand
CGAAGGCCAATCCTTCTGCGTGATGATGGAGGCGGCCAGTCAGCGAGTGAGCTAGTTCACTCGATCAGGGCGGATGGCCTTGATCGTGTGAACAGGCCCCAAAATCTCAGCCTTCTCAGGCAGAGGCTTTCAGCGGCCATGTGATCTGGCCGCCGCGGTGGTAGGCCAAGTTGCCCAGTTGGCCGGCGCGCGCCGCCGCGACTCCGGCTTCCACGGGCGCATTCGGCTCTTTGCGCGTCCTCACGCACTCAAAGAAATTCTCCATATGGTCGATGGTTCCATCGCGCAAGCTGTCTTCCGTCAAAATCGGATTTTGTGTCTTATCCGCGCCCTCGCGATAGACATCGAAGCCGCTGCGGTCGATCTTCAATGTTGCTTCAGTCCCTCGAAATTCAAGGCCGCCGTCGTCGATGGAGGAGCTCATCATGCCCTCATAGACGACATCGAATCCGGGATAGCGGAAGGCCGCCTGCACGGTGTCGGGGCAGTCCCACTGCTCGAAGATGTACTTGTCCGCGAGCATCTGCGCCGCGCGCGGCTGGTCTGACTTCATGGCCCAGTGCGCTACGTCGATCCAGTGGGTGAACAGGTCGGTCATGGCGCCGCCGCCAAAGTTCCAGAACCAGCGCCAGTGGTTAAATTTCTCTTCGCTGAAGGGCTGGTCGGGAGCGGAGCCCAGCCAGCGTTTCCAATTGAGTTCCTTGGTATCGACCGGCTTTGAAGCCCAATTGAGCTGATAGTTCTGCCACCAGTAGGTCCTCACCTGCGTAATGCGCCCCAGGCTGCCGCCCTGGATCAGATCGACCGCATCGCGAAAGTGTGTCCAACTGCGCTGTTGCATGCCGCACTGCAGAATCTGCTTGCTCGAACGAAGCGCGTGCGTGAGCGTAGCGCCTTCTTCGAGGGTGTGGGTCACAGGCTTTTCCAGGTAGACGTCTTTGCCGGCCGCAAGCGCATCGGTCGCCATCCGGACATGCCAGTGATCCGGCGCCGCGATGATCACCGCATCAATCTCCTTGTCGAGCACCTCGTGATAATCCAGGTGGGTGGTGGCGAGCCCGCCGGACCGTTCTTTCACGGCATCGCGGTGCGGCCCGTAGACGTCGCTCACGGCGACAATCTGGTACGAACCGACTTTATCCGCGGCGTTCAGCAAACCGCGCATGCGCCCGCCCGCTCCGATCACACCAACGCGAATCGTGTTGTTGGCACCCAGGACTTTCGTCGAGGCCAGGGCAGTGAGCCCGCTTGCAATCAGGAAGGTACGGCGGTTCAGCGTAGTTGTCACGGTGGTCCACTCCGTTTCTCCGCGTCCGTCTGGCCGCGGGGTAACTGCTTGTGTCAGAGGTTCTGCCGGGCCCGGATTCAATGCCGGTCTGCAGGTGCAGCGATTTACTTCAGGTGCGCAATTTCCACCTTTCGAAAAATATGCCTCCACTCCCTGGGATTGGAAGCAAAATCTGGCCTTATCGAAAAATCCTCACGGCAGGGCTCCTCTCTTCGGGCCTTTTTGCCGCGAAAGGCTGGGTGGAAGGCTGCAACGAACACGCAGGCCGCTCCACTTCCGGTACCATAACGGAGGTACTGATTGCCGAATGAGCCTGAAAGCAAAGCTGGAAGCCGTTATCTACGCCGCCGAGGAGCCGGTCACACTGGCTCAGCTCGCCTCCCTGTTTGCCGCCGACGCCCTGGAGTGGAAGGCGGAGCAAGCCGCTGCGTCTGCCGAGGCCGCCGCCGAAGCCGCAGAGGATGCCGAGCCAACGCCTTTGCTGGCCGAGGGAATGGAATACCTGGGCCTGGAGCAGACCCCTGCCTTCTACATGGCGGTTCAGCCGGAACCAGAATCCGCCGAGCCGGCCGCAGAACCCGCCCCGGCGCCGGTCGCCGAGGTGGGTGCGGAGACGGTCGCCGCTGAGGGTGAGGCTGCTTCTGCCGAGGCTCCCGTGGACGCCGAAGCCGAGGCCAAGCGGCTGGCCCGCCAGCGCGACCGCGAAGTCAAGGCGATTCTGCGGCAACTGCTCGACGAGCTGATTGCCTCCTATGCCTCCGATGAGAAGGGCGTGGAGATTCGCGAGATTGCCGGTGGCTATCGCATGGCCACCAAGCCGGAGTGCCACTACGCGGTCCGCCTCTTCGTCAAGAGCCTCAAGCCGCCGCTCAAGCTCTCGCTGCCTGCGCTGGAAACGCTGGCCGTCATCGCCTATAAGCAGCCGGTGACTGCGCCGGAGGTGAACGAGATTCGCGGCGTGGAGTCGGGCGGCGTGCTCGGGTCGCTGCTGGCGCGCAAGCTCATCGCCACCGCCGGGCGCAAGCCGGTCATTGGCCGGCCCATTTTGTACAAGACCACCAAGGAGTTCCTGCTCCGCTTCGGCCTCAAGGACGTTGCAGAGTTGCCGTCGATGGAAGAGTTCGAGAAGATGGCAGCGATCGAACTGGATGAGGCGGCAGCCGAGGCGGAGGCGGAAAGAGAAGCCAGCGGTGAGCCGGGTCCCGATGCCGGGCCGGAGCTGGACGAGAACTCCTCAGAAGAAATGGAAGACCAGACAGCCGCGGATGCCGCGCCTGCAGCAGTAACGCCGGAGAGCGCTGAGCCAGCCCCGGCAGCCTCCGCAATAGAGTCGGAACCGGCCGAAGCCGCGTCAGCCGAAGCCGAACCAGCTACCGGGAAGGCCGAGCCTGCCGAGCCCTCCCCAACCGAGCAGGCAGAAACCGAGACGTTGCCCCATGAGTGACGACCTGCAACCCGAAGCCAAAGCACCTGAGAACGAGCCTGAACTGAATGAGGCAATCGATGCCGCGGACCGCGAAACGGAAGAGCCCGTACAAGTGGCTCCGTCTGAATCCGCGCCGGAAGCTTCAACAGAAGACAACGCCGAAACCGACGCGGATGACGAACCTGAATCTGAATCCGCGCCGCGCCCGCCGGCCAAGCTGGAACGCCTGCAGAAGATCCTGGCGCAGGCTGGCGTGGCCAGCCGCCGCCGCGCTGAGGAGCTGATTGAGCAGGGACGTGTGCAGGTGAACGGCAAGATCGTTACCGAGCTGGGCACCAAGGCCGACGCCGGCCGCGACCACATTCGTGTGGACGGCAAGCTGCTGCATGGCGCTGAGCGGCTGCGCTACTTTGTTCTGAACAAGCCCAAAGGCTACGTGACCACGGTGAAGGACCCCGAGGGCCGGCCCACCGTGATGCAGTTCTTTGAGAAAATGCGTGAGCGCCTCTACCCGGTCGGCCGCCTGGATTACATGAGCGAGGGCCTGCTGGTAGTGACCAACGACGGTGAGCTGGCCAACAAGCTCACCAAGGCTTCCTCTGGTGTGGAGAAAACCTATCTGGTGAAGGTCAGCGGGCAGCCCACCGAGGCCGAGCTGGACATTCTGCGCAGCGGCGTCACCATCGCGCGCGGCAAGCCCGGTTCGCCCCAGGTTCGCACCTCTCCGGCGCGCATCCGCCAGGTGCGCCAGGGCGACAATCCCTGGTACGAGGTGGTGCTGATCGAGGGCCGCAACCGCGAACTGCGCAAGATGTTTGAGGAGGTCGGCCACTTCGTCGAAAAGATTCGCCGCGTGGGCTACGGCCCGCTGGTGCTGGACCAGGAACCCGGCAATCGGCGCGAGCTGGAGCTGGAAGAGCTGGCCGCGCTGGGCCTGGCTGCCGAAGGGAAACTGCGCTCGCCGAAAGCCAAGGATGTCCGCCGCCGCAACCTTCTGGATGCCCAGTTGCCCACCCTGGCGCCTCGTCCCAGCCGTCCGCGGCCGGTTAAGCCAGCCGAACAGGGTTCCGCTGCCGCTCGCAGACCCGGGGAGTATCGCCCCAAGAAGTCCTTCGACGCGCCAAAAGGCACCGGCAAGCCCTTCCGTCCCGCACGTCCCTCCGGTGAGGAGTACCGTCCCGCCGCCGGCCGCGGCCCGGCAGATCGTGAACCGTCGCGCGGCCCAGCCCGCGGTTCAGAACGTGGTCCAGAACGTGGTCCGGCCCGCCCAGACGACCGGCCGCGTCGTTCCGCCCCGTCAAAATTTGGTCCCGGCAGGCCAGCAGACCGTCCCGCCTCCCGCCCGGCATGGAAGAAGGATGACCGTCCTGCACGGCCACCGGCGCGCTTTGCCGCAGATTCGGCAGGCGAAGGCCGTCCCGCCGCTGGGCGGCCCCTTGGCGCCAAACCCCCTGTGGGCCGTTCTTATGGAGCAAAGCCCGCAGGCAGAACGTACGGAGCCGGGCCTGCTTCGAACCGCCCCTCCTCGAATAAGCCGGCCTGGAACAAGCCTGCTGGCGAAGGCCGCCCGCCCTACAAGCGCCCCGCCGCGCCCCATCGCGAGGCGGCTTTACCCCCCGAAGACTTGGGGCCCAGGAAACCCTCTCGCTTGCAGATCGAAGCGGTGGAATCGGAGCGCCCAGAGCGGGCTCGGCCCATGCCCAGCCGTCCGGGCTCAGAGCGGCCCAGATTTGACCGCGGCGCAACAGACCGGCCGCGCTTTGATCGTCCCAGGCTGGACCGCCCCAAATTGGATCGTCCCAGCTCTGCCCGCCCCAGCTCTGCCCGTCCCAGCTCTGCCCGTCCCAGCACGGATCGGCCCAGTTACGATCGTCCCCGGTCGGACCGGCCAAGCCCCGCTCGGTCAAGTTCCGACCGGCCAGGCACGGGCCGTTCCGGGCCAGGGCGCTCCAGCGCAGGCCGCTCGGGTCCTGCCCGCCCATTCCGCGGCGAAGGGGGCCTTGCGCGCCCCTTTACCACCAGCAGCGGCAAGCCCCGTGCAGGCGGCGCTCGCCCCAGCAGCAAACCCGGCAAACCCGCAGGACGCACCTACGGCGCCGGTTCGCGGCCCGCTGCGGGTGGAGGATCAGGCTCGCGCCCGGCAGGCAAAACCGGCTGGAAGCCCAAGCCCGGCAGTGGCCCCGCCAAATCCGGCTACAAGCCCAAGCCCGGCGGAGGCGCAAAGCGCTCCGGCCCTCGTCCCGGTGGCAAACGTCCGGGCGGCGCTCCGGGCGGAAAGCGGCGAGGCTAACCGCAAAGTCAAGGCCTTGGTCAGGGGGCGCCGCGCCAGGGGCCCCGACCCGTTACCACGCGCCTTTGCCGGGCAGTGAGCGCGTGTGGTTAAAGGTGTATTCACCCAGCAGGTGCTCGCCGCCCGCGTCGTCCAAAGCGACCAGGCGCGCGATCATCTTGTTGTCGGGTGCGGCCTTCGCGAATGTGATCGACTCCTGGAAGACCACGCTGCCTGCACTGGAATGAATGGGGATGTCGGGCAGCCTGAGCTGTTCTTCGCCGCTCCCATCGCAGATGCAGAGATCCACTCGCTTTTCGCCGCTCAGGTTTGCGGTCAGGCGTCCGATGAGGATGTCGTCTTCCGCTGTCACGGTGCACTGCACGCTACCGCCCGGCGGAGGCGCGTATTCACGAATGCGCAAGCCGTCCTCCGCTACGCGCTTCAGATATCCGTCGTTCACCACCATGCGCAGGGAGCCCTCACGCGCCAGTTTGCGGATACCTTTCACCAGCGCGATCGCCTCACCAAGCCGGTTGCTGCAGTCGTCGCAGCCCAGCAGATGCTCCTCAACGGGGTTTTCTTCTTGATCGGTCAGTGCGCCGATCCAATAGTCGGCCAGAACAGCGGCGTCAATGGGATTGGTGCAATTCATTGGGCCACTCCCATGCAGTCGCGCAACTGGTGAATCGCACGATGGCGAATCACCCTCACATTGGCTGCGGAAACGCCCAGAAAAACTGCAACCTCGTCGCCGCTCTGCTCGGCGTAGAACGTCATCACGACAACCGCGCGCTCGCGTTCCCTTAGACTCTGCACGCAGCGCGCGAGATGCTCATGGTCCAGACGCGGCATGGACGACCAAACCGGAGTCAGCATTTCCGCGCCGAACTGTTCCAGCAGGCGCTGCTTTCTTTGGGTGCCGCGTCGCAGGTTCAACACGGTCATCCGGCACGTTCCCAGCACAAAGGATGCGAGCTTCTCCGGCTCGTGCAGGCGGCTCTCCCGAAGCGCTTCAAGCGTTGTGATGAGGACCTGCTGTGCAAGATCCTGCGCGGCCTGTTCGTCTCGCAGATGACGCAGCCCGTAAAGCCGAACGCGTGGAGCCATCCGGCGAAACAACTCTCCTTCGGCCTCGCGGTCGCTTCCGCAGCCGATCCGGCGCACCAACTCGGCGTCGTCCAGGTCCGTGCACATCAGCACACTGTAAATCAGCACACGTGATATGTGTAACGGGGAGCCGATTCGTTACACATCCGGGTATCAAGCGCGGACGACGGTCTGCAACACGATTCAGCCAGGTACAAGGAGAATGCAAATGATCACAAACCAGGAGACAGGCACCCGCATCGACGAAGTCGAGGCTGGCATCTATCGCATCAGCACGCCGCTCGGCGTGATTCCAGGCGGATTCACGTTCAATTCCTACCTGATCGTTGACGAGGAACCGCTCCTGTTTCACACCGGCTTCCGGAAGCTATTCCCGATCACGCTGGAAGCCATCGGAAAAGTGATGCCGGTGGAGAAGCTGCGCTGGCTTGGCGGCTCGCACTTTGAGAGCGATGAATTCGGCGCGCTGAACGACTTTCTCGCAGCCGCACCCGGAGCAACCCCCTTTGGCTCCGAAATCGGCGTGCTGACGTCGCTCAATGACTATGCCTCCCGGCCCGCTCGCGGATTAGGGGATTGCGAGGAGTTCTCCCTGGGCAGTCACCGGTTGCGGTGGCTCTACACCCCGCATATTCCGCATGGCTGGGACTGCGGCGTGCTGTTCGATCTCTCCACCCAGACGCTGCTCTGTGGGGATTTGTTCACGCAGCCGGGCGCGAACATGTCCGCAGTGACCGAATCGGAGATCCTGACCGCAAGCGAAGCCATGCGCGGCATGATGGATTACTATTCGCACGCTACCGGCACATCGGCAATCCTGGAGCGCCTGGCGAGGCTGCAGCCGTCGATGCTCGCCTGTCAGCATGGCAGCGCCTATCGTGGCGACGGCGCGGCGCTGCTGCGCGAACTCTCGGCCACAATCGAACGGGAGAGCAGCACGCTGTCCGCACAACAGCCTGCCGTGAACGCACAGGCGGCGGCCGGAAAGGATTGAGTGCTGATGGGCGGTAATTTGAAAGCCTGGTCGCCTCCAAGGCTTTTGAGCACGAAAGAGGTTACCAAATCGGCGCAGCAGCATCTTAATTGGCATGAGTATTGAAAAAGCGACGTTCGGAGCAGGGTGCTTTTGGGGCGTGGAGGCGGCATTTGCCACGATTCCCGGAGTGATGGCAACGGCCGTGGGCTATGAGGGTGGGTCGCTGGAGCGGCCCAGCTACAAGGACGTTTGCACTGACCAGACTGGCCACGCCGAGGTGGTCGAATTGGACTTTGACCCAGCGCAGGTGAGCTACGAGCAACTGCTCGACGCCTTCTTCGCGCTGCACGACCCCACCACGCTCAACCGTCAGGGGCCGGACTGGGGCGCGCAATACCGTTCGGCCATCTTTTTCCACTCGCCGGAGCAGGAGGCGCAGGCCAAGGCCAAGATCGAGCAACTGACCGCCGAGGGCCGCTTCAAGCCCAAGCGCATTGTGACCAAGGTCGAGCCTGCCCAAACCTTCTGGCGCGCCGAGGAATACCACCAGAAGTATCTGGAGAAGCGCGGCCAGGTTAGCTGCCACATTTAGCTGGCAGCCAACAGCAGTTCGCTGCCGGCAGTGACCGGGCTAATCCTTGCCCTGGCTGAGCCACCATGCCTTGATGAACTTCCAGTGGATGTAGACCGAGTGGTTCAGGTGCAGGAGCAGCCCTTCGCGGCCATCCAGAAAACCCAGGCGGAAAAAGTAGTTATAGACAAACGTTGCAGCCGGGTTCAGGATGGCGTTCCAGAAGAACGCCGGCAGGGATTTGCTGGTGCGGCCCCGCTGGTGGAGCAGTTGGGCAATCTCAGAGCTATAGCGGTTCATGTGCTCCAGATAAATGGCCAGCGTAGGGTAAGCGTAGTGGAGCATGTCGTGCTTGAGCGTGCCCCTCGGGCCCTCAAACTGCGGCGTGCTGTGCGGGCCCACACCCTCGCTGAGCCGCGCCGCCCCGCGCCGGAACAGGCGCAGCTTGTGGTCGGGATAGAACCCGCCGTGGCGGATCCAGCGGCCAAAGTAGAGGTTCAGCCGGGGAATCCAGTAAGCGCCGTACCTGGGTTCACCGCTCAGCAGTTCGCGGATTTCGGTTTGCAGCCCGGGCGTGAGCACTTCGTCGGCGTCCAGCAGCAGAATCCAGTCGCTGGTGCAGAGGTCGAGGGCCACATTCTTCTGCTCGCCATGGCCACCGAAGGCGTGGTAACTGGTTTTGGCGCCAAAGGATTGAGCAATCTCAAGGGTTCGGTCGCGAGAGCCCGAATCGACGAGGATGATCTCGTCGGCCCAGCGGACACTCTCCAGCGTGCGAGGCAGGTTCGCCTCCTCGTTCATGGCGATCATAGCTACGGACAGACTCTTCGGCATCGATTGCAAGGATAAACCGGCTGGGCGAGCGGGCTCCCGCTTTGACGCCCAAGACACAGAATTTGCGCGGATGAGGAATCGCGGTGCAGCGCGCAGCGGAGCTGGGTGAAACATTTCTCTCAACGAGAGTACAATCGCTGCCGAAAATCAACGCCAGGCCGCCGGTCCACTCTGGTTGACCTCTTCAGTACCGGGGCGGCAACGCGGTGGCTCCATCGCCGGGCGGAGTGTTCGGCGCTCCCATCGCCTTGAGCGGCGGTTAAGGGTAGAAGGCAAGACGGTGGAAGGGCATCGTCTTTGCGCGAATTGGTCAGGGGAAGTTGAGTTCCCCGGAAATGGATTGCAGTGATGAAGAACGCTCTCTTTTCACGTCGCGCGTTTTTGCGCACAACTGCGGGAGCTGCCGGTGCTTCGCTGGTGGCTGGTTCAACACTTTTGGAGCCGGATCTTTCGTTTGCCGCGGCTCAGCCGGCTGCGCCGAGCGATCAGGTTCGCTTCGGAATTGTCGGTGTCGGCATGGAAGGTAGCTCGTTGCTGGCGACCGCCATTCAGTTGCCAGGCGTGGAGTGCGTGGCTGCAGCGGATCTCTACGATGGCCGCCACGATCTGGCAAAAGAGATCGTGCACAAACCGATTCGGACCACGCGCCGCTACCAGGAACTGCTCGATGCCAAAGACATTGACGCCATCATCGTCGCCGTCCCCGATCATTGGCACAGGCAGGTAGTTGTGGATGCGCTGGCGGCAGGCAAAGATGTCTATTGCGAGAAGCCCATGTCGCACAATCCGGCAGACGGACTGGCAATGGTTGCGGCTGCGAAGAAAACGGATCGGATTGTGCAGGTGGGCGCGCAGCGCACCAGCTCAGTGCTTTGCGCCAAGGCAAAGGAGTTATTGGAGCAGGGCGCTATTGGCGATCTGAACCTAATTGAAGCGAGTTATGGCCGCAATACTCCCACAGGCGCGTGGGAATACCCTCCTCCTCCGGATCTTTCGCCGCAGAATCTGGATTGGGAAACATGGCAAGGGACAGCGCCGAAGAAGTCGTTTGACCCGTATGCATTTGCGCGCTGGCGATGCTGGAAGGAGTACGGCACCGGGGTTGCCGGAGACCTGCTTGTTCATCTCATCAGCGGCATGCAATTTGCGCTCGGCATCAATGAGGTTCCCAGGCGCACATCGGCGTTTGGAGGGATTTATCGATGGAAAGATGGACGTAACATGCCGGATGTACACACTGTCCTGTTTGAATATGACAACGTGCCGGTGTACATGCGCTTGACACTCGGTTGTGAAACTCCCGAGGTGACTCGATTTATGGGTTCCAAGGGCATGATTGAGTTACGCGAGTTTAGCGTGAGTTATTCTCCGCAGGCAGGTATCGATCTTGCGCCAAGTTATTACTCTGACGCTTTTCCCGCGAGCCTGAAGGCGGCCTATGTAAAGAAGTGGCATGCGGAAAACGATCCTGTACCGGGAAGAGAACCCGCGCCGGAGAGCATGACATACAACGGACACGACTATGACGATCTCAAGCCCCATCTATTGAAGTTCTTTGAGGCGGTAAGGTCGCGCAAGCCCGTTCTGCAAGAGGCTGTCTTCGGCCACAACGCGGCGTTGGGGTGCCATCTGGCCAATGAGTCCTACTTCCGCAAGGCGCCGGTCTACTGGGATGCGGCGTCGGGGACGATCAAGTCATTGGGCTGAGTTGCAGGTGAAGGCGCAACCTGCACACGCCACACAAAGGAGCTCGAATCTCATGAAGATCGCAAAATTGATTCTGGCAGCAGCCATCGCAGTGGCTCTCATGCCCGCGTGGTCCTTCTCCCAATCGACAGAAACGGGTGCGGCATCGGCGAAACCCTTTCTGGGCCGGTGGGATCTGACCTTGACAGCGCCCGACCGGCAATATCCATCATGGCTGGAGATTGAGCAGACGGACGGCAAGTTGAGCGCCCTGTTCGTCGGTCGTTGGGGGAACGCGAGGAAGCTGCCCAGGATCGAAATCCGCGGGACGCACATCACCTTCGTATCTCCCAAGGAAAACGAAGGCAGCAAGAACGACATGGTGTATGAGGGCACGCTTGCGGGGCGCAGACTATCCGGGACCACGAACGGGCCGGATGGAACCGAATGGAAATGGGTCGCTGTGCGCGCGCCTGGTCTTGAGAGGACGGCGGCCCCTCAATGGGGAAAGCCGATCGAGCTCTTCAATGGCAAAGACCTTACCGGCTGGAAGATGGCCACGCCGGGCCCGCCCGTCTGGACGGTGGAAGACGGAAACCTGGTCAGTCCCGGCCATGGACCCGAGCTGATTAGCGACCGCAATTTTCGCGACTTCAAACTGCACATCGAGTTGAATTGCGACCCGGACTCCAACAGCGGCGTTTACCTCCGCGGCCGCTATGAGGTGCAGGTTGAAACGGATTCTGTTGCCGAGCCGCCCAGCCATCACACAGGAGGCATTTACGGCTTTATCGCACCCACACCGGAATTGCCGCGGAAGCCGGATGTATGGCAGACCCTCGACATTACGCTCATTGGACGCCGCGTGACCGTGGTGCAGAACGGCCAGACGGTGATCGATAACCAGGAGATTCCCGGCATCACGGGCGGCGCGTTAAACAGCCAGGAAGCGTCGCCGGGCCCGATTTATCTGCAAGGCAGCGAAAAGGGCCACGTAAGGTTTCGCAACATTGTGATAACGCCGGCAAAGTAGAGGGAGGCTTCGACCGGGGCGAGCAAGGGCAGGGCTCCCTTTTGGGGCGCGCACCTGCGTCAGCATCGCGGGGATGACATTGTATGGGCAACGCTTCATGGGAGACGGATGGATCAGTGAGGAGAGCGCGTTTTACATGGGTCCACTCTCCACGGAGCTTTGGCTACTTCTCGCACCCGGAAAGATTGAGCAAGCAAATGTGGGAGCATGAGAATTGGCCCCGCAAGAATCAGGATCGTTGCCATCTTACTTTTCTTCATGTTTCCCCACTCGATTGGGGAATCTCTCTGGATTTGCAAAACGATTCTACTCGCGGCTTTTATCTCCAAACCCCGGAATTGCGCGGTGATAGATAACATAGGACCGCCCTTGATGGGATGGGTCCGGTTAAAGGACTTTCACAGTTGCTGTAATACGAAGCTGACACACTCAAGTGGCGCTTTCCCCAAGAAGACGCCACCCTGCACAGAACTCAAAATGCCTTCTAGTAAGTGTGAGAATGCCTTAGAACTGAGCGCGGGGTATGCGATTCGCCTGCCTTTGTGCAGTCTCGACCCGATACCAACGCAAATTAAGGACTCTTCCAACTTGCTCAGGTCTGCTGGTGTTACCCCTTGGCATTTTGTCGATCGACTCATCATCGGCCTATATATGTGAATAACTGAAGATATATTGATCCTGTATTACGGGCAGACCAAAACGGAGTGCCAGTTATTTCAACTAAGTCCGGAACGGCGGAAGACCGGGGCGTGCGCAAGTGCGCAAGCGCGCCCGTGAAAATCCACAGCAATCCACAACCGAATCTGGCATAAGCTTGACCCCTGTTGAGGGACGCTGGTAATCTGGCGGCCGCCGTATTCAGACTCGTCCGGATGTATGCGCCCCTTCGCCATTCGCGAGTCTTGCGGTTCCATTCCAACCATTCAGCTTGAGGATCCAGCACTGCTGGAGGATGAGGAGATCGACTCAGATGGCGTTAAGAGCGGACTTTATAGCACAAGCAAAGTTAGAGAACAAGACCTTCAGCCTCAAGAAATCTTCGCTTGGACCGTTGATTCAGACACTAACAGTGAGTGAACTCAATGTGAACGCCATCGCGAAGGCGGTCGGAGGGATTCCCACTAAGAAACGCAAGAAGTACAAGAACACGCTGGCCTGGCTTTACAGGCGCATCCCTCCTCTTCAACGCGCTGTGGATGGCCACCCGGAAGGCATCGGACTCACAGACCAGACTTATATGCCCGGAAAAGAGGTCAGGCGGCAGGATGTTGACGCCCGCTGGTACAACTTTGAGATGCAGCAGAAGGGCAACTCCTGCGGGCCTACATGCGTACGGATCGTGTTGAAGGAGTTTACCCATATTGAATTGCCGAGCGAGAAGCAGGTTCGCGACGATATGGGATTGTTCGAAACCGGTATGTCGAACCAGGGCATCACGGAATCGAATCACAACTGGGAGGATGTCGGTTCGAACGTTCCATCGTTGACCAGACTGCTGGTTTCGAAGGGCCTGAAGGATGCGCGCACCGTCACGGGACAGGACAGCATTGTCTTGAACGCCCTGAAGAAGTGTTCTAAGAACTATCCCGGGATCGTGGGCTGGTGGTGGGGCAACCGGGGAGATTCGAGCCAGGGCGGTCATTGGACGGTCTGCGTTGGACCGACGAAAGCCGGAGACAAACTGGTTTTGCTGGATCCCTGGAATGGGGTGCAGTATGTGTGGACAGCAAGCTTCTCGGACTACGACGTGGGCGGCGCGCATGGCTGGTTCAATCCGGACGATCCTTCCGATCCGGCCGTCATCGTCACTTACCCGAGGACGGGCTAAGCCTTGAAGAGGAGAAGTGCGGCGCCATGAAGGTTTTGATCTTTGGGGCGACGGGGATGGTGGGCCAGGGAGTGCTGCGGGAGTGCCTGCGGGACTCGGAGGTGGAGCAGGTGGCCACCGTGGGTCGCAGCGCGACCGGCGTCCAGCACCCCAGGCTGCGCGAGATTGTGCACCGGGACATGTCGAACCTTGTTGGGATCGAAGCCGATTTGGCCGGATTCGATGCGTGTTTCTTCTGCCTGGGCGTTTCGTCGAGCGGCATGAAGCAAGCCGACTACGAGCGGATCACCTATGGCTTTACGCTGGCCGCGGCGGAGACGCTGAGCGGGCTGAATCCGGGGATGACGTTCATCTATGTCTCCGGCGCGGGCACTGACAGTTCGGAGCAGGGGCGCATCATGTGGGCGCGCGTAAAGGGGCGTACGGAAAATGCGCTGCTGCGGCTGCCGCTTGATGCGTACATGTTCCGGCCGGGGTTGATTGAGCCGCTGGATGGAATTCGGTCCAAGACGCCTGCCTATCGAGTGCTCTACACGCTTGCCAAGCCGTTGCTACCGCTGCTGCGCCGGGCGCTGCCGAACCAGGTGATCACAACGCAGGAGATTGGCCGAGGCATGCTGGCGGTGGCGCGGCGGGGGTATGCGAAGAGGATTCTGGAGACGAAGGATATTCGGGCAGTGGCCGAGGGCTGACCTGGGGTATTCGCCTTTGCGGCTGCATGAATGTGTTTGCGCCAGCGCCGCTGCGGCCATGGTACAGTAGGGTTCCACGGGGGGTCGCGATGGCTGCTGGAATTCAGCTTCCGGGCAGTGGCGAGACGATTGGCCTGCAGCAGCAGGTGGCGCGCTTGCAGGCGCTGCTTGAGGCTTCGCGGCAGGTGCACTCCACCATTCGTGAAGAAGAAGTGCTCGAACAGGTGCTGCGCATTGTGGTGCGCGAGCTGGAGATGGCCGGCGCGGCGTTCAGAGGCACGGGGCTGGCCTATGGCGAAATGCCGGAACTGGAATCGGCCAGCGCAAACGGCGCGGCGGGTGGCTCCACACCGTACTGGCCCGCCCTGCCCGCCTATCCGCTGCAGGACCGCGCGGGGCGGCAGATGGCGGAGCTGGTGGTGGCGCCTCCCGAGGACCGCGAGCTCACGCTCTACGAGGCGGACTTTCTTGAGGGGCTGACGCTGCAGGCTGCCGTGGCCCTGGAAAATGCCCGCAACCACAAACGCAACGTGGAGTTTGCCCGTGTGCAGCAGGACATGGACGCGGCGCGCGCCATTCAGCGCTCGCTGTTGCCGCAGACACTGCCGGAGATACCTGGCTACTCGGTCGCTTTCCGGTCGGACACCTGCTACGAGGTAGGCGGCGACTATCTGGACATTGTGGAGCAGCCCGACGGCAGCCTGCTGATGGCGGTGGCCGATGTGGCTGGAAAGGGGTTGGCCTCGGCCATTATGGCGACCAGCTTCCGGTCGGCGTTTCGCGCGATCGCGGCGCAGGGCCTGGCTCTGGACGAGCTGGCTACGCGCATGAACCAGCACCACTGGACCGAGGGCGAAGAGGCGCGGCGGCGCTATGTGACCGCCATCTTTCTGCGCCTGCACCCGCAGGCCGGCAAGCTGGAGGTGGTGAACGCCGGGCATAATCCCGGATTTCTGGTGCAGCCGGACGGCGTGTCGCGCCAGTTCAACGCCGCGGGTACGCCGCTGGGATTGTTGCCGGGGATGCGCTACTCCAGCGAGCATTGCGGGTTTACACCGGGGACCAGGCTCCTGTTCTACACCGACGGGTTGACTGAGGTCTTCCGCGGAGATGAGGAGTTTGGTCCCGAACGGCTGCTGGAGGAATTTTCAAGGTGTCCAGCCGAGAGAGCCGATGATATTCTCGATGCACTGTGGACGGCCCTCGTTGATTTCGCTCAAGGCGGCCCGCAAATGGACGACATGACCGCACTGGCGCTATGCCGCGCGGCGGGGGGGATGGAGATGCCCGCATGAGCGATGTGAAATCCACCAGGGTTGAGGTACGACTGCCCTCGCAGCTCGGCTACGAGAAAGTGGCCATGAGCACCGCGGCGGCGGTGGCCAAGCTGATGGGTTTTCGCGAGGACCGCGTGGAAGACCTGAAGACGGCGGTGGCTGAAGCGTGCATCAATGCCATCGAGCATGGCAACCTGCTTAACGAGAGCCTTTCAGTGGGCGTGGTGCTGTCGCCGGGGGTCGATGCGCTGGAGGTGAAGGTCATCGATGACGGCAAGGGCCTGAAATGCGTGCCACCCAAGCCGGATATCGACCGCAAGATTCACGGCGAAGAAGACCCTCGCGGCATGGGCATGTTCCTGATCCAGGCGCTGGTGGACGAGGCGGAATGGGTCAAAGGCTCCAACGGCAAGAGCAGCTATGTCAGGCTGGTCATCCGTCTGGATACAGAGGCGGAATAACACAAGAGAGTACGGAGATGAAAGATCGTGCAGAGCGAAACCAAGTCACGTGTTGACCAACTAACTTCCCCGGTTGGGCATCCTGTTGCCGTCCTCCGCTTCGAGGGCGATATTGCCAGTACTTCAAAAATTGCTGTCCTTGGTACCTACCAGGCACTACCGAAAGAGACGACCAAGCTGGTTCTGCTGGACTTCAGCAAGGTGGACTACATCAACTCGAGCGGTATCGCGCTGGTAATCCAGATGCTGATCGAGGCCGCGAACTCCGGGCAGAAGGTGTACGCCTTCGGTCTGTCTCCGCACTTTACCAAGGTCTTTACCATGGTCGGCATCACCAAGTACGCCGGGCTTTTTGCCAGCCAGGCTGACGCGTTGGCCGCGCTGTAAGAGCGGCGATTCTTCCTGTTATCCGGGTTGGGCTGTACGGCCTTCCAATCTTTCCGCAGAGATTCGCGGAGTGATTGTGGCGTCTTGCGTTGCAAGGTGTTGACTTCGCCGTCACACTCAACTCCCGCGGCGCGCTTTAGAATGGCCGGTATGGACCTTGAGGCGATTCAGGCGGCTCTTTGCGAAGCCGGCCATGACGGCTGGCTGTTCTATGACCACCATCATCGCGATCCCATCGGCGGGCGCATTCTGGGCCTGGACGAGAAGGCGCACATCACGCGGCGCTGGTACTACTTTGTGCCCGCCGTGGGCGAGCCGCGCAAGCTGGTGCATCGCATTGAGCAGGGGCGGCTGGATTCGCTTCCCGGCTCGAAGGGGCTTTACTCCAGTTGGCAGGAGCTGGCGACGGGGCTGGAGGCGATGCTGGCGGGCGCGCGACGGCTGGCCATGCAGTACTCGCCCAACAACGCCATCATGTACGTTTCGATGGTGGATGCGGGGACGGTGGAGTTTTTGCGCGGGCTGGGCAAGCAGATTGTGAGCTCGGCCGACCTGGTAAGCCAGTTTGAGGCGGTGCTGACCCAGCAGCAGATTGCCAGCCACGGGGTTGCGCAGCGGGCCATTGATGCGATTCTGGCCGAGGGCTGGCAGCAGATCGGGCGGCGGCTGCGGTCCACGTTTGGCGGGCCGGGCTGGATCACGGAATTCGACCACGTGCAGTGGCTCAGGGAGGCCATGCACCGCGAGGGGCTGGTGTGGGAGAACGGCCCTAACGTTAGCGTCAACGCCAATAGCTCCGACTCGCACTACGAGCCCACCGTCGACCGCTGCGCACCCATCCTCGAGGGCGACTTCGTGCTCATCGACATCTGGGGGCGGGTGGATGAGCTGCGCAGCGTTTTCTACGACATTACGTGGACGGGCGTCGTGGGGCGGGAGCCGACGGAGCGGGAACAGCACGTCTTTGAGACGGTGCGCAATGCCCGTGATGCGGCCATCGTAGCCGTTGAGAGGGCTTTTTCAGAGGGCAGGCCGATGCGCGGGTATGAAGCCGACGACGCGGCCCGGGGAGTGATTCGCGCGGCGGGATTCGGCGAGTATTTTACGCACCGCACGGGGCACAACATCGCGCAGGAACTGCACGGCTCCGGCGCGCACCTCGACAATCTTGAAACCCACGACGAGCGCCTGCTGCTGCCCAACACCTGCTTCTCAGTGGAACCGGGTATCTACCTGCCGGAGTTTGGCGTGCGCAGCGAAGTGGACATGCTGACCTCGCCGGGCGAAGCCTGGGTGACGGGAGAGATTCAGCGGGAGCTGGTTCGGATCTGAGAGCCGGTGCCCGGCCCCGGTGCGATATAGTCAAAAAGGAATGGCTGCAACCCAAAACAACAACGTCGTGGCTGCGCGAAGCGCGCAAAAGGGGTTTGTCTACCTGCCCTTGATTGCGGGCTGGCTGGTGCCGGGCGCGGGGCACTTTCTGCTGCGCAAGTGGGGCCGCGGTGCTCTGCTGGCGGTGTCGATCCTGAGCATGTTTGTGCTGGGTGTCGCCATGCAGGGCAAGATCTATTCGAACGCCCACGACATTCTGGAAATGCTGGGCCTGGCCGGCGACCTCGGCAACGGGCTGCTGTACATCGTGAGCCGGGTTCTGGGCCTGGGCGCGGACTCAGTGCAGGTGACCACCGCCGATTACGGCACTCGGTTCATCGTGGTGGCGGGCCTGCTAAACGTCATTTCTGCCGTGGACGCACACAATCTGCGCACCGGGAGGAAGCCATAATGCTTCATCCCTCCCACTTTGCAGCGGTGCTGCTGTTCGCGTTGTTTGCGTCGGTGGTCTTCGGCATCACGCAGCGCGAGACGCCCCGGCGAATGGTCCGCTACGGCATCTATTGCTTTGTGCTGTTCGTTGGCTCGGCAATCATATTGAGCTGGGTGATGTTCCTGATCGCGCGGTACGCCCCGGCTGAGGAGTCTTTCCCGGCTGAACCGCACTTCGCCCTCTTCAGAAATGCACCGTTCCGCGCCTCAAGGGCCAGACCGCGAGACCCTTCCGCGAACGCTGGGCAGGCTTTGGGGCTCCATGGAGCTTCCCCCTTTTCAATCGACATCTTCCCGCCGCCAGACCGCGGCATCGAAGGTGTGCGCGCAGCCGTAGCCCTCTGAGCGGTAGAGTTCGATGGCCTGGGTGTTGGCCTGGGTGACGGTAAGCGAGATTTCGCTGACGCCCTGACGCATGAACTGCGAGGCGGCCATCGAAAGCAGAAGACGCGCCAGCCCCTGGCGGCGGTACTCGGGATGTACGCAGATCTGGGTGATGTGACCGCTCTGCGGGCTGACGCGCGAACCCAGCACAAGGGCCACCGGCTCGCGGCTGGTGCGCTCCACCACCACATGCGAGGCCAGCGGGGAAAAGACGCCGCAGCCGGAGTAGCGGACGATGTTGTGCAGAAAACGCAGCGAGCCGTGAGTGGAGCAGTACTGGTCATTGATGAGACTGTCAGGGTGGCCGCGATAGGCCTCGGAGATGAGCCGGGCGGCGGGGCTTAGATCTTCATCGCGCCAGGGGCGCAATTCCAGGGTGTTTGGCAGGTCCACGCGGGGCCGGCTCCAGCGACCGGCCAGCGGTTGCACCATGAAAAGGCGGCGAAAGATCTGGAAGCCGGCACGGCGGAAGGTGCCCGCATGCACGCCGGAGGGGTGCAGCAGCAGTTGCGACTCGATGCGATCCACCTGCGGCGAGTTTACGAGGGTTTCAAACAGGTGCCGGAGCAGGGTTTCTTCAATCTCGTAGGC
>VFSW01005538.1_pt1 | contig 18638 bp, 19 predicted proteins | sample 5358111 | NCBI WGS metagenome assembly VFSW01 (sample SAMN11554181, study PRJNA540505) | mine drainage metagenome | isolation source: sediment from site ElyBrook_90M | place: USA: Ely Copper Mine, Vershire, VT | collected 2017 | reverse complement strand
TCGAACCCCCGACATTCGCCTTGTAAGGGCGACGCTCTACCAACTGAGCTAAGCACCCAACAAAGTCCTCTAGTTTATCGCATCCTTGAGTGCTTTACCAGCCCGAAACTTCGGAACTTTTGCTGCCTTGATCTTGATGGTAGCGCCGGTGCGTGGATTGCGGCCGCTGCGCGCAGCACGCTTGCCCACATAGAACGTACCAAAACCCACCAGGGTCACCTGGCCACCCTTTTTCAGGGCTGTTTTTACAGCAGCGATCGCGCCATCCAAGGCACGACCCGCAGCTGCTTTGGAAATATCTGCTGCATCAGCAATTTGATCAATTAGTTCAGTCTTGTTCACCTGGATTCCCCTTGTTTTAGTTGGTGCAAAGACGAGTATCACCCGCCCGAAATTCGACGCGCGCGGCAAGATTTCGATACGCGTCGCTCTTTATAAAAGGGTAAGGATGCGGTGTCAACCACTTTTTGTCTCTGAAAGCCCCATCAATGCTTGATCGGCGAGCCGGTCGTTGCTTCGGCAATCGGTGCCGGCAATTTTGACACCTCCAGCGGGTCTGCCGGGGTCGGCATACGCTCGAGTGCAAAGGTCAGCACCTGATCAATCCATTTCACCGGGTGCAAATCCAGTTTGTTTTTAATGTTTTCAGGAATTTCAACGAGATCCTTGGTGTTTTCTTCAGGAATCAGGACCGTTTTAATGCCGCCGCGATGGGCAGCAAGCAACTTTTCCTTCAAGCCGCCAATGGGCAACACCTCGCCGCGCAACGTGATCTCACCCGTCATGGCCACATCCGCGCGCACGGGAATGCCCGTGAGGACAGAAACCATGGCCGTGGCAATGGCAATGCCGGCACTGGGGCCATCCTTGGGTGTGGCTCCTTCAGGCAGGTGAATGTGAATGTCGGATTTCTCGTAAAAATCGTCGGCAATGCCCAGGTTTCGTGCGCGACTGCGCACCACACTCAAGGCTGCCTGGATGGATTCCTGCATGACATCCCCCAGCTTGCCCGTGGTGGTCATCTTGCCCTTTCCTGGAAGCTTGGCCGCCTCGATGGTCAGCAATTCACCACCCACCTCTGTCCAGGCCAGCCCTGTCACCTGTCCCACCTGATTGGTTTTTTCAGCGATGCCAAAGGTGTAACGACGCACACCCAGATACTTTTCCAGATTGCGTGACGATACCGTCACCTTGGCAGGCTTCTTGGAGAGCAGAAGGGACTTGACCACCTTGCGGCAGATCTTGGCGATTTCGCGATCCATGGCCCGCACCCCGGCTTCGCGCGTGTAGTACTGGACGATGTCACGCAGGGCAGACTCGGTTACAGAAATTTCATTGTCCTTGAGTCCGTTGGCCTTCAACTGCTTTGGCAACAGATACTGCCGGGCAATGTTGATCTTTTCATCTTCGGTGTAGCCGGCAAGCCGGATCACTTCCATCCGGTCCAGAAGGGGTGCCGGAATGTTGAGCGTGTTGGCCGTAGCCACAAACATCACATCCGAAAGATCATATTCCACCTCCACGTAGTGGTCGATGAAGGTGTGGTTTTGTTCAGGATCGAGTACCTCCAGCAACGCTGATGAGGGGTCTCCACGAAAATCCTGGCCAAGCTTGTCCACTTCATCCAGCAGAAAAAGCGGATTGCGCACGCCAACCTTGGTCATGTTTTGCAGGATCTTGCCCGGCATGGATCCGATGTAAGTGCGGCGGTGCCCACGAATCTCGGCTTCATCGCGCACACCACCCAGGGCCATGCGCACAAACTTGCGATTGGTGGCACGGGCAATGGATTGCCCGAGCGAGGTCTTGCCCACGCCAGGTGGCCCTACCAGGCAGAGGATTGGTGCCTTGACCTTTTCCACCCTGCTTTGTACAGCGAGATATTCGACGATGCGCTCCTTGACCTTGTCCAGGCCGTAATGGTCCTCGTCCAGAATGCGCTCGCAGGCGCCAAGATCATTGCTGACCCGGGTTTTCTTCTTCCAGGGCAACCCCACAAGCGCGTCGATGTAGTTGCGCACCACCGTGGCTTCAGCAGACATGGGCGACATCAGGCGCAGCTTCTTGAACTCGGCATCAGCCTTGGTTTTGGCTTCTTTGGGCATGTGCGCGTTCTTGATCTTCTTTTCAAGCTCTTCAAGGTCTGCACCCTCTTCGCTGTCGCCCAGCTCTTTCTGGATGGCCTTGACCTGCTCGTTGAGGTAGTACTCGCGCTGGCTTTTTTCCATCTGGCGCTTCACGCGGCCACGGATGCGCTTTTCAACCTGAAGGATGTCGATTTCACTCTCGAGCACGGAGAGCAGGTGTTCAAAGCGTTCCTTGACGTCAAACATCTCCAGGATCTGCTGCTTCTGTTCCAGCTTGAGCGGCAAGTGGGCCGCGATGGTGTCGGCCAGGCGGCCTGCATCGTCAATATTGGAAAAAGACGTCAGTACCTCCGGGGGAATTTTTTTGTTGAGCTTGACGAACTGGTCAAACTGGGTCAGCAAGGTGCGACGCATGGCCTCGATTTCAGGATGCGTGCTGCCGGGTGAGGGAATGCCTTCGGCATCGCCCACAAAATGGGTTTTAACATCAGCCACGCTGATGATTTTGGCGCGCTCAGAACCTTCCACCAGCACCTTGACGGTGCCGTCGGGCAATTTGAGCATTTGCAGAATGCTGGCCACGCTCCCCACCGCATACAATTCTTCGGGTTTGGGCTCGTCGTTAGCCGCGGATTTCTGGGCCACCAACAGGATGTTCTTGCCCGTTTCCATGGCAGTTTCCAGCGCCTTGATGGACTTTTGGCGGCCCACGAACAGCGGAATCACCATATGCGGAAACACCACGACGTCCCGTAGCGGCAACAGGGGTAATTGCACAGGCTCTTGGTTTGATTCAAAAATTGAGGTCATGAGGGGTCTCGCAAAATTGGGGTTACTGCTTATGTGGGGCCTTTTTCCATGATTTCAATGGAGAAAGGCCCCCCCGACCTCAAACGCCAGCAACCTTGTGCTGATCGGCGTAAATCAACAGCGGTGGAGCCTCGGCGGTGATGCAACCTTCGTCGATAACCACTTTGGTCACGTTTTGCAAGGAAGGCAGCTCAAACATGGTGTTGAGCAGCACATGCTCGATGATGGAACGCAAACCCCGGGCCCCGGTCTTTCGGGCCAGCGCTTTCTTCGCGATGGCGCGCAAGGCATTCGGGCGAAACTCGAGTTCGACATTTTCCATGGAAAAGAGTTTCTGATACTGACGCGTCAGGGCGTTGCGTGGCTCAGTCAGAATCCGAACCAGGGCATCTTCATGGAGCTCTTCTAGCGTCGCCACTACTGGCAAGCGCCCCACGAATTCCGGGATCAGGCCAAACTTGATCAGATCTTCGGGCTCGACACCCGAGAGCACCTGGTTGGCATCCCGGCCATCCCGACTGACCACTTCTGCGCCAAAGCCGATGCCGCTGCGATCAGAGCGATCGCGAATGACCTTGTCGAGCCCGCCAAACGCCCCACCGCAAATGAACAGGATGTTGGTGGTGTCCACCTGGACGAATTCCTGATTGGGGTGCTTGCGCCCGCCCTGGGGCGGAACGGAAGCCACCGTGCCTTCAATGAGTTTGAGCAGCGCCTGCTGTACGCCCTCGCCCGAGACATCGCGGGTAATGGAAGGGTTATCCGACTTGCGGGAAATCTTGTCGATTTCGTCGATATAGACAATGCCGCGCTGCGCCTTTTCCACGTCGTAATCGCACTTCTGCAGCAATTTCTGGATGATGTTTTCCACATCCTCACCCACATAACCTGCCTCGGTGAGGGTGGTGGCGTCTGCAATCACGAAGGGCACGTTGAGCAAGCGCGCCAGTGTCTGGGCCAGCAGGGTTTTACCAGATCCTGTGGGGCCGATCAGGAGGATATTGCTCTTGGCAAGCTCGATATCGCGATCCTTGCTCTGGTTGCGCAATCGCTTGTAGTGATTGTAGACGGCAACGGCCAGAATCTTCTTGGCCTGCGTTTGATCAATCACATACTGATCCAGGATCTCAGCGATTTCCTGGGGAGAAGGCAGCTCGGTTTTGACGTTCTTGACTTCAGCGCCCTGAATTTCTTCACGGATGATGTCGTTGCACAGCTCGATGCACTCGTCACAAATGAACACCGAGGGGCCCGCAATCAGCTTGCGAACTTCATGCTGGCTCTTTCCACAGAAGGAACAATAAAGCAACTTTTCGTTGCCGGCTTTTTCTGTCATGGACACGATTCCTTCAAACAAACACCCGACAAACAAACACCCGAATTTTCGGTCCTACGGTGTCAGTTTAACCCTTTCTGCCCCAGAGATCACGATGCTGCTTCAGCCCGCGTCGTCAGCACCCGATCAATCAAACCGTACTGGCGGGCTTCCTCGGCACTCATGAAATTGTCCCGATCGGTATCCTTCTCGATGACCTCGATGGACTGACCCGTATGACGACTCATCATCTCGTTGAGTTGCCGGCGCAGGTAAAGAATTTCCTTGGCCTGGATTTCGATGTCCGACGCCTGCCCCGAAGCACCACCCGAGGGCTGGTGGATCATGACGCGCGAGTTGGGCAGCGAATATCGCTTGCCTTTGGTGCCGGCAGAAAGCAGGAAAGCCCCCATGCTGGCAGCAATGCCGATGCAGGTGGTGCTGACGTCGGCCTTGATGAACTGCATGGTGTCATAAATGGCCAGCCCCGCAGAAACGGATCCTCCTGGCGAATTGATATAGAGGCTGATGTCCTTGTCAGGGTTTTCGGACTCCAGGAACAACAACTGGGCCACGACCAGATTGGCCGTATCTTCGGTCACGGGGCCGACCAGGAAAATGACCCGCTCCTTCAGAAGGCGCGAGAAAATGTCGTAGGCACGTTCGCCCCGCCCGCTCTGTTCCACCACCATGGGTACGAGACCCAGGTTTTGCGGATCCATCTTCCACTGTGCATTCATATGCATTCCTTAGATTAGCGTTGGCCCGCCAGTTGTTCAAAAGGGGTGGGCACGTTTTCGGTCTTGGCACGGGCGCAAACCCACTCCACCACATTGTCCTCCAGAACCAGCGATTCCACCTCTCGCAACCGCTGGGGCTGCTGGTAGTACCAGCGAACGATCTCTTCCGGGTTCTCATAAGCGCCGGACATATCCTCTATAACGGCACGAATCTGCTCAGGCTGAGCCGTCAGTTTCTCCTTCTTGACCAGATCGGTGAGAATCAGCCCCAGCGCCACCCGGCGACGTGCCTGTTCTTCAAAGAGCTGGTCCGGCAGGTTCATTTCGGACTTCTGTCCGGAACGGGAAGCAAACTCCTGCAGGGCCGAATCGCGCAGGCGATTGATTTCCTGGGCTACCAGGGCACGGGGCAGGACCACTTCAGTAGCTCCCAACAATGCGTCCATGACACGATCCTTCACCTGTGACTTGATGCGCTGGCGCATTTCGCGCTCCAGGTTTTCGCGCAATTCGAAGCGCAATGTGTCGAGGTTGCCGTCCTTTACACCCACGGAACGGGCGAATTCGGCATCCACTTCGGGCAGGATGGGCTTTTGCACCAGGTGAAGCGCTACGTCAAAGCGCACGGTCTTGCCCGCCATGTCCGCGGAATGATAGTCGACCGGGAAAGTCAGTTCGAAGGATTTGGTCGTCGCCGCCATCATCCCCATCAACTGGGCCTCGAAATCAGCCAAAAACTGCCCTTCCCCCAGTACCAGGCGGTGCCCCTTGGCTTGTCCGCCAGCAAACGGCTGGCCATCGAGGAAGCCATCGAAGTCGAACAATACCTGGTCGCCCTTTTGGGCAGGCCGGTCTTCCACCGTGTAGGTAATGCGCTGGCGGCGCAGAATGTCGATGGTCCGGTCCACGTCGGCATCGGTCACTTCAGTGACGGGGCGTTGAATCACGGCCCCGGAAATATCGCCCACCGTGATTTCAGGGTAAACCTCGAAGGTCGCCGTAAATTCAAAGGTGCCTTCAGCAGGGTCGGGTTTGGGCTCAAAACGCGGCATACCGGCCACGCGCAGGCTCTGTTCGCGCACGGCTTCACCAAAGCGGTCCTGGGCCAGTTCGTTCAAGGCATCCTGTTCCACCTGCCAGCCATATTGCTGGACGAGCATTTTCATGGGAACCTTGCCGGGTCTGAACCCCTGCATTTTGGCCGTCTTTGAAAGCTTGTTCAGGCGGGCCTTCACTTCGGTGTCCACTTGGGACAGGGGCACCGCGAGTTGCAGCGAACGTTCGAGCGAATTAGATTGCGTAGTTTCCATTGCCAAGCCCTATGAAGAACATCAAAAGAATATGCTAAACCGAGCATTATACAAAATTAGGCGCATTTCGGGTATGCTCGGCGCTTGTCTCATGCGAACAACGGTATGACAGCATCTGCCCGCAACACGATCCTGGAAACCCGCAACCTCAGCAAAAGCTTCAAAGGCTTTGTGGCAGTCTCTGGGGTCCATCTGAAAGTTGAGCGCGGCACCATCCATGCGCTCATCGGACCCAACGGCGCCGGCAAAACCACCTGCTTCAACCTGCTGACCAAATTTCTGGAACCCAGTTCCGGCCAGATTTTCTACAATGGCACCGATATCACCGCCGAGACGCCTGTCGAAGTAGCACGCCGCGGCATGGTGCGTTCGTTCCAGATTTCGGCTGTTTTCCCTCATTTGACGGTCCTGGACAACGTCCGCATTGCCCTGCAGCGCGTCCTGGGCACCAGCTTTCATTTCTGGCGTTCACAGAAATCGCTCGATGCGCTCAACCCCCGAGCCCTGGAGCTGCTGTCTCAAGTGGGACTGGAATCTTATTCCAGAAGGCTTGCCGTGGAACTGCCCTATGGGCAGAAACGCGCGCTGGAAATTGCCACCACGCTGGCTCAGGATCCGGAACTGATGTTGCTGGACGAACCCACCCAGGGCATGGGACATGAAGACGTGGACCACGTCATGGCCCTGATCAAATCCGTTTCGGCGCAACGCACCATCCTGATGGTGGAACATAACATGAAAGTGGTTTCGCAAATTTCGGATCGCATCACGGTCCTGGCCCGAGGAGCCATACTCGCTGAGGGCAGCTACAGGGAAGTCTCAACCCACCCTGAAGTCATCACAGCTTACATGGGTACGGCCGCATGAGTGGCGTCGAATACCTGCGCATCACCGGGCTACATGCCTTTTATGGTGAATCGCACATCCTGCATGGGATGGATTTTACGGTCAACCGGGGCGAATGCCTCTCACTGCTGGGACGCAACGGCGCTGGACGGACCACCACGCTGCGGGCCATCATGGGGTTGACCAGCAGGCGCACTGGCTCGGTCATGGTCAATGGCGTGGAAACCATCCATATGGCACCGCACCGGATTGCCCAGTTGGGCATTGGCTACTGCCCCGAGGAACGCGGCATCTACGCGTCGCTCACCTGCGAGGAAAACCTGCTGATGCCTCCCACCGTGGCCAGCGGCGGCATGACCCTCGATGACATCTATACGCTATTTCCCAACCTCAAGGAACGGCGTCATAGCCAGGGCACACGCATGTCCGGGGGCGAACAGCAGATGCTGGCCATGGCACGCATCCTGCGCACGGGAGCGCGGCTATTGCTGCTGGACGAAATTTCGGAAGGCCTCGCCCCGGTGATCGTGCAACGCCTGGCCGAAGTGATTACCCTGCTCAAATCCCAGGGGTACACCATCGTGCTGGTGGAACAGAATTTCCGTTTTGCCGCCCCACTGGCGGATCGCATGGTCGTGGTGGAGCACGGACGACCCTGCATGGAAATTGCGCAGCATGAATTATCCGAAAAAAGTGAAGTGCTGCATCGACTGTTGGGTGTCTGAGCCCATAACCTGCTGGAGGAGCAACTCAATGAAAACAACCAGAACCAATCGATTCCAGATTCGCCCCATGGCTGCCATCGCCGCACTGGCGCTCACGATGGCCTGCGGTGCTGCTCGCGCTGAAATATCTGACAATGTGGTGCGCATCGGTGTCCTTACCGACATGTCAGGCGCTTACTCCGATCTTGCTGGCCCTGGCGCCGTGACGGCAGCCAAAATGGCCGTGGAAGATTTCATCGCCAAGCAAAAACCCGGCTTCAAGGTCGAGCTGGTTTCGGCAGACCACCAGAACAAGGGCGACATCGCCTCCAACAAGGCGCGAGAATGGTTTGATCGGGACCAGGTGGACGTGGTCACCGAGCTGGTGACGAGTTCCACGGCGCTGGCCGTCATGAAGGTGGCGAAGGAAAAGAATCGCATCGCCCTCATCACCGGGGCCGGCTCCTCGCGCATCACCAACGAGGACTGTAATGACGTCAGTGTGCATTGGGCTTATGACACCTATGCAACAGGCAACGGTACGGGCAGGGCCGTGGTCAAGCAAGGCGGCAAAACCTGGTACTTCCTGACGGCTGACTATGCCTTCGGACAGTCCCTGGAAAAGGACACGACGGCCGTCATCCTGGCCAACGGCGGCAAGGTGTTGGGCTCGGTCAGACACCCCTTTCCCAGTACCGATCTCTCTTCCTACCTGTTGAAGGCGCAAGCTTCCGGCGCCGAGGTCATCGGATTGGCCAATGCCGGGGCGGACACCATCAACTCGGTCAAACAGGCCGCAGAATTTGGCATCACGCCCAAACAGACTCTGGCCGGCCTGCTGATGTTCATTACCGACATCAACAGCCTGGGGCTGAAAGCCACGCAAGGCATGTACCTGACCGAAGCATTCTATTGGGACATGAATCCTGAAACCCGGGCCTGGTCCAAGCGCTTTTACGAACGCCAGAAGAAAATGCCCACCATGGTGCAAGCAGGCCTCTATTCCGCCATCACCCATTATCTCGAGGCCGTGAAGGCCATCAACTCGGACGATACGCAAAAAGTCATGGCGCAAATGAAGAAGGTGCCCGTCAATGACTTCTTTGCCAAAAACGGCAAGATTCGCAATGACGGCCTGATGGAACATGACATGTTCCTGATGCAGGTGAAGAAACCTGCCGATTCACATTATCCCTGGGACTATTACAACGTGCGCGCCACCATTCCTGGTGCCGAGGCGTTTGAACCCCTCAGCCAATCCCGTTGCCCCCTCATCAAGAAATGACCGAGGTTTTTGGCGTTCCCCTGCTGGCCCTCCTGGGCCAGCTGGTACTGGGCCTCGTCAACGGTTCGTTCTACGCGCTGTTGAGCTTGGGGCTCGCCATCATTTTTGGCATGCTCAACATCATCAACTTCGCCCATGGGGCCCTGTACATGATGGGCGCCTTTGCTTCGTGGATGCTGTTGACCTATTTCGGCATAGGTTATTTTGGCGCCCTGCTGCTGGCGCCCCTGCTGGTAGGCGCCTTTGGCATCATCATCGAACGCCTGCTGCTGCAACGCCTGTATCGCCTGGACCACCTGTACGGCCTGTTGCTGACTTTTGGGCTCGCACTCATCATCGAAGGGCTGTTTCGCGACCAGTTTGGCGTGAGCGGAGAGACCTATGAAGTGCCTGAAGCCCTGACGGGGGCCATCGACCTGGGGTTCATGGCCTTGCCGAAGTACCGGGTATGGGTAATCGGGGTGTCGACCCTGGTCTGCTTTGCCACCTGGGCCATCATCGAAAAAACCCGCCTGGGTTCCTACCTGCGCGCCGCCACCGAAAACCCGCAGTTGACCCAGGCCTTTGGGGTCAACGTGCCCCTCATGATCATGATGACCTACGGCTTTGGCGTGGCACTGGCAGCACTCGCTGGCGTCATGGCTGCACCCATTTTTCAGGTCAGCCCCCTGATGGGCTCCAACCTCATCATTGTGGTATTTGCCGTGGTGGTGATTGGCGGCATGGGCTCCATTCTGGGGGCCATCGTCACGGGCCTGATGCTGGGGCTGGTTGAGGGTCTCGCCAAAGTGTTTTATCCAGAAGCTTCCGCCACCGTGGTGTTCGTGATCATGGCCATCGTGCTGATCATCCGCCCGGCTGGCCTGTTTGGACGGGAAAAATGATGCGGCGATTGATGCTGGGACTGGTGTTATTGGCCTTCATTGCGGCACCCGCCGTACTCTATCCCGTCTTGCTGATGAAGGTATTGTGCTTTGCCATTTTTGCGAGTGCCTTCAATTTGCTGCTGGGTTACACGGGGTTGCTGTCCTTTGGCCATGCCGCTTTTTTTGGCAGTGCCGCTTATGTGGCAGGTTATCTGATTCGCGACATGACCTGGCCCGTGTGGGCCGCCCTGCTGGTCAGCACGCTGGCTGCTGCGCTGATGGGGGGTATTGTGGGGCTGCTGGCCATCCGCCGCCAGGGCATCTATTTTGCGATGATCACGCTCGCCATGGCGCAGATGGTGTATTTCATCTGCCTGCAGTTGCCCCAAACAGGAGGTGAGGACGGATTGCAGGGTGTGCCACGAGAAACCCTGGCGGGACTCGATCTCTCCAATGACCTTACACTCTACTATGTGATTCTGGCGTTCTCCCTACTGGCCTTTGCCCTGATCTACCGCACCATCCACTCCCCCTTTGGCCAGGTGCTCAAAGCCATTCGGGAGAATGAGCCGCGTGCCATTTCACTGGGTTATGACGTGGCTCGCTACAAACTGCTGGCCTTCGTGCTGTCCACGGGCCTGGCAGGCCTGGCAGGTGCCCTTAAAATGCTGGTGTTCAAGTTTGCCTCGCTCACCGATGCGCACTGGCACATGTCCGGCGAAGTGGTGCTGATGACCATTCTGGGAGGCATTGGCACCGTGCTGGGCCCCATCGTGGGCTCTTCCATCATCGTGGTGCTGGAAGACCAACTGGCCGACAAGGTAGGGTCACTCGTCACCGTCATCATGGGCGGCATCTTTGTGGTGTGCGTGCTGCTGTTCCGGCGTGGCATCGTGGGTGAAGCCGCGGCATTCTATCAACGGATGCTGGGCCACCGTAAATTGCCCAAAGAATTGATCTAACGCAAAAGGGGCTGGTGGGGCTGTCCTATACTCGCGATTTTGCGAGTAAAGCACGACCCCATGGCCTACGCCGATTTGCGCGAATTTCTGCGCGATCTGGAACAACAGGAACAGTTGCTGCGGGTCACCGAAGCGGTCGACCCACATCTTGAAAGCACCGCACTCTGCCAGAAAAGCCTGCGTGCTGGCGGGCCTGCCCTGCTGTTCACCAAGCCGCGCCATTCCCGCATGCCGCTTCTGGGTAACCTGTTTGGCAATCCCCAACGCATTCATGCCGCCCTGCACCATCGTGCCATCCGTTCCTTCCGCGAACTGGGAGAGTTGCTGGCGGCGCTGAAAGAACCCCGCATCCCTCGCGGCATGAAGGGCTGGCTGCAGGCCTGGCCCGAGTACGCCCAGCTGGCCTACGCGCGCCCCCGTGAGGCTGGCCATGCTGCCTTTGAGGAGGTGGTCCTGAAAGGCCCCGATGTGGATCTTGGCCTGCTTCCCATCCAGCACTGTTGGCCCGAAGATGCGGGCAAACTCATCACCTTCGGCCTCGTGGTCACCCGCGGGCTACGCCAGGAACGCCAGAATGTGGCCATTTACCGTCAGCAGGTCATTGGCCGAAACCGGGTCATCATGCGCTGGCTGGCCCATCGCGGTGGTGCGCTGGATTATGCGGACTGGCTGGCACGGCATCCTGACAAGCCTTATCCGGTGATGGTGGTGATCGGCGCCGACCCCTGCACCCTGCTGGCCGCCGTGGCACCGGTGCCCGACACGCTGTCCGAATATGAATTTGCCGGGTTGCTGCGCGGAGAATCCACCTTGCTGCGCCGGGGTTACCTGTCAAACCTCGAGGCGCCCGCAGGGGCCGAGATCGTGCTGGAGGGCTTCATCTATCCCAACGATCGCGCCCTGGAAGGTCCCTTCGGTGACCATACGGGCTATTACAACAGCCAGGCTGAATTTCCCGTGTTCACCATTGAGCGCATGAGCATGCGCCATGATGCCATTTACCACGGCAGCTACATGGGGCGCGCCCCGCTGGATGAACCCTCGGTGCTGGCGCACGAACTCAACGACATTTTCGTGCCGATCCTGACCCGTGTCTTTCCCGAAATCCGTGACTTCTATTTACCCCCAGAAGCCTGTTCCTACCGCATCGCCGTGGTGAGTCTCTCCAAGCAGTACCCGGGGCATGCCCGACGCATCATGATGGGGATATGGTCCTGGCTGCGGCAGTTTACCTACACCAAATTCGTGATTGTGGTGGACGACGACATCGACATCCGAAACTGGTCCGAAATCCTGTGGGCCCTGTCCACGCGCATGGACCCCGTGCGCGATTGCCTGCTTCTGGAGAACACGCCCATCGACTACCTGGATTTTGCCAGCCCCGAGGCGGGCCTGGGCGGAAAGATGGGGCTGGATGCCACCAACAAATGGCCCGGTGAAACCCATCGCGCATGGGGACGCCCCATCGTGCCCGACAGCAACGTCAACGCGCGCATGGAATCCCTGTGGCAACGCATTTTCAAGAAGGAGCCTTCATGACCATGGAACTGGTTTGTCCTGCCGGCAGCCCCGCCGCCCTCACCGCTGCCCTCGAACAGGGCGCTGACGCCATCTATCTGGGGCTGCGTAACCCCACCAATGCCCGTGCCTTTCCCGGACTGAACTTCGCTCCGGAAAACTTGCGTCTGGCCGTGGATGCCGCCCATGCCCGGGGCAAAAAAATCTATCTGGCCCTCAACACCTATCCCACCTCAGACCAAATGGCGTTGTGGAAATCCAGTATCGATATCGCCGCAGAAGCGGGTGTCGATGCCCTCATCATGGCAGAAATGTCGCTGCTCGATTACGCCATCCGCCATCACCCGGGCATCCCGCGCCACCTGTCCGTGCAGGGCTCGGCCACGAGTCCTGCAGCGCTGCGGTTTTTCCATGAGCAGTTTGGCATCAGCCGTGCCGTACTGCCGCGCGTACTCTCGCTGTCCCAGGTGGAACGCGTCTGCGAGAAGTCTCCCGTGGGGATCGAGGTCTTTGCCTTCGGCAGCCTGTGCATCATGGTGGAAGGTCGCTGCCAGCTGTCGAGTTTCGTCACCGGCCGCTCACCCAACTGTCACGGCGTGTGCTCGCCTGCCGAATACGTTCATTGGGAAGAGCTGCCAGGCGGGCGACGCCGGGTGCGACTGGGTGAGGTCCTCATCGATGAATTCGACGCGGGAGAATCAGCGAGCTACCCCACGGTGTGCAAGGGCCGCTATCGTGCCGGCGACACCCCTTTCTATGCCCTCGAGGAGCCCACCAGCCTCAATACGCTCGAACTGCTGCCACGCCTTGCCCAGGCCGGCGTCGTGGCCCTCAAGATCGAAGGACGACAGCGTGGGCCCGCCTATGTAGGCAGTGTCACCCGCGTCTGGCGAGAGGCACTCGACACGCTGGAGCGCAAAGAAGGCTTTGTAGTGCGTCCGCAATGGCAGGAAGCACTGGCCCATGTGGCAGAAGGGCACCAGACCACCCTGGGTCCGTATCATCGGTCCTGGCATTGAACCAGGAGCTTCCATGAAAATCAGTCTGGGCCCGCTGCAGTATTTCTGGAGAAAATCAGAAGTCATGGATTTTTATCGCGAGGCCGCAAACTGGCCCGTTGATGTGTTCTACCTGGGAGAAACGGTCTGTAGCAAGCGCCGGGAGATGCGCCTCAAGGACTGGCTGGAACTGGGTGCCATCCTGGCTGACCAGGGTCGTGAGGTGGTGTTGTCCACGCTGGCCCTGGTGGAAGCCGAATCGGAGCTGGCCGCCCTGCAACGTCTCGTGGACAACCAGCGATTTGCCGTGGAAGCCAACGATCTTTCCTCGGTACAACTCTGCCGCGAGCGCGGTGTTCCCTTTGTGGGTGGGCCCACCCTGAACATCTACAATCATGAAACCCTGGCCCTGCTGCAGCGCAGCGGCTTGACCCGCCTGGTACTGGGGGTAGATCAGGGCGCTCCACAACTGGAAGCGCTGCAGCGACAGGCCCAACTTGCAGGGCACGATTTTCCTGAACTGGAAATTCAGGGTTGGGGCCGGTTGCCGCTGGCCTACTCCGCGCGCTGCTTCACCGCCCGTGCCCACGATGTGCCCAAAGATGACTGCGGCTTCTGCTGCCTGGAATACCCGGATGGACTACCCGTAAGCACCCGAGAGGGACAGCCTTTCCTGACCCTCAACGGCATTCAGGTGCAAAGCACCGCATGTGGTGACCTGGGACCGGAGTTGAATGAACTGGCAGTCCTTGGTGTGGACATCGTGCGCGTTGCCCCCCAGCGGGAGGGCACTGGCGCGGTGGTGCAGCGGTTTGCCGAAGCGCTGTCGCAAGGGCGGACCGCACCACGCCATGGTGACTGCAACGGTTACTGGCACGGTGGTGCCGGCATGGCGCAGATCTCCCCTACCGCAATTTCGATGCAAGTCCCTGGAGCATGATCCTCATGGCAATTTCAAACCTCCTCATTCCGGAAAACATTCCACCCCAAGTGCTGCGACTGCTTCCTCCTCCCCAGGCATTGAGGCATGGCGTGCGCCTCATCCCCCAGGAATGGCGGGGCCGCATCCTGACGAAGCTCATGAATAGTCTGGTGGCCAGTGCGCTACCCCCAGAAACGCTGGCCTTTCTGGAGCAACGCCGACTGGCCATCGAGGTGGAAGACCTGGGGCTTCGCTGGGTGTTCATGGGTGCAGGAGGAAAACTGCAATCCCTGCCCATAGACACTGCCGCCGAGGTCACGATCCGTGGCAAGACGCTCGATCTGCTCTTGCTGGGTAGCCAGTTGGAAGACGCCGATACCCTTTTCTTTCAACGTCGTCTGACCATGACGGGGGACACGGCGCTGGGCCTGGAAACCCGCAACGTTCTGGACCAACTCCCGTGGGAGCGACTCACGCCGGGATTGCGCATTGCACTCAACCGCATCGCGCGTGTGGCTCAGGCAGCCCATGAGGTGCGCAGTAAAACATTCCGGAAATGACGCCTGATGCAGCACTGTCACAGGTCAGTGATCGGTACCCTCCGAAGCACGCTGCACGACAAATGGTGAATTGGCCCTGACGGCCTGCTGCTTGTTGACGGCTTCCCTGAATTTATCCTGTATCTCCTGCGGGCTCATTGGCGGGGCAGGCTGCCCGACAGGCGATGGGGGCACGGTATTTCCGCGCCTCTCCAGAAAAACCTTGATGGGATCAGATTGAACTGCGCTGGCAGGGGGGGCCGGGGGGCTGATCACCACGGATTGTTCCTTGTGATGCCGCAAATCAATGCCATTGTTGTCCGGCATCCTGCCGAACTGCCAGCCCACGATTCCCGCGGCGCCCAGCAACACCCCAATGACAACGACGCGCAGGGACACCCGAGCATGCCATTTTTTGAATGCCTTCATAGGATCGGAACGGGTATCAATGACGCTTTGGGTTTTTGACAATTGCCTGATGGATACTATACTTGAAGCAAATCGGCCGGGACAACGCTGGAAGCACCATGCACCTCAACAAGAACAAATTGATCGGTTTTCTGTTGCTGGCGATACTGTCCCAGAATTCCTTTGCCGTGACGGATGCCGAAGTCTTTTCTTATGCGGCCGCGAATTATCCCAGCCTTTTCACCGGGGCAGCCACCAGTGGACAATTTCAGCAATACAGCTACCAATACTACCCTGCCACCGGTAATTATATCGCCGTAGACACCACCGGCACGGTCTATATCCTCGGCCCGGTGGCCACTGATGGCGCGATCACTGCAGTTGGTCCTGTCACCGCATTTGCGGCCGCCATCAACTCCTGGCAATCTAACGGCGGAAGTTACCTGCTGAAGCATGCAGGGGTGTACACGTACTTCGAAGAACGAGGAGGGGCCTCGGGATATTGGCCAGGTCAGTCCATCCAGACCTGGAGTCAATATGATTCCGTGGTCGGAAGCACGGTGGCGCAGGAAGTCTCACTGCAACTCGACAAGTTAAAGGCAATGGGAGTCAATACCCTCACCATTGACCTACGCACCGCTGATCCAACCGCCACAGGCAATTTCACGCCTCCTGACTGCAATGAACCTCCTGTGCTCGGACTCCAGTTTCCCCAACCTACGGCCACCGAACTTGCAAACTTGCCCCTGCTCTTTGATGCTGCGCAGAGCAAAGGCATGAAAATCTGGCTGCGTTTGGTCAATTCCCATATGGAGCAGTCGCCCCCAACGAACATCCAGACCTGGCTGACAGCCATCCTGGGCGCCATTGGACAAAAGCCGGCGCTTGATCTGGTGATGTTTGATGGAACCACCTATCTCGTCACCAATGCCAACGGCACGCAAAGTTGTGGCATTCCGGCAGAACCGCCCTTATGGTTGGGCCCAACCTCCATTCCTGCGACTTACGTCCAGTGGGCCATTGGATACGCGATGTCCCTGGGCATTCCCGCACAAAAACTATCCGCTGAAGCCGTTGTGGGTGACTTCTTTCTGGACAGCCAGCCGCCGTCCGGATCAACGGCCACGGACAGCCACCTCTGGTCACCGATTGCAGTCGAGAAAACCATTTTCGACAACCTGGGCATTCCCGCAAGTCAACGCACTTACGCCTTGTCCTTCTATGAACACAGAAAATGCTCGGACGCCCAGTCGCTGCCGTGTACAGACACCAATCCACATGATTGGGCAGACCAAACCTTGCAGAATGTCACCAATGTCGTAGGGTCTGGCCCACGAATCGTCGCCACAGAAATGGGCGATGAAACCCCAGTAGACCAGACGAACTGGAACACGCAGCATGCAATGGAAAGCATCGTCTTCCTGCTGCATAAATACGGCATCGATGGCGGCGCATTCTGGCGCTGGACCAGTTTTTACGACACCGAAGACAAAGACACGACGCTGGCCTCACCGATCAAGCAACGCGGCGTGACGTTTACCTACAATCCCGTACAGAAAGAAATCCTGGACATGGGGGGGTTTCATGTTTCGCCCATTCCAAACGGCTCGTTTGAGGGTGCCGCAATCGGTGGCGTTCCAGAGGGCTGGACGGTTTCAGGCAGCGGTACGGCTTACCAGTATTTATTGACGCAGGAAGGAGCCACACAGCCTGAAGTACCATCCCGGGGGGTGTATGCCATGCGAATCATTACCGGTCCCGCAAGCGCCACCATCAGTGCCAGCAGCGTCAAGATTCCAGTAACTGCAGCAACCGCCTACACGACGACGGCAAATTTGCGATTTGCCTGGGCGGGTGATCCAGCCGCAGGCACGGGCCCTTCACTTTCAAGGCCACAGGTATTTGTGTCAGTGCTCTATTATCAGGCAAGCGGTTCTGCCTCGGCCCTGCGTGCGCAGGACTATTACGCGTTCTACCAGGAAGACAGCACGACAGGGTTTGGCACATTCCCCATTCAATACACCACGCCAGGCGATGCGGCCTACGTCGTGATCCAGTTTGGTGCATCACGCAACGGGCTGGCCACTCCGATCACGCTGGATGTGGATAATGTCCGCTGACCCCCACCCCTGCATCACGGGATCAAGCCAACGGTTCACCCATTTCGATGCGGAAATCGTCGCAAGCCCGCGCGCAGAAACTGCAACTGTTTGTTGAAGTTACGGCAGCCGTCGCACACCATCAGGTGAATTCGCAGGCTGGTCTGCCGCCACAAGCCAAGCTTTTTATCCATGCCCTGCGACATCAACGCGGTAGCCTGTTTACAATTCAGCATCCCGGTCCCCCGCATTAAACCACCGATCATCAAGACAAAGCCTGAGCGCCATGCGCGCCCGATGTAGTACAACCCAACAATTAGTCGGGCTGATGGCCAATTCCTTACATATTTCTTCGGTATCCAGATCCAGCATCTCGCGCATCATGAAAACCCGTGCGGTATTTTCGGGTAGGCGCGTCAGACAGATTTCAAATATTTTCCAGAACTGTTGACTGGAAAAACTGCTCTCCGGGTCACCCCAGGCCGACGGGCGCGTATCCGCATTCCAGTGATCCCTCTCGTCAAAAAGGTCGTCGTAGGCATTTTCAGGAATTTCTTCCAGGGCTGCCCCTGTACTGCTAAAGCGGGCGCGTTCACGAATGATGTCAACGATCTTGTTCTTGAGAATGGCAAATACCCAGGTCTTGAGCTGTGCACGATTACCGAATGACTGCTTGCCAATCAGAACTGCCGCCATGGTCTCCTGCACCGCATCTTCTGCTGAACTTTCGTCACGCAACTGCAACCATGCAAATTTCAGCATGTCACTTCTGAATGAGATCAGTTCATTTTCCATGGGCGAAGCATAACAATTTTTGAAATCCCTGTAAGGATTCCGCAGGCATTGCGACTAACAAGCGGGGACACATTCTCCGTTTCAATCAATCCAACCTGAGGAGTTTATGATGAACAATCGTCGCATGATTGCTGCCGCAATGGGAAGTTTGCTGTTACTTGGCCTGGCTAGTAGCAGTGCCATGGCGGGTGACAAGCCAGAAATGGAAAAATGCTTTGGTATCGCCAAGGCGGGCAAGAATGACTGCTCCAGCAACAAGAGCGCCCATTCTTGCGCAGGCCAGGCCACTAAAGACAGGGATCCCATGGATTTTGTCGCAGTGCCCAAGGGAACCTGCGAACGAATCGCTGACGGTCAGTTGAAGAAAATGTAATGGAAAAGCCCGCAACGCACTCCCTGCCATGCGCAGCCGGTATTGGGTTGCGGGCACCTCA
>VFSW01005537.1_pt1 | contig 18641 bp, 19 predicted proteins | sample 5358111 | NCBI WGS metagenome assembly VFSW01 (sample SAMN11554181, study PRJNA540505) | mine drainage metagenome | isolation source: sediment from site ElyBrook_90M | place: USA: Ely Copper Mine, Vershire, VT | collected 2017 | reverse complement strand
CCCGCCGCGCACCCCGGTCCGTGCGTCGGCGCCCGCCGGGGCGACGACGTGACCGTCAAGCGCTTCCAGCGCCGGGGGGGGCACATCGAATTGCTGCCCGCGAACCCCGAATTCCAACCCATTGTGGTCGGGCCCGATGACGCATTTATCGTCGAAGGACTCGCGGTGGGCTTGATCCGCGGCAAGGTTTGATGCGACCGACCCGCACCGGAACGCGGCGGATCAGACCTCTCGTGTCGAAGCGCCTGGCTCGTGCAACGGTCGCGCGCTGACAATCACGCCATCGGCGTCAGCGTAGAGCCAGTCGCCCGGACGCACCCACACCCCCTGCACCTGCACGGCGACATCGCATTGGCCGACGCCGTGCTTGCGCGGCGGCACCGGCATCGAGCCCAGCGCGCGCACGCCGATGGGGGTGGCCGCGAGTTCGGCAACGTCGCGCACGCACCCATCCACGACAATGCCGGCCCACCCGTTGCGCAGGGCGATCGCTGCCAGATTTCCACCAAACAAGGCGTGACGGCAAGATCCACCCCCGTCAACCACCAAGACCCTTGCCATGCCTGCGGTTTCAAGCGTCCGGCGCACCAGACCGTTGTCCTCGAAACACTGGACCGTGGCCACTTGCCCATGAAAATGCTGGAGTCTGCCGAAATTGCGCAGCAGCGGCGACAGTGCCCGCACCGCACCCTCGGCAATCGCCGCGATTTCCTCGTCACACAGATCGCACGTCGACAGTGTCGAAGGCATGAAACGTCTCCTGTTTGTATTCAAGCCGGACCAGACCCGGCCATATCCACAATGGTATTGAACCCGAATTCCACGCGGCACGTCCTGTTCCATATCAAGCACTGGCGTGGCACTGAGATCGCTATGCTGGATCCTTTTGAAATGCAGGCCCGCGCGAGGTTCCCGTTCCGATGCAAGCCCTGATGCACTGGTTGCAACCCTGGTATCCATCCCCGGGGATGGGGGCCTTTTTGCTCGGTGGCGCCGTGCTTTACCTGCGTGGGTGCCTGCGTCACCGCACAGCCTGGTGGAAACAATTCTGGTTCTGGCTGGGCTGGGGCCTGCTGTGGCAGGCGCTGCAGACACAATGGGACTACGTTGCCGAACATCAGTTTTTCATCCACATGGTGCAGCAGGTCGTCCTGCACGATCTCGCTCCCCTTCTGGTCATTTCCGCATGGCCCGGGCCCACGTGGCGTGCCGGCATGCCAGCCCACTGGCGAAAACAATGGCTGCGCCCGGTCATGGCCTTCACCCCGGTGCGTGCCAGTATCGATCTCATGCTGAATCCATGGATTGCCGCGCTGCTGTTCGGCGGCCTGGTGGTGCTTTGGCTGGTGCCGTCGGTGCACGTCGGCGTGATGCTCAATACCCCGCTGTACCAATTCATGAACTGGACCATGGTCGTGGACGGCCTCATGTTCTGGTGGCTGGTGCTCGACCCACGGCCTCGGGGCCCGGCGCATCTGCAGCCCGGACTGCGCATTTTCCTGCCATTGCTCGCCATGGTGCCGCAAATGGCGCTGGGCGCGGTGCTAGCGCTCAACAACAGCGACTGGTATCCGATCTACAGCCTGTGCGGTCGCGCCATCGCCGGCATCGACGCTCTCACCGACCAGCATCTTGGTGGCTTGATCATCTGGATTCCCGGTTCCGCCGTGAACGTCTGGGCTGCCGTCATGGCGCTGCGCAACTGGATGCGCCTGTCCGAGCGCAAGCGTCCTGCCGATGTCTGAGCACGCCGAAGCCCACGCACCCAACCTCGAGCCGGCCGCAGGCCCGCCAGCCGGAGGTCAATCCGCCAACAACTGACGCAGGTCGTGCGCGATCTTGGCCGGCGCTGACTGGTCCGAACCAATCAGCATGCCGCGGCCGTCCTTGGCGAAGACGTAAATGGCCGAACTGTGATTCACTGCGTAGTTCCCGGACGCGTCCTTCTTGCCGTCGTTGAATGCCACGTGGTAACGCTTGGCAGCGGCCTGGATCTGATCCATGGTTCCGGTCAGACCGACGGCCTGGGGACTGAACGCCTGCGTGTAGGCATGGAGAATGGCCGGCGTGTCGCGTGCCGGATCCACCGAAACGAACAGGATGCGCACATCCGCGGCACGCGGCCCCAGCAACTGCACTGCCGACGCGAGGTTGGACATCGTGGTCGGACACACGTCGGGACAGTGCGTGTAGCCGAAATACAAGATCACCACCTTGCCCGCATACGTTGACGCATCGACCTTGCGCCCGGTGTCATCGACCAGATCGAACTTGAGGTCGGACAGGACACTGCTGACATCGTCGAGGTCCCAATGCTGCCTGTGGCCACAGGCAGCCAACAACGAGGTGGCGCCAGCCACGGCCAGAAAGCGGCGGCGGGTCGGGGCATGGTTCATGCTGATGCGGGCGCTGGTCACGCCGAGAGACGGATGATTGCCGAATCCTAACGCGCTTCCACGGCAATCCCGTTGGCTGGCGTTGCTGCGCCAGCACCACCGCGGACAGAGCGTCGGCTCAATGCACCAGACGCTCGAAGCACAGTGCTCCATCACGCACGGTCACTGGAATCACCGACTTCGGACCGAATCGCCCTTCAAGAAGCAGCCTGGACAGCGGATTCTCCAACTGGCTCTGGATCGCGCGCTTGAGCGGGCGAGCGCCGAACACTGGATCGAAGCCGGCCTTGGCGATCTCTGCGATCGCTTCGGGATCGATATCAAGTCGAATATCCAGTTGCGCCAACCGTTGCTCAAGGCCTTTGAGCTGGATGCGGGCGATCCCCTCGATCTGCACTTGATCCAAGGCGTGAAACACGACGACCTCGTCGATGCGGTTGAGGAACTCGGGGCGGAAATGTTGTTTGACCTCGACCCAGACCGCGTCGCGGATGGCCTCCTGGGGCTCCCCCATCATCGCCATGATGTGCTGTGAGCCGAGGTTGGACGTCATCACGATCACTGTATTCTTGAAATCCACGGTGCGTCCCTGCCCGTCGGTCAGACGCCCGTCGTCGAGCACTTGCAGCAACACGTTGAACACGTCCGGATGGGCCTTCTCGACTTCGTCGAGAAGGATCACGCTATAGGGCTTGCGGCGCACGGCCTCGGTCAGATAACCACCCTCTTCGTAGCCGACGTATCCCGGCGGGGCACCGATCAGCCGCGCCACCGAGTGCTTTTCCATGAACTCGCTCATGTCGATGCGAATCAGATGATCCTGACTGTCGAACAGGAACTCGGCCAAGGACTTGCAAAGCTCGGTCTTTCCGACACCCGTCGGCCCCAGAAACAGGAACGATCCATAAGGGCGATTCGGATCCGACAAACCGGCACGCGAACGCCGGATGGCGTCGGACACGGCGCGGATGGCATCATCCTGGCCCACCACGCGCTGATGCAGTCGCTCTTCCATCTGCAGCAATTTGTCGCGTTCTCCCTGCATCAGCTTGGACAGTGGAATACCTGTCATGCGCGAAACGACTTCGGCAATTTCCTCGGCCCCGACGTGCGTACGCAGCAGACGTACCGTCCCTGTGCTGTCCTGTGCCGACGTTTCCTTGGCCTGTGCATCCTTGAGCTGGCGCTCGAGCTCGGGCAGCCGGCCATACTGCAACTCCGCCACCTTGTTGAAATCAGCCTTGCGCGTCAGCTCCTCGATCTGGAAGCGCAGCGCGTCGATCTGCTCCTTCACGTGCGCCGAGCCCTGCACGGCTGCCTTTTCGGCCTTCCAGGTTTCCTCAAGGTCTGCGTACTCTTTTTCGAGCTTGGCAATTTCCTCGGCGATCAATGCAAAGCGCTTGTGCGAGGCCTCGTCCTTTTCCTTGCGTACAGCCTCGCGCTCGATCTTCAGCTGCACCAGACGACGGTCCAGCTTGTCCATGACCTCGGGTTTGGAGTCGATCTCCATTTTGATGCGAGACGCAGCCTCATCGATCAAATCGATCGCCTTGTCGGGCAGGAACCGGTCGGTGATGTAACGATGCGACAGCTCCGCAGCGGCGACGATGGCGGGGTCGGTAATCTCGACTCCATGGTGCACTTCATACTTTTCCTGCAGGCCACGGAGAATGGCGATGGTCGCTTCGACCGTTGGCTCGTCGACCAGAACTTTCTGGAATCGCCGCTCGAGCGCGGCGTCCTTTTCAATGTATTTCCGGTATTCGCTCAGGGTCGTGGCGCCAATGCAATGCAGTTCACCACGCGCCAGCGCCGGCTTGAGCATGTTCCCGGCGTCCATGGCGCCCTCGGCCTTGCCAGCCCCAACCATGGTGTGGATTTCGTCGATGAACAGGATCACGCGGCCTCCCTCGGCCGTCACATCCTTGAGGACCGCCTTGAGACGTTCCTCGAACTCGCCACGGTACTTGGCACCAGCAAGCAGCCCCGCCATGTCCAGAACGAGCACCCGCTTGCCCTTGAGGGTCTCGGGGACGCTGCCGTCGACGATGCGCTGCGCCAACCCCTCGACAATGGCGGTCTTGCCGACCCCGGGTTCACCGATCAGGACGGGATTGTTCTTGCTCCGCCGCTGCAGGACCTGAATGGCGCGGCGGATTTCGTCATCGCGGCCAATGACCGGATCAAGCTTGCCCTGTCGGGCTCGCTCGGTGAGGTCGAGTGTGTATTTCTTCAATGCCTCGCGCGCCTGTTCGGCATCAGGCGAGCCAACGTTCTCGCCACCGCGCACGGCGTCGATGGCGGCCTCCAGAGCCTTGCGTGACAACCCCGCGTCCCGCGCGAGACGGCCGGCGTCACCTTTGTCGTCCGCCACGGCGAGCAGGAACAACTCGCTGGCAACATATTGATCGCCGCGGCGCGTTGCTTCCTTTTCTGTCAGGTTCAACAGGTTGTTGAGCTCGCGGCTGACCTGGACGTTGCCTTCGTTGCCCTGCACCTGCGGCAACCGATCCAGCGCCGCCTGGTAGGCGGACTGCAGCGCAGGCACGTTCACACCTGCGCGCGCCATCAGTGCACGGGGTCCATCCTGCTGGGCCATGGCAGCAAGCAGATGCATCGGCTCGATGTAAGCATGATCGCGGGCAACGGCCAGCGATTGCGCTTCAGCCAGGGACTCCTGGAACAAGGTCGTGAGCTTCTCGATACGCATGGGTTCCTCCTGGGTTCCGCGATTACATGCGGCGTGAAGCGGGTATTTCAAGATCGAGACGTCGGGTGTAATTCCCCCGATGGCATCAAACCTTGTCCTGGAATTGTTCACGCTCCACCTGCAACGGGACTATCCTCGGATCTGGGTTTGCCACCACTCATGACGCTAGGAGAACTCGCATGGACAACACCGCCAACCAGTCTGATGTCACTGAAAAGCTCATGGCCAATTTGCGTACGGTCGCCTCCGCCGCGGATGATCTGCTGCGCCTTACCGCCGGCCAGACCGGCGACAAGATCGCCGACGTCCGGGCCCGGCTGGGCGAGCAACTCGATAGCCTGCGCGAAGAGTTCGGGCGCGTTGAGGCCGACATGCTCGCCCGGGGCCGGGAGGTTGCCAGCGCCACGGATGACTATGTCCACGAAAACCCATGGAAATCCATCGGCGCCACTGCGGGGGTCGCCTTTTTGCTCGGCCTGCTGATCGGCCGCCGCTGAGCCATCGTGCCCGGATCAGACGGTCTTTCCGGCGCGCTGCGCGCGCGTCTGGATTTGCTGCTTGAAAGTGCGCAGTCCAGGCTTGAACTCATCGCACTGGAATTGCAGGAGGAGAAGCTGCGCCTGGCGAGGCTGGTGTTGCTGACGGTGCTTGCCTCGGTGTTCCTGGCTGCCGGCATCGTGTTTGCGCTGATCCTGCTGACGGTCGCGCTGTGGGACACCCATCGCTTGCTGGTCCTTGGGCTCTGCACCCTTGTGCTGTTGGCCGCTGCAGTCACTGCCGCGTCCGGTGCCGCACGCACCTGGAACAACGGGCGCGGCCTGTTTTCTGCGAGCCTTGCGGAATTGCGTCGCGACCGCGAAGCCCTGCAATCCCGACGTGGACGCGGTGACCGTCCGGCTTGACCCGATCGACCGCATTTTTCATCATGCAACCCGAGCGCGTCGAACTGCTCCTGCGCAAGCAGCGCGTCCAACTGCGCATCGAACGCGAGCGCATCGACCTGCTTGCCCTGTGCGCCGAAATGGAATCCGCAGCCGATGGCGTCGAGGCGGGGCGGCGCGCCATTGGCGGATGGGTGAACGGTATTCGCCGCAACAAATTGGCCTTGGGGCTGGTCGGCACCTTGCTGCTGCTCTGGCGTCCGGTCGCCGTACTGCGTTGGGCTCGCCGCGCCTGGCTCCTGTATGAGGCCGCTTCGCGTGCCCGTTCATCGGGCCGTTCCCTGCTGGCGGCATTCCAGCGCCGTCCTGTGCGCCGCGGCTCGGCGAAGCCCTGATTCCCGCCCCTCCCTGCCATGGGAGCGGGTGACGCCAGGGATGCACGTCGGGTCAGCGCTTCGCATTCGTCGCGCTAATGCCCCACGACGCGAGAGCCGCATCGTCGCTTTCCCTGGCGTCGACCCAGCGCGCACCCGCATCCGTCGTTTCCTTTTTCCAGAACGGTGCCTGCGTCTTGAGATAATCCATCAGGAAGGCACAAGCCTGGAACGCCGCCTGACGGTGAACCGACGCGACTGCCACGAGCACGATGGGATCGCCCGGCAACAGGAGCCCGATCCGATGCACCACCGTGACCCCTTGCAAAGGCCAGCGCCCGCGAGCCTCGGTGATCATGGCAGCGATGCTGGTCTCCGTCATGCCCGGGTAGTGTTCGAGCTCCATCGCCTGCACCGCGGGGCCCGCAGCCCCATCGCGATCGCGACACACCCCCTCGAAGCTCACGAGCGCACCGAGATCGGTACGGCCCGTGCGCAAGCGCCGCGTCTCCTCGGCCGCGTCGAACGGCGCGGCCTGAATGCGCACCGTTGGCACGAAATCGTCGCTCGGCACGTTCAGCCTCCCGTCACCGGAGGAAACACCGCAATCTCCCGCCCGGGAATCAGGGGATCATCATCCCCACACATGACGTGGTCGCAGGCCATGCGCAGCGGTTTGGACGCCGCCAGCGCCTCGCCGTGGCGCGCGCTGAGCGTGCACAGCCACTGACGGGCCGCACCCAGGGTCAGCACGTCGGGCGGAATTTCAACATCTTCGGATGCGGCGCCGATGGCTTCGCGCACGCTCGCAAAGTAGCGAATTGTTGTCAGCATGGTCGTGTTCCAATCACGTCAGCAAGCTGGCGAAGGGTATGAAGCGTACCAAGTCCCCGGGCGCAAACGTTTGCCCAGCTGGATTATCAACCAGGCCGTCACCCCAAACCGCTGAAGTCAGCACCGCAGAATTCTGGTTGGGAAACAATTCCACTGCACCGGTGGCGTCGAGCCGGGCGCGCAGGAATTCGCGGCGTCGGTCGGCACGACCCCACGTCGACGCGCTTGCCAGGCGTAGCGTCAGCGGCGCCAGGTCGCGCGCGCCCTGCAGTGCCAGCACGAACGGACGCACGAACACAGCGAAAGTGACGAAGCTCGACACCGGATTGCCGGGCAATCCGATGACATGCGCCTCGCCTCCGCCGGGACGCCGCAACGCGCCGAAGGCGAGCGGCTTGCCTGGTTTGATGGCGATCTGCCACATGTCGAGACGCCCCAATGACTCGACAGCAGGCTTGACGTGGTCTTCGCCCCCCACCGAGACACCGCCGGAGCTCAGCACCAGATCATGCACCTCAGCCGCTTGCGCGAGCGCCGCGCGGGTGGCGGCGAGTTGGTCGGGAATGCGTCCGAGGTCGGTGACCTCGCAGCCCAGCCCCTCCAGCAACGCGCGCAGCATCGGGCGGTTGCTGTCATAGATGGCGCCAGGGCGCAATGGCTCCCCAGGTGGTGTGAGCTCGTCGCCCGTCGCCAGCAAGGCGACGCGGGGGCGCCGCACCACGGTCAGCGCGGCCACGCCGATGGATGCCGCCTGACCGAGATCCTGCGCCCGCAATCGATGACCGGCCTCGAGCACCACCGTCCCCGTCGCCACGTCACAGCCTCTTGCGCGCACCCAGGCACCGGGACGCGGCACTTCGCCCACCACCACGGTGTCTGCGTCGCGCGTGCAGATCTCCTGCGGCACCACCGCATCGGCCCCGGGCGGTAGCGGCGCGCCGGTGAAGATACGCGCTGCGCTGCCGACCGCCAACGGCACACCGACGTGACCAGCGGCAATGCGCTGTGAAACGGGTAACCGCGTCCCAGCAACCGGCACGTCACGCGCACGCATGCAATAACCGTCCATCTGGCTGTTGGCGACCGGTGGTACGTCCACCGTGCTGCGAACATCCACCGCGAGAACGCGCGAAAGGGCATCGGCTGTCGGCAGGCTGTGCGCATCCAGGGGGCGCACAGCACCCAGCATTAGTTGTAACGCAGTGTCGACGTCGATCACTTCAAGAACCCGTTATGTTGGAAACGTCAAACAAGGAGGCATGGCCCAGCATCCAGGCGGTCACGCCTTGCGGATCGTCGAGATCCAGCCGCTGCAGCGTTGTGGCCTCGGGCAGGCGGCTATGCGCGTCGGTGGCGATGGCTCGCACCAGCGGATCCCCCGGGTACCACACCGGCTTGTCGTAGGACTCGCGCCATACTTCGATTTTGGGAATCGGCTCCTGCTTGTAACCCTCCACCAGGACCCAGTCGACCGTTTCAAGCAGATTCAACAGGTCCACGACACGGTACTCCGTTGGTACAGGGGTCTCACGCTGCAACGCCAGCAGGCGCGGCGATGCCACCAGCACTTCGTGCGCACCGGCCTTGCGATGACGCCAGGAATCCTTTCCGGGCCGGTCGATCTCAAATCCGTGATGCGCGTGCTTGATCACCGAGACGCGCTGCCCAGCCGCGCCGAGGCAACCGACCAGCCGCTCGATCAGGGTCGTCTTTCCGCTGCCGGAATACCCTGCAAAACCGACGACGTGCATGGTTTCCGCCCCGCTTCAGGTATGCGCGGTAATGTAGGCCTTCAGCGCATCGACGTCTGACGGCATCACGACGAAACGCTGCGCGCGCAACGCAAGGTCGCGCATGGCCTCCGGTCCCTGCGGCGGCTGCCCGGTTGCCTCAACGATGATATCGGCGAATTTTGCTGCCAAGGCGGTTTCCACAACCAGCATCGGCACCCCAACTTCCAGCTTGTCCCGGGCGACCTTCACGCCGTCTGCAGTGTGCGGATCGATGATCTGTCCGCTGCGCTCCCATTCGGCTCGAATCGTGGCCACGCGTGCGGCGTGGTTGCTGGCTCCCGACACGATTTCCTGCTGCATGCGCGCGAATGCAGGGTCGCCGGAAAGATCGAACTGACCATCTCGCACCAGCGCGTCCTCGAACAACGCCCGGCAGCGCGCCGGGTCGCACCCCAGCATGTCAAACACATACCGCTCGAAGTTCGATGCTTTCGAAATATCCATCGAAGGGCTCGAGGTCTGGCGCGTCTCGGCCGGGACGCGCGGACGGTAGACGCCGGTACGGAAGAACTCGTCGAGCACGTTGTTCTCGTTCGTTGCCAGCACCAGTCGACGCAGCGGCAACCCCATGCGGCGCGCCACGTGCGCAGCCAGAATATTGCCGAAATTGCCAGACGGCACCGTGACGTCAACTGGAGCGCCCACCGCATCCACCGCGCGCAGGTAGCCGGCGAAGTAGTACACCACCTGTGCGACCACACGGGCCCAGTTGATGGAATTGATGGTGCCGATCTGATGCTCACGCTTGAATGCAAGATCCGCCGACACGGCCTTGACCATGTCCTGGCAGGTGTCGAACACGTCTTGCACCGCGATATTGTGAATGTTGGGATCATCCAGGCTGTACATCTGTGCGGTCTGGAATGGACTCATTTTTCCAAACGGCGACAGCATGAAAACACGGATGCCTCGCCGCCCGCGCATGGCATACTCCGCAGCACTCCCGGTATCTCCCGAAGTCGCTCCCAGGATGTTGAGGTGCTGACCGGTGCGCGCGAGGGCCTGCTCGAACAGCCGGCCCAGCAACTGCATCGCCATGTCCTTGAAGGCGAGCGTCGGACCCTCGGAGACCCCGAGCAACGTGATGTGCGCATCCAGTGGTTTCAGCCGCACCACGGCTTCGCTGCCGAACGTTGCGGCATCGTAGGTCGCCTCGAGCAGGCGACGCAGCGTCGCGTCCTCCATGGGTGCGAGGTAAGGACGCAACACCTCGAACGCGAGTTCGGGATAAGACAGCCGCTGCAAACGCTTGAGATCCCCGAGCCCGAACGCTGGATAGTGCTCCGGCAGGTACAGGCCCCCGTCAGGCGACAAGCCCTCCAGCAGAATGTCGTCAAACGTGCGTTGCGCGGCTTCGCCGCGGGTGCTCAGGTACTTCACGTTAGCGGAGCTCCTCTTTGCGCAGGCGCTGGATCGGTGCCAGAACGCTGTCGAGCGCCTGGATCCTGGCCTGGGCGTGGTTCATACGGCCTTCCGTGGTTTCATGCGTGAGCAGGATCACGTCGGTGTGCTGGTCATTTTCGCCCGAAGGACGTTGCAACAGCGCGTCGATGGACATGGCATGGTCGGCAAGAATATGCGTGATCTCCGCCAGCACGCCAGCCTCGTCGCGCACGTGAATGCGCAGATAGTAGGCGGTGCGTACCGCCTCCATCGGCAGAATTGGCGTATCGGCGAGCGCCCCCGGCTGAAACGCCAGATGGGGAACGCGGTGTCCCGGATCGGCGGTATGCAGGCGCGTCACGTCGACGAGGTCGGCGATCACGCTCGACGCCGTTGGCTCGGCGCCAGCGCCCTTGCCGTAGAACAGCGTTGCGCCCACTGCATCGCCTTGGACCACGACAGCGTTCATCGCACCCTCGACATTGGCGAGCAAACGGCTCGCAGGAATCAGGGTCGGGTGCACGCGCAGCTCGATGCCCTGCTCGGTACGACGCGTGACGCCCAGCAGCTTGATGCGGTAGCCAAGCTGCTCGGCGTAACGAATGTCAGCGGCGTCGAGGCTGGATATCCCCTCGACATAGGCCTTGTCGAATTGCACCGGCACCCCGAAGGCAATGGCGCAAAGCAGGGTGATCTTGTGGGCCGCATCAATGCCTTCGACATCGAAGGTCGGATCAGCCTCCGCGTATCCCAGTCGCTGCGCCTCGGCCAGCACGGTGGCAAAGTCGAGGCCTTTGTCGCGCATTTCCGAAAGAATGAAATTCGTCGTGCCGTTGATGATGCCGGCGACCCATGCGATGCGGTTCGCAGCCAGTCCCTCGCGCAAGGCCTTGACAATGGGAATCCCGCCAGCCACTGCCGCCTCGAAGGCGACCATCACCCCGCGCGATTGCGCCGCCGCGAAGATCTCCGTGCCGTGCATCGCCAACAGCGCCTTGTTGGCGGTTACCACGTGCTTGCCCGCTGCGATGGCGGCGAGGACAAGGCTGCGCGCTGGCTCGATGCCGCCAAGCAACTCCACGACGATGTCGATATCCCCACGCGTGGCCAGTGCCATGAAATCATGGGTCAGTGGCAGCGCCTCGCCGATGGAATCACGCGCCTTGTCGTGGTTGCGCGCGGCAACCTGAACGATCTCGAGCCCCCGCCCGGCGCGGCGGCGGATTTCCTCCTGGTTGCGGCCGAGCACGCGGACAACCCCCGATGCCACGGTTCCGGCGCCCAGCACGGCAATGCGGATTGGATTCATGAATGCCTTTGTCGTTAAAGGCCGGCGACCGGCGCCGGCGGCAGGTATGTTGGAGCGCCGGCCCGGGATCAGGCGGCCACCGGGGAGCGCCTGCGCATTTGATCGAGAAAGCGCGCAATGCGCCCGATGGCGTCGAGCAGATCGTCGGCGTTGGGGAGAAACACCAGACGAAAATGGTCAGGGGTCCGCCAGTTGAACCCCGTGCCCTGCACGATCAGGACTTTCTCGGCAGCGAGCAAGTCATACGCGAACTGTTGGTCATCACGGATCGGATACACGGCCGGATCGAGCCTCGGAAACATGTACAGCGCCGCCTTCGGCCTGACCACGCTCACCCCGGGAATCTGGCTGAGCAGGCTGTACGCCATGTCGCGCTGGCGGGCGAGCCGTCCCCCAGGCGCGACCAGGTCCTGGATGCTCTGATACCCGCCCAGCGCCGTCTGGATTGCCAATTGCCCTGGCGTATTGGCGCACAGGCGCATCGACGCCAGCATCGCCAAGCCCTCGATGTAGTCACGCGCATCGCGCTTGTCTCCAGACACCACCATCCAGCCAGCTCGGTAGCCACAGGACCGGTAATTCTTCGACAGACCGTTGAAAGTGATGAACAGCACGTCGTCGGCAAGCGAGGCGATACTAGTGTGTGAATGACCGTCATAAAGCGTCTTGTCATAGATCTCGTCAGCGAACACGATGAGATCGTGCTCGCGTGCGACCTGGACAAGCTCCAGCAGCAATTCCTTCGGATACAGCGCGCCCGTCGGATTGTTCGGATTGATCACCACGAGCGCCTTGGTGCTGGGCGTGATCTTCGCCCGGATATCGGCAATGTCCGGGCACCAGTCGGCGTGCTCGTCGCAGATGTAATGCACGGGACGCCCGCCCGAAAGTGAGACGGCAGCGGTGTAAAGTGGGTAGTCGGGAGCCGGGATGAGGACCTCATCACCGTTGTTGAGCAAGGCATTCATGCTCATCGTGATCAATTCGGACGCCCCGTTGCCAATGAACACGTCGTCAATTGCCACGCCCTTCACGCCTTTTTCCTGCGTGTAATGCATGATTGCCTTGCGGGGCGCGAACAGTCCTTTGGAGTCGGTGTAGCCCGCGGCGTTCGGCAGGTTGCGGATCATGTCCTGCACAATTTCCTCCGGCGGCTCGAAGCCGAACGCCGCCAGATTGCCGATGTTCAGCTTGATGATGCGCTGCCCGTCCTCTTCCATCTGACGCGCCTTGTCCAATACCGGACCGCGAATGTCGTAGCAGACATCGGCCAGCTTGTTCGACTTGCGAAATTCCCGCACCGCAATCTCCAGATTTACCGGTTTCAATTCTGCCGCGATGGCAGCGAACCCTATAATTTAACGTGTTCCAGCTGTGATCAGCGATGCTCACGGCCTACATCAGGTGCCGCCGATGAAGCTCCAACCCGATTCCAACCAGGCTGCACACCATATTTCAGGTCACGGACCGGGCTTCGTCGAGGTCAATGCGGTGCGGTATACGCATGGCGTCTGTGTGACCCCCGATGCGCACCCTGAAGCGTGGGGAGTGCACGGATTCGATGCCCTGACGGAGGCGGATTTCGCTCCGATTGCGGCGCGCGGACCAGCCGTGGTGCTGATCGGCACCGGCTCCCGCCAGCGCTTTCCGGCGCCCGTGCTGCTGCGTCCGTTGATGGCGCGTGGCATCGGTTTCGAGGTCATGACCACGGCCGCCGCTTGCCGCACCTACAACATTCTCGTCGGCGAAGGACGCGCTGCGCTGGCGCTGTTGCTGGTCGACGCCGAGGCAGCGACAGATGTCTTGTAACGTCGCTTGCTAAAATGTCTCACGTTCGAGGGCTGCAAGGCAGCGCAGCCCGCCATCAGGAGACTCCATGGCTTTGGTGCTTAACAAAACGGTTCCCGATTTCGAGGCGGCAGCGACGCGGGACATCAAATTCAGCCCGAAAAATTACCTGGGCAAAAAGCTGATCCTGTATTTTTATCCCAAGGACATGACCCCCGGCTGTACGACCGAGGCCATGCAATTCCGTGAGCTGTTTGCTGAGTTCACCGCAGCAGACGCGGTGATCTTCGGTGTGTCCCGTGACAACCTCGCCTCTCACGACAAGTTTCGAACCAACCTCGAGTTGCCGTTCGACCTGATCGCGGACACGGAGGAAAAACTCTGTCACATGTTTGGCGTGGTCAAGAACAAGATCATGTACGGCAAGAAAGTCAAAGGTATCGAGCGCAGTACCTTCCTGGTCGACGCCGAGGGCGTGCTGCGCCAGGAATGGCGTGGCGTGAAGGTGGCTGGTCATGTCGAGGAAGTCCTGGAGAGCGTCCGAGCGCTTTGACCCAATCCGCGACGCCGCGCATGCACGTGCCAGTCAACGCACCTCCCGAGCGCGGGGCTGTCACCGCCCCGCGCTCCACACGCAAGCCGCCCGCGGGCTTATGCCCGTCGGCGGCTTTTTTCATGTGCCACGCCGTGTGGCGCTGAACTCAAGCCTCCTGGTTCCCATGCCTCTGCCCAAGCCCCCAGCAAAACTCGGCTCCCTGCTCAAGGCCCCGACCGCATCCTTGGCCGAGACTGCCGACACGGCAACAGCAGCCAACGCGGCAGCACCAGCCGCCAACGCCACGACTCCGTCGCCGTCAAAGCAGACGACGCCAAAGTCGGTCGCCCGCAAGTCGTCCGCGCCCGCGCAAGGGCCTGTCCCAGTCCAGACCCAGCCGAGGACCAAGATCAGGGCCGGCAGCCGCAAGGACGCGGCCTCTGCATCCATCACCGCGCCTGGCCCCGCGCCCGCACCGGCGACGACACCCGCGAGCGCGCCGCGCCCGGCACCTCGCCGCCCTCTGCCTCCCGCGGTGGCCAAACTGTTCATCCTCGACACCAATGTGCTGATGCACGATCCGATGTCCCTGTTCCGCTTCGAGGAACACGATGTCTACCTCCCGATGGTGACCCTGGAGGAACTCGACGGCCACAAGAAAGGCATGTCCGAAGTTGCGCGCAATGCGCGGCAAGCCAGCCGTGAGCTCGACGCTCTCGTCGCCGGCGTCGAGTCAGGCATGGAACACGGCATCACCCTGGCCCATACCGGACACATCGAGGCCCGCGGAAGGTTGTTTTTCCAGACGCGCGCGCATCAGGTTCGTCTGCCTGAGGCGCTGCCTCAGGGCAAGGCGGACAACCAGATTCTCGGCGTGCTGCAGGCCTTGACCGATGCCCATCCGGAGCGCCCGGTGGTCCTTGTTTCCAAGGACATCAACATGCGCGTGAAGGCACGCGCCCTGGGGTTGCATGCCGAAGACTATGCCAATGACAAGACCCTGGACGATGCAGATCTTTTGTACACCGGAGTTTTGCCGCTGCCCAGCGACTTCTGGGATGCACAGGCGCAGGCCGTTGAAAGCTGGCAGCAGGGAGGTCAGGCCTTCTATCGGCTCCAAGGGCCGCTGGTGGCGGCCATGCTCGTTAATCAAGCGGTATTTTGGGAATCCCCCAGTGCGACGCCCCTCTATGCGCGCGTCAAGGAAATTCGTGCATCGACCGCTGTGCTTCAGGTCATGCGCGACTACACCCATCCCAAAAACGGGATCTGGGGAGTCACGGCGCGCAACCGCGAGCAGAATTTCGCGCTCAATCTGTTGCTCGATCCCGATATCGACTTTGTCACGCTCAGCGGCCAGGCGGGGACCGGCAAGACACTGCTGGCGCTCGCCGCGGGCCTGCATCAGGTGCTGGAAGATCGCCGCTACAACGAAATCATCATCACCCGTGTGACGGTACCGGTCGGTGAAGACATCGGCTACCTGCCAGGAACCGAAGAAGAAAAAATGTCGCCCTGGATGGGTGCCCTCGATGACAACCTCGAAGTCCTCACGGCGCAGACCGGAGCCGGCGCTTCCGGAGGAGAATGGGGGCGTGCGGCGACCCAGGAACTGGTTCGGTCGAAGATCAAGATCAAAAGCATGAATTTCATGCGTGGGCGCACGTTTCTGAACAAGTTCGTGATCGTGGATGAGGCGCAAAACCTCACACCGAAACAAATGAAAACCCTCATCACCCGTGCGGGGCCAGGAACCAAGATCATCTGCATGGGCAACCTGGCACAGATCGATACCCCCTACCTCACTGAAGGGAGTTCTGGTCTGGCTTATGTCGTCGATCGATTCAAGGGCTGGAAACATTCAGGCCACATCACGCTCGCCCGCGGGGAGCGCAGCCGCCTCGCAGACCACGCCACTGAAGTACTCTGACCGCAGCGCCAAGAGTCCTCCCGACACCTGCCGCGCGCAGTCCCGCCCCGTCTCGCGATCGACAGCGCTGGGGCAGTTCGGCACGCTCTCAAGAAACCATCAACAAGGCCAACTCCATGACACAGGAATCCTTCGATCGAGGCCTCGCGATCCGTCGCGAGGTGCTTGGCAACGACTACGTCGACGCAGCACTTCGCAATGTCGACGATTTCACGCGCGACCTTCAGCAGATCGTCACCAGTTTTGCCTGGGGCGACATCTGGTCCCGCACCGGCCTCGAACGCCGTGACCGCAGCCTGATCAACCTCGCGATGCTGACCGCGTTGAACCGCCCGCACGAACTGCGTCTGCACGTTCGCGGTGCGCTGAACAACGGCGTAACCAAGGACGAAATCCGCGAAGTTTTGCTGCAAACCGCCGTGTATTGCGGCGTACCGGCAGCCATCGACAGCTTTCGCGTCGCACGCGAAGTGTTTGCCGAACAAGGGGTATGAGCCCAGGTGGCCCGCGGGTCGGGTCAGTACTGGGCTGGGCGTGACTCGTAGTCGCGCGCGAGATTCTCGAACCGGGTGAGTTGGCGCAGGAACGCCAGGTTGACCATGCCAATGGGGCCGTTACGCTGCTTGGCAATGATGATCTCGGCGATACCTGCGTCCTTGGTTTCCTTGTTGTAGACCTCGTCCCGGTAAATGAACAGAATCACGTCTGCGTCCTGCTCGATGGCTCCCGATTCGCGCAGGTCGCTCATCACCGGGCGACGGTCTGTGCGTTTTTCAAGGTCCCGGTTGAGCTGCGACAGCGCGATGACCGGACACTGAAGCTCTTTCGCGAGGGCCTTCAGCGATCGCGAGATTTCCGAAATTTCGGTGGCGCGGTTCTCACCGTCGCGTGCCGAGCTCATGAGTTGCAGATAATCGACCACGATCAGTCCGAGCTTGCCGCACTGGCGTGCCAGCCGCCGCGAGCGCGCGCGGACCTCCAGGGGATTGAGCGCAGGTGTCTCGTCTATGTGGATCTGCACGTCGTCCATCCGCTCGATGGTCTCGGGCAGGCGTGTCCACTCGTCCTCGGTGAGTTGGCCGGTGCGCAGGTGACTCTGATCGATGCGGCCAAGCGAGCCAACGATGCGCAGGACCAGTTGCGAGGCGCCCATTTCCATTGAAAACACTGCGACCGGCAACTGCTCGTTGACGGCGACATGCTCGGCGATATTGATCGCAAACGATGTCTTGCCCATCGACGGACGTCCGGCGATGATGATGAGGTCGCCGGGCTGCATCCCTGCCGTCATGCGGTCGAGGTCGGCGAAGCCCGTGGCAACCCCGGTAATGTCGGAACCCCCATGTTCCGACAACTCCTGCACCCGGTCGAGAAGCTCACCAAGCAACTGTTTCATGGGCTGGAATCCGGCCCTGCCGCGGGCTCCATCCTCGGAAATCGCGAAAATTCGGGACTCTGCCTCATCAAGGATCTGCTGGACCGCGCGCCCTTGCGGGGCCAGCGCACTTTGTGCAATCTCGTCGCTGATTGTCACCAGGCTGCGCAGGATCGCACGCTCACGCACGATTTCCGCATAGCGCCGGATATTTCCTGCTGACGGAACGCTTTGTGCCAGGGCGTTCAGGTACTGCAACCCACCGCAGGCGCCATCCTGGCCTCGAAGCTGCAAAGCTTCAAGCACGGTGATGACATCGGCCGGTTTGGATGCCTGTATCAGGGTGCTGATGGCCTCGAAAATCAATCGATGTTCGTGGCGATAGAAAAAATTGATGTGCAAGACATCCGCGACGCGGTCGAATGCCTCGTTGTCAAGCAACAGCCCACCGAGCACCGATTGCTCGGCTTCGGCAGAATGTGGGGGAGTTCGAAGGCCCTCGAGGGCAGAAGGTTCAAGCAGCGCGGCCATGCCGGTTACTTTAGCAGGCCAGCCTCGGTTCAGACCCACAGCGGTTTCACGCTCCCTCGAAATGCTGACGCACGAAAGCCGCGAAATGCTCCGCAATGACCCGGTGCGCTGCGGTGGTCGGGTGCACCGAATCCCAGAACAGATAGTTGGTGCCGTCGCAGTCAGGCTTGCGGCGCGTTGGCACCGCGTAGGCGTGATCGGGAAGAACCAGACACGGCGAGCCGGTATCGCGCAAACCGTAAGCCCCAGGATGGCGAACCATGTCGCTCACCACGGCATGGGCATCGAACAACGCGATCTGCAGCTGCGGGTCGCGTGCGCGCAAAGACTCCAATCTTGCCGGCAAGCCGGCGTTGAACGCTGCGGTCTTGTCTGCCACCATCGATCTGATGGCCGCCTTCGGCCCGGCGAAGACCGGTGCGAGGCTCAAGTCTGGCAAATTGAACACGGCGATCTTGCGCATGCCATTGTGCGCGATCAGCAATTTCACAGCCGCCGTCACGCCGTCCAGAACTTGTTCGACTGACGCGGCATGGTTGACGAAGTCGTTACCCCCAACCAGCAGAACAGCCAGCGTTTCATCCGGGTCGCGAGGCATGATCGATGCAACAAAGCGCGCATGAAATTGCGTCTGCTGCGCGATTGACGGCAGGTAAAAACCGACGCTCCATCGCGCCATTGCCCGCGCCCACGTGAACATGTGCTCGATCGGCGCCGGGTGTACCCCGGCGGCCCCCCATGCCGCGGTATAGGCAATCCGGCCCAGCGCGTGCGCGGCGGGGTGCGCCCAGGTGTTGCCGGT
>VFSW01005536.1_pt1 | contig 18642 bp, 15 predicted proteins | sample 5358111 | NCBI WGS metagenome assembly VFSW01 (sample SAMN11554181, study PRJNA540505) | mine drainage metagenome | isolation source: sediment from site ElyBrook_90M | place: USA: Ely Copper Mine, Vershire, VT | collected 2017 | reverse complement strand
ATGGATGGAGCGAAGCGCGCCGACCAGTTTTTCGATTTTCCCCTTGTCGAGCATTCGCCGCTGGTGGGCCTTCATCCAGACTTTCTGGTTTCCCTCGTCATTGGGATAAAGCTTGCGCGCCAAATCCCAGAGGTGCTGACGCGCGTGATACTGATCGACGACGTGGACCGCTCCGGGGAAGTGTTGCTCGGCCAGGTTCCAGATCCATTCGGCCCCATCGCCCATCACGACTTTCTTTTCCGCGCGGCTCCAACCGCGCTTCCAGGCTTCCAGATAGATCCGTTTGCCAAACTCTTCGGCGGTTTCGATGGCGCCTGTGTAGCTGGTGGAATCCGGATCGCGGATGGGGTAGCCCTTCTTGTCCCAAGCGGTCTGGGTGAAGACGCATCCCAACTTGACTTCCCGCGTATGGGCCGGCTGGCCGTCCGTCTTGCCGGGCCGTCCCACCGTCTCTTTCTTTACCACCGGTACGCCCGTCCCATCCATTTGCACGTACAAGATCGGAACCGGTTTCCCCACGACGACCGGCAGATCCAACTGCATGGCGCGTTGAATCTCCCGCTGGTCACACTGAGCGATGTCGCCTCCGATGGCCTCCGCGGTGCGCTCCACTGCCTTCGTGGTCACCTCCAAGCCGGCCAGGACTTCCATCTGCTGGCGGCCATGATCGAAAGGGGCCTCCTGACCTACGACCGCCTGCATGCGGCGCACCCCCGGAGAGAACTCGGTGTCTTCGATATCCAGTTCGACATCGGCGGGGAATTGGCCGGTACGACAGTGCGAGCACAGGTAGTAGGGGCGCGACACTTCCACTTTCCCCACCGCGGTCAGTACCGGCTTAGAGCGCAACTCCCGGTAGTGAGCCTGGCGGCCGCAAGAACAGGGAAGGGTCCGTTGATCGGCGGCCGGGGCCGGGAATTGCAGGAGTTCGGTCAGCGCCGCTGCTCCGGCCTGATGCATGGCCGAGCGCGCCGCCATCTCGATGGCTTCTAGATCCAGACGGCCCGTCCTGGAGCGACCGTTGAAGATCACGCGCAACAGTTGGTCTACTTCGCGCGCGACCTCTTGGCGGATGACTTCGGGCGTTTTTTTTCCTGTGGCGTCAGAGTCTCCTCAACGGGACGCAAGCGGCAGACCTTGCGATTGACTTCGACCAATTCGCTGATTAGGGAACGGAACCTGCGGAACTCGGCGATCTCTCCTTCTGCCTTGTGGACGGCGGCCTGAGAAGGAAGATTCTGGGTCGCTGTCTTGCCGCCAATCTTCTGGGTGAGCTGAAAGTGGGGACCATGGCCGGGGTCGTTGGGTCTGGCGCAATGGCAACCGGGTTTTCCGCAGCGGCGGAGGGCACTGGTGATGGAACCCGGCTGGAAATCGCCGAGTTCCGAGATCTGCCGGAGCAGCGTGAACCGGTCGTCGAGAAGCGTGGAAAGTGGGTCAAGCATGGGGCCTCCTGTTCTTGAAGTATATACTACTTTAAGGATAAGGCACAAAAAAAAGGAAACCCACCATCTGTCACTCCGGTGTCGCACACCCACCCGGCCCTTTGAGCCAGACGTGAAGTACGTTCGTATGATAGATTGTGGCCTTGCCGTCGGTGCTGTTCCGCATTTCGCCGTTTGCCCTGATCAGCGCGGTGTAACCGCAAACGTCTTGCGATACCAAGCGACGCCGGCTGGAAAATAGCCGCCGCCCCGGCCGCTTGGGTTGTTTCTGCCGATCTTTCCTTCGATGCTCCAGTCGTGCGGCAACTGCACCGTTCGCCAGGACGTGTCGGCGAACTGCGGCGCGTCAGCACCAGTTGGATCACCCAAGAAGAACTTCCAGTCGAAATCCGCCGAGAGTTGCAGACGCGCGGCGGGGGACTCTGCGGCTCCAAACGCAAGCATCGAAAGCGGGGCTGCGGCCAGCCCGATCGCGACAATTCGTCCGATCTTCATCACGTACGCTCTCTTTCTCGCCAGGCAAGGGGGCCTCAATCCTCCGAAGTCTTATTTCAACCAGGACTTCTGATCCGAGATCTCCGACCTGGCCTCCTGACCGCGGCCATTATACATCAGGCCCCCTCCGCTGAAGCCGTGTCTCCTATCGTCGTGTCTCTCATCATCGCCGCCGCCGCACACCTCAGTAAGCCCCTTGGCCGCCAGTACCGATCTGGGAACAGCCATGTCGGGCCAAGAAAGTGGGCTTACCGGAAACTGAGGGAAGGCTGGGTGGACCAGAGCGGTACTTTCCGCAATCGCCGTCTTTCAGCCATGACGGTTCACCCCGGATTACCGGGGTCCGGCAACGGTTTGCCGATCACGCTTGGCGAAAAGTCCGCCGTCTGACGTGGCAATCGAAAACCCCTAATCGTGCTTCCGCAGCGATTCCGCATAAGGTCCCGGGAGGTGGGGTCTCACTGGGGGGGGAACCGGTGCGGCTCGGCGCACCTCCGCCTGAATCCGCGCGAATTCTTCCGGATCGGGCGATTTGTAGGTCCGCGCGGAAAAGCCCCGAATCGCGCTTTCCAACGCAGCCACTCGCGCCGCGCGAGGAGGGGGAGCGAAGATGGATGAATCGGTACCCGGAAAACGCCCTAGCCCATTCAGATAGCGGGCCAACCCGGCGGGATCGTACCCCGCATCCCTAGCCGCTTGGATAGCAAGCAGATCTGCCTCGAACTCGAACCGGCCCCGGTCCTGTGCCGCAGTGGGCCAGACGATTTGTCCCGACTTCTGCCGCGTGAAATGCCTCCCGGCGATGTGCGCCATCGCGTGAGCCAGCACGCCCGCAAACTCCGCTTCGCTTTGTGCCGCCAGAATCTGGTCAGCCAGAACAAAGATGTGCCCCCCAGGTAGCACCAGAGGCTCTTGCGAAAGGGCCCAGCTCCCACTACCGGAGATCAATTCCAAGCTGTAGGGAATCCCGGGATCGGACAACTTCGCCGCGAGCTTCTGGCAGATCGCATTCGCGTAGGCACGTACTACGGAGCTTTCGAGAGGGCGCGATTGCAGTCGGATTTCGTCGGCGAGTCGCGTTCCGAGCGCGACTTCCTGGTCCCGATCCTGTGCATTCACCGTTATAGCCGCCAGGAAAATGAACAACAGAGATACTCGCATTTCTCGACCTCTGGAATGATTATACGCGGCCGACCTGACGGGTGTTACATCGGAATTGACAAAACCGCGGGCGATCTGCTCTGCCACCGATGCGCAAGAGCTCGGTTTCGATCACTGAAAGCCGTCAGGCGATGGCCGTATCGCCGCGGATACCGCCTTTGGTTCCAGCAAGAGGTAGACCATGAGTCATGTTCTACAAGTGCCCGACAGTGCCGCGTCCCAACCGCGAGTTGTAGAAAAGCGGAAACTGAGGGAAGGCTGGGTGGAGCGGCATGGCACTTTCCGAAAAGGCCGACCAGTGACGCAGTTTCCGGATGGCCCGCGATGGCCCAGACGGGTGAGGGGTCATTTCACCCGCCAACGAAGATGGAATTGCGGCTCCGCCGCCCTGCGCTACCCACTTTCCATCGCACGGTAGAATCGCGAGCGCGGGGCGCCCTCCTCTCAGTCGAAGAAGCGACGATCCTCGTCCGAGAGGTGCGATTTCGCCGCCTGGACATTGAACGTGACACCGAGACCGGGCTTGTCCCAAACGTCGATGAAGCCACGTTTCATGATCGGGTTCGGCAACCCCTCGACAATGTCGTACCACCACTCAGGCTGGCCCAGCGGATACTCGAAGGCAATAAAGTTTTGCGGCAGGGCGGCCGCCATGTGAACGTGCGCGGCGAGCCCGATCAGGCCGTCAAATACCCCGTGGGGAGCGACGAGGATGCCGTGAAGATCGGCGTATTCCGCGATCCACTTCAGTTCCGCTATCCCGCCGACATCTTCCGGGTCGGGGCCAATAACATCGACAGCCCGTTTTTCGATGAGGTCTTTGAAGTTTTGCCGGAGGTAGATCTGTTCTCCGGTGTGGATCGGGACCGATGTGCTCTGCGTGACTTCTCGAAAAACGTCGGCGTTGGGGTAAGGCGTGTAGTCGCCCGTGATCAGGTCTTCGAGCCATGTGATATGGAGCGGCTCCATCGCTCGCGCGAACGTGATCGCGTCCTTCACTGTCCAGCCTGGTCCGCAGTCAAGGGCGAGCCCGACTTCATCGCCCAGGACTTTCTTCATGGCTTCGACGCAGGCGATGACGTTTTCGAGGCCGCGTTCCGTCATGAGACCGCGATTGGCGGCCGTCCGCGACTCGTCGTACCATGCGTCGGGCATGGCGCGCATCATCGCCGGATTGTGGAAACCGACCGCCTGTTTGATCAAGGTGAAACCTTCTTTGGCTTCTTTCATCTTGGCCATGTTCTCGGCGTAGTCGCGCGGCGTCTGGCCGTTCATGGGGAAACGGACGGCTCCGTTGTAGGCGCGGACGCGGTCCCGGATCTTCCCGCCCAGCAGTTTGTATACCGGCACTCCGGCCACCTGCCCCGCGATGTCCCAGAGAGCTATCTCGATTGCGCTCACCGCCGAACCCCACGGCTTGAATGCACCAAGCCGGCGGATCTTCAGCATCACCCTCTCGACGTCCGTCGGGTCTTCGCCCAGAATATAGTTCTTATAAAAGAGCACCATCGGCTTGAGATACGGCTTGGCGGACTCGGCTTCACCGTACCCGGAGACGCCCTGATCCGTAACGATTCGAACCACCTGGTTCTGGCCGATGATTGCGCACCTGAGGTCTGTGATTTTGATGGGTCCACGCCCTGTCGGCTTTTCAGGGAGCGACAGACTGCCCCTCTGCTGAGCCGCAAACGACGTTGCGGCCACCATCGCCGAGAACGATCCCAGAATCCCTCTTCGCGTCCAAATAGCCATAGGTTCCTCCTGTCAGAAAGCATCTCAAATCAAAATCCGGCGCCCAATCCCGCCACGAAACAGGACCAGATAGTCGGCGTCGGCGCGCGTCTAGTCGCAGGCGATTTCCACGCCGCCCGAGTCCCCCCATCATTTTAATCTCTTGTTCGACCAGCCATCTTAAGCGAGGCGGTGGAAAAGCGAAGATTCGGCCCCATTCCGCGGAACGGGATGTCTCCCTTCGCTGAGTCGACGGTTCTCTCGCTGGCCCAGCCCTATGGGCGGGAAACCGGGCAGCAAAAGGGGCACCCGAGTTTGCCGCTGGGATAGCAAAACCGTGAGGGAGCGGTTGCATGTGAATTCTCCGTTGCCCCAGGCGTTCTCGGATCAACCCACTTGTCGGACACTACCCGCGCCAGTGGGGCAGGAGCACTGCCCATTTCAACCCCATGTAAAGTCCATTTCGGGCTGCTGGCGCGTGCTGGCTCGCAAGGAGTATCATGCCTTAATGTCGACGACGCGGAGAGGTTTTCTGGAGTCCACTGCGGCTATGGCAGCGGGCTTGACCGGGGCGGCATCCGTACCGAACGCCCTGGGGCAAGCTTCAGCGCCCGCGGGCGTGCCGATGCCCACAGTGCAGTTTGGCAAGGTCCGGATCAGCCGGTTGGTCGTGGGGGTCAACACGTTTCTGGGCTTCGGCCATTACAACAACATCCTGAATACCGTGATGAAGGAATGGTACACGGCGGCAAGAGTGGTGGAAGTCTTGCAGTCGTGCCAGAAATCCGGGATCACCGCCTACAACTACGTACATATGGGCCGTGCCCAGGCCGATTGGGAACGGTTTTTGTCCGAGGGCGGACGCATGCACCTGGTAGCCCAAGCCACCACGGACGATCCGGCGGAACTGGTCAACGCCGTCAAGCCGATGGGGGCGTGGGTCCAGGGCGAGCGCACCGACGACGCTTATCGGGCCAACCGGATGAACACCATCCGTGACTACTGTAAGAAGTTGCGGGACCTCGGCACCTCGATGGTAGGAGTCGGGAGCCACATCCCCGAAGTGCTGGCTTTGGTGGAGGAACAGGGCTGGGATGTCGATTTCTACGCCGGCTGCGTCTACAACCGCAGACGCACACCCCAGGAACTGCGCAAGTTGCTGGGGGGCGAGCTTCCCGAGATGCCCAATGAAGTGTACCTGCAAGACGATCCGCCGCGCATGTACAAGGTCTTCCAGCAGACGAAGAAACCCTGCATCGCATTCAAGATCATGGCAGCCGGCCGGGTGAGCAGCCCGGAAGCGGCGTTCAAGCAGGCGTTTCGAAGCATCAAGCCAACCGATGCCGTCTGCGTGGGGATGTTCCCGCGCATCAAGGATGAAGTGAAAGAGAACGTTCTCTTCGCCAGTCGTCATGGAGCCGTAGCCTCCTGAAAGTCATAGGAAGTTCAAATATGTCGAATACACGAAGGTCTTTTCTACAATCGGGCGCTGCCGTGGCGGCAGGGCTGACCGGGGCGGTTTCGGCCGGCGGCGCGCAGGCGCCCAGCCCGGCGAACGTCCAGGTGCCCAAGGTGAAGTTCGGCAAAGCCGAAATCAGCCGCGTTGTCATGGGCGCCAATCAGTTCTATGGATACTCACACTTCAACTCCACCTATGACACGGTGATGAAGGAATGGTACACGCCGTCGAAAGTGGTGGAGATCTTGCAGCGGGCCGAGTCGTACGGCATCAATACCTTCCAGGCGCTTGATTCGAACCGTTGCGTGGCCGATTGCGAGCGGTTCGTGGCCGAGGGCGGCAAGATGCACTACGTGGTGCAGACTACGTCCGAGCCCGAGAAGGTCGTGAAGTCCTTGAAGCCTCTGGCGATGTACCACGCCGGTGAACGTACGGACCAGTTGTTTCATGCCGGCAAGCAGGATTCCATCCGCGAGTACTGCAAGCGGGCGCGTCAGGCAGGAGTATTGATCGGCGTTGGCAGCCATAACCCCCAATTCCTGGCCACGGTCGAGGACCAGGGGTGGGACATCGACTTCTACGCGGGCTGCGTCTACTACCGCACGCGCACCCCCGACGAGTGGCGCAAGGCGCTTGGAAACGAAATCACGGAAATGGCCTCCGAGACCTACCTCCAAAGCGACCCGCCGCGCATGTACAGATTCATGAAGCAAACGGCCAAACACTGCTTCGCGTTCAAGGTCCTCGCGGCAGGCCGTGTGCCCAGCGTGGAGCGTGCATTCCGCGTGGCATTCGAGAGCATCAAGCCGACCGACTGCCTCTTTGTGGGGATGTTCCCGCGCACGAAGGATGAGGTGAAGGAAAACGCCGAAGTCGTGAGCCGCATCCTCAAGTCAGCTTGATGCGGGACTCCCTCAAACGCCGCAGGTTCCTGGGCGCCGGCCTTTCGGCAACCGCCGCCGGCGTGCTCGCATCGTGTGGCCGCACCGGCGGCGACCCCGATTGGAGATTCTTCACGGCTGCGGAAGCCCGCGCCGTCGACGCCATCTGCGAGCAGATCATTCCGGCGGATACGGACCCCGGCGCCAGGCAGGCCGGAGTGGTCAACTTCATCGACATTCAATTGACGAAGCACTATAAGCGGTATCAGGGCGCCTACCGGAAGGGAATCGCCGGCGTGGATGCCGTCAGCCGCAAACGCTTCGGCAAGCCGTTTGCCGAGCTACCCTCCGAGCAGCAAGCCGAAGTCCTGACGGACCTGGAGAACAACGGCGCCGAGTTCTTCGGTTTGATCCGGACCCACACCATGCAAGGCTTCTACGGAGATCCCCGCCACGGCGGCAACCGCGGCGAGGTGAGTTGGAAGATGCTGGGCCTGCCGAACCCGCCGGTGCGCGGCCGCATGCCTGCCGGACAGAAGGCGGGCTGACGGGATGGCTCTGAAGCATGTCAACGCGGTCATCGTCGGATCGGGCGCCGGGGGCGGCGTGGCCGCCAAGGAACTCGCTTCGGCGGGCTTGAGCGTGGCGCTGCTGGAGCGCGGCAAGTCGTATTCGGCCGCCGATTGCCGCAAAGACGATCTCAGGAACCAGCGCACTACCGTGCTCGGCAACGGATTCGGCCCGGACGACGAGCGCAATCCGCGCGTGCTGGTGGATGAGCAGGGCCGCGAGCGCATACTCGCGGCCAGTGAAGGCGGCTATAGCAACAACGCGGCATGTGTCGGCGGGGGCACGTTCAGCTACGGCGCGCAGGCCTGGCGTTTCATGGAGAAGGACTTCCAGATGCGCTCGACGTACGGACCGGTCGAGGGAAGCACCTTGGACGACTGGCCCATCGGCTACCAGGACCTGGAACCGTACTACGAGAAAGCCGAATGGGAGCTGGGCGTTTCGGGCGATGTCTCGGCGAACATCTTCAAGGCTCCGCGCCAGAAGCCCTTGCCGATGCCGCCCCTCAGCCCGAACCATGAGTACCAGATTCTGCATCCCGCGGCCAAACGCCTCGGCCTGCATCCCTTCGACATCCCCATGCTGCGGAACACGGTGCCGTACAACGGCCGGGGGCCATGCATGCGCTGCCGCTGGTGCGTGGGCTTCGCCTGCGAGGTGAATGCGCGGACCGGCACGCACAACACCGTCATCCCCAAGGCGCTGGCCACGGGGAATTGCGAATTGCGCGCGGAGTGCATGGTCAAGGAAGTCCTTCTGGACGACCGGGGCCGCGCCAAGGGCGTGGCATATTTCGATGCGGCCGACAGGCTGCAAGTTCAAACGGCGGATGTGGTGATTGTATCCGGCGCCGCAATTGAGTCGGCGCGCCTTTTGCTGAACTCGAAAAGCAGGCTTTTTCCGAATGGTCTGGGGAACCGCTATGACTGGGTCGGACGGAACTTGCAGTCGCACACCTACTCGGGAGCGGTCGGCCTGTTCGATTACGACACCTATGATGACGTGGGTCCCGGCGCGCAGATCGCCATCTGCGACTACAATCATGGAAATCCCGGCTTGACTGGCGGCGCCATGCTGGCCAACGAGTTCATCCGGCTGCCCTATCAATTCCTCGGGCAAGTGCCTCTGTTCGTTCCGCAATGGGGCGCAGCGCATAAGGAGTGGGTCCGCAATGCGTTCAAGCGGACGATTGCTGTCCAGGGGCCCACCCAGGAGATGCCCTTGTTCGAGGCGCGCGTTCAGGCGGACCCGAAGATCAAGGATTACTGGGGCATTCCGGTGGCACGCCTCTCGGGCGGCAAGCACCGGCACTCGATCGAGGTCGGAAGGTACATGACCACCAAGGCGGAGGCCTGGCTGAAGGAAGCCGGCGCCATTCGAACCTGGAAGAAACAGCCTGCCGGAGGCCTGAGCGGCGGGCAGCATCAGGCGGGAACCTGCCGGATGGGGAACGACCCGAAGACCTCGGTGGTCGACAAGTACTGCCGGATCCACGATGTCGAGAACGTCTATGTCATCGACGGCAGCGTGCACGTGACGAACGGGGGATTCAATCCGGGGCTGACCATCATGGCCGTCGCCTACTATGCTTCCGACCATCTCATCAGGACTCGGAAGAGCGCCGGGGGGCGGGCATGAAGAGGGCCGCCGGCGCTCTCGGCCTCATCGTTCTGGCGCTGCTGCTGATGGTTCCCGGCGCGAGTCTGTATTACGAGTCGGGCGCCGGCGCGGGATGCACCAAATGCCACGAGATGAATTCCACTTACGATCTGTGGCACAGCTCCAGCCACCGCGAAGTGAGTTGCACGAGCTGTCACGGCGGGGCTTTGACGCTGAACGTGTCGTTTCACTGGACCAACGCGACCAGGCTGTACTGGCACTTGAACGGAGACTTGCCGGAGAAGATCCGCATTCGCAACATCGACGTCCAGTCCATGGTGGAGCGCTGCCGGTCCTGCCATCGCCAGGAGTTCGCGCAGTGGCAATCGGGTCCGCACAGCGCCACGTACGCGCGGCTCTTTCTCGACAAGACGCACAACCAGAACAGACTGCTGATGGACGACTGTCTGCGCTGCCACGGCATGCACTTTGAAGGCGGCATGCGCGACCTGGTGACTCCTCTCGACAGGACCGGCCCGTGGCGCATGCTGCCCGCGGAGCTCGCCAATCGTCCGGCGATGCCGTGCCTGACGTGCCACGGCATTCACCAGAAGGGCGCGCTCCTACGGAAGACCAATGTGGAAGGCCGCGCGGCTGGCCCGTCGCAGGAAATCAACCGCCCCTCGTTGGCGTTTTACGACCGCCGGACCGAAGAGCACGTTCCTGTTTCGGACCTGCCACTACCCGCCATGCTGGAGGGCGAGCGGGTGGTGAGGATGAGCCCGGACCGTCGCCAGACGCTGTGTTACCAATGTCATGCGGCGGAGGCGAGCCGGCAGGTGGGCAGCGGCGACGACCGCACCGCGATCGGCGTGCATGAAGGTTTCAGTTGTCTGGCGTGCCATCTGAAACACGGGCAGAAGACGCGGGCGTCGTGCGCGGATTGCCACCCCCGGTTGTCCAACTGCGGCCTGGATGTCGAGAAGATGGATACGACTTTTCTCTCGGCCACGAGCAAGCACAACATCCATTGGGTGAAGTGCGCGGACTGCCACCCGAAGGGCATTCCGAAAAAGCGTTAGCATGGGAGCATTATGAGAATTGTCTCGATTTGTGCCATTCTTATTGCCGGCCTGATTACTCTCGCTTCGGCCCAGCAGCCCGCGCTGACGCAATCGGCCATCAAGTTGAGCGCCAAGAGCGTCACGCTCAGCTACTCCGCGCAGGCTATGAAGGGCCGGAAGATCTTCGGTGGTGTGGTGCCGTATAACCAGGTCTGGCTTGCCGGAGGCGGCGCCGCAGTCACGTTTCGCACGGACGCCCCGCTTGAAGTCCAGGGTCTCGCCGTTCCCAAGGGGGAATACACCCTCTACTTCTTGCCCGAGGCCAAAGAGTGGCAACTCATCATCAACAAGCAGATTGGCCCACAGGCCTTGAAGTACAACCAGAAACTGGATCTTGGCCGCGTGCCGATGGATATGAAGAAGGCAGGCGCTCCCGTCGAGACGCTCAAGATGACGTTGACTGGTCTGGGGAGCGTCGCGGGCAAGCTCGAGCTGGTGTGGGAGAACACCGTCGCCTCCGTTCCCTTCAACATCGACGCCATCAAGGCAAGCGGGGAGTGGTAACCGCACGATTCGCGAAAGACGGCTCCCTGACGGTCGCGGCTCTGTAAGAAATTGTCGTTTCAGAGCCGCGACCGTCAGGGAGCGGTTGCCTACGGACTCTGAAACTGCCCCTGAAGTCTGATATCTCGCGAGGACGAGCCGACATAGACGAGGCGGCTGCCCGGCGGCGCCACCCAGTCATGCTGGTCCGTGGACCAGTAGGACAGTTCGCGCGCATCGATGTGAATCGTCACGGACGTGCTCTTGCCTGGCTCCAGTTCGACGCGTTGGAAGCCCGCGAGCGACCTTGGGGTCATGGCGACCGGAGGGTCGTTGACCGGTCCCACATAGACCTGCGGGATCTCCGCGCCTTTCCGCGATCCGGTGTTGCGGATGGTGAAGGTGACGTCGGCCCCGTCCGCGTAGCGCTTCACGGCGAGGTTCGAATACTCGAACTGCGTGTACGACAGTCCGTGGCCGAACGGGAATAGCGGTTGGATGTTCTGCTGGTCGTACCAGCGATAGCCGACCGCGATGCCCTCCGAGAAGGTCACCGCGGGCGCGTTCGCGTCCAGACCGCTGCGGCCCGGCGGCGGGGGCGGCGCCCAGCGCTCGGGGTGTCCGGCAGCGCGGGCCGGCGCGTCCTCGATCCTGACCGGGAATGTGACCGGCAGCCGGCCGCCCGGGCTGGCGCGCCCGAGCAGAAGGTTCGCCGTCGCCCAGCCGCCCTCCTGCCCCGGATACCATATCTCGAGAATGGCCCGAACACTGTCCTTCCACGGCATCGCCACCGGGCCACCGGTATTCAGAACCACGATTGTGCGCGGGTTCGCGGCGGCGACTCGTTGGATCAGTTCATCCTGATTCTCGGGGAGCGACAGAGTATTGCCAATCTCATTCCAGGCGAACACGACCGGCGTCCTGACGGACTTCGCCACCGCGACCGCCGCAGCGATGTTCGCTTCACGCAGTTCGGGGGTCATCCAGGCAAACCGGATGCGCAATGGCGTCTTGCCGGTGGAACTCGCCGTCATCTCGATCTTGTGCTGGCCGGCAGTGAGATGCAGCGAGCGCCGGGGGTTGTCCCGCCCGTCGGTGGTCGGCAGGAGACTGGACCACTTCTTCAGGCCGCCGCCCCCACCGGGCACAAATTCGTCGGACCGCACGATCGTGCGCCCGTCAATCATAATCGCCCCGCTGCCCGCTGAGCCGTCGCCGCCAGCGGTCTGCACCATAAAGGTGTACTCTCCCTCGCTCGGCACTGTGAAGGTTCCAGTATCCGGAATCGGCACGCCGGTCAGATCGTTGCCAATCGCGTATGCGATCTTCGCTTGAGGCGCCATCTTCCTCAGCGCAGCCAGCGGAGAAACGAATCGGGATTCGAAACCGTAGGCCCGTTCGCCCATGAACCCTACCGCGACCTGCCCGCCGGTGGGGCCGATTACCGCGAGAGATGCCAGGTCGAGAGCCGTCAGCGGCAGCGCGTTGCCCTCGTTCGTGAGCAGTACGGCGCTCTGCTCGGCGATCTCCCGGATGACCTTCGCGTCCGCCTCGATGTCGATCGGCCGGGGCCGGGCACGAGGTTTCCCGTCGAGCAACTGGAACCGATTCATCTGGAAAAGAATGCGGCTTACCGCTTGATCCACCGCCGCGACCGGGATGATGCCCTTCTCGACGGCGGTTTTCAATTCGTCTATGAAGTACGGTCCGCCTCTTTCGAGGATCAACCTGCCCGGCATCTCCAGGTCCACGCCCTTGGTGATGTCGAGGGGACTGCGCAGAGCGCCCCAGTCGGATGTGATGAAGCCCTGGAAGCCCCACTGCGCGCGCAGGATGCCGTCCTGGATGGCGGAGTTTTCGCAAGACCGCAGACCGTTGACCTGGTTGTAGGCGCACATCACGGAGGCCGCGCCGGCCTGGACGGCAGCCTCGAACGCCGGCAGGTAGATCTCGTGCAGCGTTCGCTCGTCGATCACAATATTGTCCGCGCCGTTGTACCCGGCCAGGTGTTTCACCTGGGCCATGACGCCCTGGCTCTCTATGCCGGCGATCTCGGCGGCGCCCAAGCGCGCGTTCAGCAGCGGGTCTTCGCCGAGCGTTGTGTGATTGCGGCGGAACAGGGGGTCGCGAACGATGTTGATGTGCGGCGCCAGCAGGATGTCCTGTTCGAGCGCCCTCGCATCGCGGCCCAACACCACGCCGTACAGGCGGGCGGCGTCCGTGCTGAAGCTAGCGGCCAGGCCCACCGGCGCGGGCATGCCGGTGGCTGGCTTGTAGACATTCACTCCGGGCGGACCGTCCGCCAGGCGGAGCGGCGGGATGCCGAGGCGCGGCAGGCCCGGCCAGTAGCCGGCCTGGCCCAGCCCATTCGGATCGCGGGTCCCGTGAACCAGCGCGATCTTCTCCTCGAGGGTCATCTGCTTTAGGAGCGCTGCGATGTCCGCTCCCCAGGACCGGCCCATCGCGCACATCGCCAGAATCAGGAGCAGGGCTAGGTTGCCCGTGGCGCAGGCGATCGTCTTTTGTCGCCTGCGTGGGCTTGCCGAGCGTGGCAGACCACAAACTGCGATGGTCTGCCCCACGGAGCAGCAGAGCCGCAACCAAACCAAGACTGCCGGCGGGACCGCCGGCATTGCAGGCCTGGCGGCCCGCTCCACATCCGGCGAATCGTTGCGGGAGGAGAAGATTCTATGCTGCTGTAGTACCGGGTTGCACAGCGCATCGCGGGTCATTCGTTCGGTCTGTTTCCGGTCAGGCGTGCGTACGACTCGGGATCGTCCACGTCTTCCAGGATTCCGGCATCGTCCACATCCTCATACAGAGTCTGCTTCCGATGGCCGCGAATCACATCGCGGGCCTGCGCGTCGCCGGCGAGCGCCAGAAATTCCGGGATCAGATCGCACACCAGGCAGACGGGATGGCCATGCCGGCCCTGCGAGCGCGGGACCACCAGCCATTCATCCGGCTGGCGATTTTTGAAACGCCGGGCAATGCGTGCGATGGTGGACGGCCGCACGGCCGGGTAGTCCACAGGCGTGAACATCACGCCCCGCGCTTCGGGCGGGACCGCGGCCAGGCCGTGCTGCAAGGAGCTCAACTGCCCGCGCCGGTAGTCCGGATTCGTGACGAACGTCGCCAGTTCGGCACTGCGCAGACCGGCCCTGATCCGCTGGGGTTCGCAGCCGAGAACCACGATCACCGGAGAGCACGACTGTCCGAGCGTAAGAATCAGCCTGTCCAGAAACGTCTCTCCACGAAAATCCAGCAGCGCCTTCGGCGATCCCATGCGGCGCGATTCGCCCGCGGCGAGAATGAGTCCGGCGAGGCTCACTTAGGCGGCGCCTCTGTCGTCTTCCGAGGAGAGATGGACTTAGTAAGATCACGCCAGCTCGAGGGGGCGTTTCGGCGCACGGCGATCATCTCCGCCACCACCGCGACCGCAATCTCCTCCGGAGTGATCGCGCCGATGTCCAACCCCATGGGGGCGTGAAGGCGATCGAGCGCGTCTCGCGGGACGCCTTCGTCTTCCAGTTCCTTCACGAGTTCGATCACTTTCTTCTTGCTGCCGATCATCGCGACGTAGCGAGCCGGGGCGACGGCAGCCAGGCGCAGAACGCGCAGGTCGTCCTTGTGCCCCCGCGTCACGATGATCAGGTAACTGGATTCGTGGATGGAGAGATTGGGGAAGACCGCCTCGTACTCGGCAGCGTAAACCTCATCGGCTTCCGGAAACCGTTCGCGGTTGGCGAAAGACTCCCGGTCGTCGACGATCACGGTGGAGAAGCCCGCCAGGCTGGCGATTTTCGACAAGCTTTTGGAGATGTGCCCGGCGCCGAAGATGAACGCAACGGGCTGCGGGAGGACGGGCTCGACGAAGATTTCCACTTCGCCGCCGCAGATCAGGCCGCTTTCGTGGGCGGCATCCTGGGTCAGCTCGAAGGTCAAGGTCTTAGACCTCCCGGTTTCGATCACCTCGCGCGCTGCGGTGAGCACTTGCGCTTCGACGCAGCCACCGCCCACCGTGCCGCAGATCGACCCGTCGGCGCGGACCAGCAGCTTGGCGCTCTCATAACTGGGGACCGATCCGCGCGCCCCGACGATGGTGGCTAGGGCGCACTTCTCGCCCGCGCGGCGCAGGCGCACGATCTCGCTGTAAATGTCCATCCGTGCAAATTGTAGCGCAGGACGCGCCTGGGTCCCCAGCGGCTCGCGGATTGGTGTAATATTCACGGCAAGGGGTGAACTCATGCAGCGAATGATCGCATTTACGCTCAACGGCAAGCCCGCTCGCGTCAACGTCGATGACGAGCGCATGCTGCTGTGGGTGCTGCGCTATGACCTGGGGCTGACCGGGACCAAGTTCGGCTGCGGCGCCGCGCTCTGCGGGGCCTGCACCGTGGTGGTGGACAAGCAGGCCGTCAGAAGTTGCGTGACGCCCATGAAGGCAATCGCGGGCAAGCAGGTGTTGACGATCGAAGGGCTCAGCCAGGGAGAGAAGCTGCACGCGATCCAGGAGGCTTTCCTGAAGCACAGCGCGTTCCAGTGCGGCTACTGCACGCCGGGCATGATCCTCAGCGCCTACGCGCTGCTGCTGAAGACGCCCCGGCCCACGCGTGAGCAGATCGTCCAGCTTATGGACGACAACCTCTGCCGCTGCGGCGCGCACGTGCGCATCGTCGACGCCATCCAGGAGGCCGCCGGCGCGGCGGGAGCGAGGGTTTAATGAAACAAGAACACTCAAATCCAGTCGCCGATGTCACTCGGGAGGTTTCCTCTCAGCCCAGCCGTCGCGACGTCCTCGCGCTGGCCGGGCCGGGGCTGTTCCTGTTCTTCCAGACCCAACCGCTGGCCGCGCTGCAGGGACCCGGTCAGTTCCCCGGGCAGGCGGGGACGGTCGACTTCAACAGCTACCTTCGAGTCGCTCCCGACGGCCGCGTGACTTGCTTCACCGGCAAGATCGAGATGGGCCAGGGGAACATGAGCGCGCTCGCACAACTCCTCGCCGAGGAGTTGGACGTCGCCTACGACTCGGTGGACATGGTGATGGGCGACACCGACCTGTGCCCGTACGACATGGGCACCTTCGGTTCCATGAGCATCCGGCAATTCGGTCCGGTGCTGCGCGGCGCCGGCGCCGAGGCGCGGGCGGTCCTTCTACAAATGGCCGCCGAGCGGCTTCAGTCGCCCGTGGAGCGCTTGCAGGTGAAAGCCGGTGTCGTCAGCGACCCATCCGCGCCCGCCAAGCGCGTCACCTACGCGCAACTGGTCCAGGGAAAGCGCATCGAGCGGCATCTCCAGAGCGTGCCGCTGAAGCCCGTCAAGTCGTTCACGGTAGTCGGGCAGTCGCCGCGGCGCAAGGACGCTCTCGAAAAGGTCACCGGGAAGGCCAAGTACTCCGGCGACTACCTTCCCGCGGGCGTGCTGCACGCGCGGATTCTCCGGCCGCCCGCGCGCGAGGCGACCCTGAAATCGCTCGACATCTCCGCCGCCGAGAAGGTGCCCGGCGTTCGGGTGGTGCGGGAAGGCGATCTGATCGCCGTGCTCCACGAACGGCGCGACGTGGCCGAGCAGGCGTTGGGGCTCATAAAAGTTGAGTATGACCGGCCGCAGCCGACTGTGGACGACAAGACGATCTTCGACCACATCCTGAAGACCGCGCCGCCACCCCGGACGGTGTATGAGACTGGCACCCTCGCGGAAGGCGAGAAGCTCGCCGCCACTCTCGTCGAAGAGACGTATCTCAACAGCTACGTCGCGCACTCCCCCATGGAGACGCATTCGGCGACCGCCGTGATCGAGAACGGCAAAGCGACCCTCTGGGCGAGCACGCAGACTCCTTTCCCCCTGAAACAGCAGGTGGCGCAGGCGCTGGGCTTCACGCCTCAGAACGTGCGCATCATCACGCCATACGTCGGGGGCGGCTTCGGCGGAAAGAGCGCCGGAGGGCAGGCCCTCGAAGCCGCCCGGCTGGCGAAGATTACGGGCAAACCCATCCAGGTGGTCTGGGACCGCGCCGAGGAATTTTTCTATGACACGTTCCGCCCGGCGGCCGTCATCAAGATCCGCTCCGGCGTGACGAGCGCGGGGAAGCTGGTCCTGTGGGACTACAAGGTTTACGGCGCCGGCGATCGCGAAGCGAGACAGTTCTACGACATCCCGCACCAGCGCACGCTCTCCGCGGGCGGCTGGTCGGGCGGGAATCCCGCCGGGATGAACCCCGTCGATGTAGGGGCGTGGCGCGCGCCCTCGGTGAACTCGAACACCTTCGCGCGTGAATCGCACATCGACATGCTGGCCGCCAAGCTGCGCGCCGACCCCGTGGAGTTCCGCTTGAGCAACCTGACGAACACGCGCATGCGCCGGGTGCTCGAGACCGTCGCCAAGCAGTTCGGCTGGAAACCGGGGCGCGCCCCCAGCGGACGGGGCGTGGGGGGGGCCTGCGCCACCGATACAGGCTCCTTCGTGGCGACAATCGCCGAAGTGGCCGTCGACAAGAGCACCGGGCATGTGCAGGTCAAGCGGGTTGTCTGCGCGCAGGATCAGGGCGTCATCGTCAGTGAGGACGGTTCGCGTCAGCAGATGGAAGGCTGCATCACGATGGGTCTGGGTTACGCCCTGGGTGAGGAGGTGCGCTTCCGGGGAAGCGAGGTGCTCGACCACAACTTCGACACTTACTCGATTCCGCGCTTCTCGTGGGTTCCCAAGATCGAGACGATCCTGATCCAGAATCCGGATTCGCCGGCATCGGGCTGCGGCGAACCGTCGATCGCCCCGATGGGGGCGGTGGTCGCCAACGCGATTTATGATGCGGTGGGGGTCAGGGTCTTGCAGTTGCCGATGACGCCCGCCCGCGTCCTGGAGGCTCTCAAGCGCGGGGTATGATGTTGGGGATGTCCCCGCAGACTAGTCCAGCCCCTGTTGCATCACCCGGACCGAGGGCCGTGGAGTGTCCGGCGCCGCCGTCCCGGCGGTGGGTCCACTGGCTTTCGGTGGTGGTGGCGGCCGCCGCCGGCTTGGCATTGTACCTTGGCGCGGGCCGTTCCGCGGCGCGGCGGACGGCCGGACTTGCTGTGACCGTTCCCACCGTCGTAGTCCGCTGGGGCGACTTGGACCAGACCGTTGCGGTGGCCGGTCAAACCACGTCTCCGCGCTTCGTCAACGTCATCATTCCGGTCCAGCGCGGACGGGCCAGGGGGCAACTACACCTGACCAGGCTGGCTGCGGGCGGCAGCGTGGTTCGCGCCGGGGACGTCGTGGCGGAAGTTGACGCACTGACCCTCAAGGAGCAGCTCAGCGACCTGGATGACATCCTCTCGCAAGCGGAGGCGGAGGTTCGCAAGCGGAAGGCCCAGAAGACGGTCGAATGGGAGAGCCTGGCGCTGAACCTGCGGGCCTCCAGAGCGAACGCGGACAAGGCTGGGATCGATCGCGGGGCAGCGGAGGTCAAGTCTCCCATCGAGCGGGAGATCTTGCGACTCGGGCAGGAGGAAGCGGAAGCCAGGTACCGGCAACAGCGGCAGGCTCTGCCTCTGAAGCAGATATCGATTGATGCCGACTTGCGGGTGTTGCAGCTCCGCCGCGAGTGGCTTCAATTGCGCCGCGACCGCATGGCCAAAGACCTCGATAACTACACCTTCCGCGCGCCCATGGACGGGATGGTGGTGATGGGCACCGTCCACCGCCCCGGGAGCAGC
>VFSW01005535.1_pt1 | contig 18642 bp, 13 predicted proteins | sample 5358111 | NCBI WGS metagenome assembly VFSW01 (sample SAMN11554181, study PRJNA540505) | mine drainage metagenome | isolation source: sediment from site ElyBrook_90M | place: USA: Ely Copper Mine, Vershire, VT | collected 2017 | reverse complement strand
CCTGGCTGATAGCGTTTGCGGTGGTAATCCCGACCTTCATGGAGGTTCTGGATACGACCATCGCAAATGTTTCCTTGCGTTACATTGCTGGCGGTTTGTCGGCTGCCAATGTCGACAGCGAGTGGGTCATCACCACTTACCTCGCAGCCAACGCGATCGTCCTGCCGATTTCCGGATGGCTCGCGCTGCGGCTCGGCCGGCGAAACTATTTCCTGCTCTCGATAGCCGTCTTTACGATGGCGTCCGCGTTGTGCGGAATGGCCGGAAGCCTTGGCTTTATAATCGCAGCTCGAGCGCTACAGGGTGTGGCCGGGGGTGGTCTCCAACCCTCGAGCCAGGCCGTGCTGCTGGACGCGTTCCCGCAAGAGAAACAAGGCCAGGCGATGACGATCTTCGGCATGGCGGCACTTCTAGCGCCGGTTGTGGGGCCAACGCTCGGCGGCTATATCACCGACAACTACGGCTGGCGCTGGATCTTCTATCTCAACGTGCCGGTCGGCCTGTTGGCCTATTTCATGTGCCACGCGCTGGTAGAAGATCCGGAATATCTGAAAGTTGAACGGGCCAGGAGTAGGAATCGACGCGAACCCTTCGATGTCCTCGGCCTCTGCCTGCTAACTGTAACCATGGTTTGCTGGGAGGTCATGCTGAGCAAGGGGCAGGAGTGGGACTGGCTCGGCGATCCGTTCTATCGCGTGCAAGGGCTGTTGATCCTGTTCTTGCTCGGCCTGGGCGGTTTGATCTATCGCGAATTGCGTCTGCGCAATCCACTAGTCGCGCTGCGGACGATGGCCGACCGAAACTTTGGCACCTGCTGCGTCATTATCTTCTGCGCGTACGCGGTGCTCTATGCCAACACCATTTCGCTTCCGGCTTTGCTGCAGTCACTTTTTGGCTACGACGCCACCACTTCGGGGTTGGTCCTATCGCCATCAGGAATCTTCGCGATCATCATGCTCGTTGTCGTCGGCGCCTTGCTAGCTCGCGGAGTCGATGCCCGCTATCTGATGGCCGGCGGTCTAACCACGATGTCCATCGGAAACTACTGGATGGCACACCTCAACCTTGAAATTAGTCCATGGCAGGTAGTGTGGCCGAGGGTAGTAGTTATCGCGGGATTGTCGATGCTGTTCGCGCCGCTTAACGTTGCGGCGTTTATCTATCTACCGAAGGAGATCCGCGGCGCCGCCGTTGGCTTGCTCGCTCTGCTGCGCAACGAAGGCGGCAGCGTGGGAACTTCGGTCGCTCAAATTATTCAGGAACGACGCGAGCAGTTTCATACTCTGCGGCTGAATGAAAGTCTCGATCCCCTGAACCCTCCGGTCAACAATCTGTTGACGCGCGGCCAGGCATATTTTCTGCAACACAACGGCGATGCTGTATTGTCACATCAGATGGCGTTGGGCGTTCTCGGGCAGTCGCGAGCTCAACAGGCCTCGTCACTGGCCTACTTTGATGTCTTCTCCTTTTCCGCCGCGGTCGGCTTGATCCTGGTATTGTTCATCCCGCTTATGCGTCGTTCGGTAGCGGAGAAGGGGGCCCACATTGGTGCGGAGTAGCCAGTTCTCGTTCATTGAGGCGGCCGATCATGGATAAGAGCGAATCGAGTACGCGTCAAAAGGCGTTGGCGATTAATATCGACGCCACGACCTATGGAACATTCGCGGAGATCGGCGGCGGCCAGGAGGTCGCACGATCGTTCTTCCTGGTCGGTGGCGCCGCCGGAACGGTGGCGAAGACGATCTCGGCCTATGACATGTCGGTTAGTGATTCTCTCTATGGTCCAGCAAAGCAATATGTGAGCCGGGAACGCCTGGAGGCGATGCTAAGACTGGAGTTCGCCCAATTGCTCGAACGCCTCGGTCCTTCCCGTGGCGATGCGAAGCGGTTCTTCGCCTTCGCCAACACCGTCGCCACCAGCCGCTACGGGGAACCCGGCAAAGGACGCGGCTGGCTCGGCGTCCGATTTCAGTCCCGTCCTCGCGAGGAACCGTCCAGCATCATCATTCATGCTCACCTGCTGGACTCAACCACCGAATACCAACAGGACGCGCTCGGCGTGCTCGGCGTCAACCTTATTCACGGCGCATTCTTGCGCCGCGCGAGTATTGCGGACTTGATCGACTCCCTAATGGACGATCTGTCGCGCGAACGGATCGAGATCGACATGATCAAGCTCACCGGACCAGCCTTCGCGAGCGTGGACAATCGCTTGCTTAGCCTGCAACTGGTGGAGCGCGGACTGACCGACGCCGCGATGTTCACGGCGGACGGTGAGGTCGTGCAGCCGTCGGAGGTCCTTTACAAGAAGCCGATCCTCGTCGAGCGCGGCAGCTTCAGGCCTGCGACCAAGCTCACGCTCGACCTCCTGACCAGGGCGCTCGATCAGTTTTTGCAGGAGCCAGGCGTCGAAGGCCAAAAGCCCGTAGTGCTCGCCGAGATGACGCTGCGGAGCCTGAGCGCGAGCCAAGGTCCCGGTCACGAAGATTTTCTCGCCCGCGCGGAAATCCTGGGGGCGCTTGGTTTCGACGTTCTCATCTCGCGCTTTGAGCCCTATTACCAATTGGCCGAGTACCTGGCCGGCTACACCGACGGCCTCATCGGGCTCGCGGTTGGGTTGCCTGCGGTTCGACAAGTGGCGGACGAGCGGTATTACACGGACCTGCCAGGTGGCGTGCTTGAATCCGCGGGACGCCTGTTCAAACGTTCGGTGAAGATGTACGTCTATCCGACTCGCGACCCCGCTTCCAACGAGATCCATACGGTGCTGCAAGCACCGATTCCACCACCGTGGAATCACTTGCGCGACTTGCTGCTGGAAATCCGCCGCCTCGTGCCGATCAACGTTAACGACGAATCTCTGCTGTCGATTCATACGCCGGAAGTCCTGGAACGAATCCAGCGACACGACCCAACCTGGGAAGCGATGGTCCCTGCGGTTGTGGCCGATGCAATCAAGACCAAGAACCTCTTCGGTTTGAAATCCAACAGCTAGGGTAAGTATAGGGGCTTAGTGGGAGACTCCGGCTTGAACGTTCATTTTCCCCTGGGAATGAAACCCGGGATGCCGGTGTTAACCACCGAATTGAGCCTGACTCGCGTACTGATACCTTTAGTGATCTCCTCGATGGCGCCGTCGGGAAGAGCCGCGGCATTAAAATTTTCCTCTGTGTGGTGGATGCTTGTAGCTGTGGTGAGAGGGGCCGTGCCGCGCTGCAGGGCCCAGGCCAGTAGGACTTGAGCGGGGGTCTTGCCGACGCGCTTCGCTATGGCGATGATCACAGGATCGTCGATCAACTTGGGCTCAATACCATGACCCAAAGCGGCGAAGGCCTGCATCACGACGCCATTCCTCTTGCAATAGTCGAGCAGATCGCATTCAGGGAGATAGGGATGAGATTCGACCCGGACAACCGCTGGCTTTATGCGTGCGGTTTCAAACACCTCTTTCAGCTGTTCCAAATTGACGTTCGATAAGCCGATCGCCTTGCACCGACCTTCGTCCACCAGGCTCTCCAAGGCCTTCCAGGTCTTCGTCAGAGTAACCGCATCGTCATAAATCACATTGCCGTTCTTGTCTCTCGGGTCTTGCTCGTCCCCGGCTTTGAAGGCGAATGGAGTATGGGTGCTGTATAGATCGACATAGTCCAGTTGTAGTCTTCTCAGACTTGCCTCGAAGGCTGGTCTAACGCGTTCGGGACGGTGATTGTTGTTCCAGAGCTTGGTACCTATAAAAACGTCCTGCCGTTTGACCTTGCCCTCGTTGAACACCGCGCGCATCGCTTCGCCCACTTGTTCTTCATTTCGGTAGCGTTCAGCGCAATCGAATTGACGAAAGCCCACCTCCAGAGAGATCCTGACCGCCTCTTTGGTTGCGGTCGGATCAGGAATCAGCGTCCCAAATCCGAGCGCCGGAATCTCATCGGAGCCATTGTTGAGTGGTATCTTTATATAGCGAAGGCGGTCGGCGTCATTCATAAAACTGTTATCCCCGTGGAGATCGCATTGTGAGTCGATTGTAGCAAAGCTGTCCGCGGAATGACCAATCGTTGCCGGCGCTTGTCCGCCGTAACCGATTCCGATTGGCGGCATTTGACGCTGGTGAACGGAAGCGCGACACTATAAAAAAAATGGCATGGGCGCACGGTTCGCCCGTCAGGAGGAAAGCGATGAGCATTATTGACAAGGCGCTGGAAGCAAACCGCAACTATGCAAAAACTTACGACCCAACGCAGGGGAAGCGCCCGGCCCCCAAAATCGTAGTTGTAACCTGCATGGATCCACGGCTCTCAGATCTCCCTGCAATCCTGGGTCTGCCGCAGGCCGATATAGACGTTATCCGAACCGGCGGACCCGCGGTAACCGAAGATGTTTTGGGGGAACTTGTCGTTTCCAACCGTGTACTCGGAACCACAGAGATACTGCTTCTCAACCACACCGGCTGCGGATTCACGACCTTCACCGATGACGAGCTGAACGCGAAGCTGAGCGCTTCCACCGGAGATTCATCGCCGGCTCCGATGCGCTTCTTCTCCTATAAGGACCCCGAGCAACATACCCGGGAGCAGATCAGGAAAATCAGGTCGCATCCCTGGATTGCCAAAGACGTCCCCGTGCGCGGCGTCGTTTTCGACATGGAGACGGGCAGATTACGCGAAGTCAAATGACTTGAATTTGAGCGCGCGAGCCTGATGCAAATACTCATTCGCGCCTAGACTGGGCGCGGTTCAGAGGAGTCATGAGTATGACGGTTCAGCCAATCGACGACCTATGCATCAACACTATCCGGACGCTCTCGATCGACGCGGTCCAGAAAGCGAACTCGGGACATCCAGGAATGCCGCTGGGCGCGGCGCCGATGGCGTACGTCCTGTGGACGCGCCATCTCCGGCATAATCCTACCAACCCTAAATGGCCCGATCGCGATCGGTTCGTCCTATCAGCGGGTCACGCCAGCATGCTGCTCTACAGCATGCTATTCCTCACCGGATACGACCTTAGCATGGACGACATCAAGCAATTCCGCCAATGGGGCAGCCGCACTCCGGGACATCCCGAGTATGGTGTGGTGCCCGGGGCGGAAGTAACCACCGGTCCGCTAGGTCAAGGTCTTGCGAATGCGGTGGGATTGGCAATCGCGGAACGCTGGCTGGCCGCCACCTTCAATCGGCCGGGTCACGAAATGGTGAATCACTATACTTATGTGATGGCCAGCGACGGCGACATGATGGAAGGGGTCGCGGCCGAAGCCGCCTCGATAGCGGGGCAGTTTCGGCTCGGGCGATTGATAGTGCTCTACGACGCCAATCAGATCACGCTATCGGCCAGCGCCGACGTTACCTTCAGCGAAGACGTAGGCGCGCGCTTCCAGGCTTATGGATGGCATGTGGAGCATATCGACGGGATGGATATTGCCGCGGTTGATGGTGCAATAACCAAGGCCAAGGCGGTCGATGACCGACCGTCGCTAATCGTTGCGCGCACGCATATCGGCTATGGCAGTCCGCATAAGCACGATACTTTCGAGGCGCATGGCGAACCCCTAGGCGTCGAAGAGGTGCGATTAACCAAGCGGGCATTGGGCTGGCCTGAAGATAAGAGTTTTTACATTCCCGACGAGGCCTTGGCCCAGTTTCGCAGGTCGATGGAACAGGGCCGCGACCTCGAGGCGCAGTGGAATCGACGCGTGGACGGTTTGCGCGCCGCCGATCCGCAGTTGGCAGACAAGTTACGGCAGACCCTTGCCGGTGAACTGCCCCAGGGATGGGATGCGGCCCTTCCCCGCTTCACGCCTGCGGACGGCGAGATGGCGACGCGCGACGCCGGACAGAAAACCATCGTCGCGTTGGCCGAGACGATACCCAACCTGGTAGGTGGATCGGGCGACCTCGATCCGTCCACGCGCACCGCGCTCAAGGGCAAGGGCGATTTCGAAAGCCCCAATTTTACGCCGCCCGAAGGTGCGCCGCCTACGCAGGGAATGGTGGGTGGTCCGTTGGGATACGCGGGGAGGAACATCCATTTCGGTATTCGCGAGCACGCGATGGCCGCGATCGCCACGGGCATGGCGCTGCATGGCGGCATCATCCCTTACGCCGCGACCTTCTTTACGTTTTCCGACTACATGCGGCCTAGCATTCGACTGGCGGCTTTGAGCAAGGCCCACGTGATCTATGTGTGGACCCACGACAGCATCGGATTGGGCCAGGATGGACCTACGCATCAGCCGGTCGAACAACTGGCAAGCCTGCGCGCGATTCCCGATCTGATGTTGCTGCGCCCGGCCGACGCCAATGAGACTGTGGAAGCGTGGAAGATCGCGGTGGCGCATACTGAGGGTCCTGTGGGGCTGGTGTTTACGCGCCAGAAGTTGCCCATTTTCGACCGCAGTACGCTGGCCCCCGCCGCGGGAACGGCAAAGGGAGCTTATGTCCTTGCCGACTGCGCCGCAGGTCCGCCCAAGCTTATCCTCATGGCTACCGGTTCCGAAGTGTCGATTGCACTGGAGGCGCATAAGCAACTGACTGGTGAAGGAGTTGCAAGCCGGGTGGTCTCGATGCCGTGCTGGGATTTGTTTGAGGCGCAGCCGCAGTCCTACAAGGATATGGTTCTTCCACCCGCGGTCAAAGCGCGAGTCAGTGTTGAGGCAGGCTCCCCGCTAGGATGGGAGCGCTATGTGGGCCTCGAAGGCGCAATCATCGGGCTAAACCGCTTCGGTGCTTCGGCGCCGGGTGAAATCGTGATGCGTGAGCTGGGCTTTACTCCAGAGCACATTGTCAAAGTTGCCAAGTCCATCCTGGCCGGCAACCGCCCTGGGTAAGACCTCGGTAAGGCTCGAAACAAGTCGCGCATCGAAGCCAACTTGCAACTAATGCGAGGGCGGCGGCATCGCGCTCTTGTAGCAGGTAAACGAGCGCGTGGCAGGATTCATAGAGCAACAGTTAGGCATCCAACGGCCGCTTGCCTGGTTGGATCGACTCGAAGCGCTAGTCGCAAGCGAACTCGCTCCTAGCGCGCGGAAGATCCGCACCGCCTTACGCATCGCCACGATTGTAACAATCGCAATCGGACTGGACACGAGCTGTCACGTCAACACTAAGTTGGACGCGGTTATTGTGTGGCTCCTGGCCGGCGCAGGACCGATGATGTCCATTCGCAAGGCGCTGGCATGGCAAATAGCGGTGATGCTCGCTCTAATCACGTCGGTAATGATGGCGCGCGCATTCGCGGAGACGCCGTGGTTGATGCTGCCGTTTGTCTTCGCTTGGATTTCATTTTCAACCTACCTGGGAGCGACGCGCAAGCTTGGTGTGGGCCTGATTCTTATACAGATAGTCTGCCTCATTACATTCTACGACGTCGTGTTTGCACCTCAGGAAATTGGTTGGAACGCAGCCGCCTCGTTCGATGCTAGCGCGATTGCCTTTGGCGTGATCGTTATGTTCGACAACTGGTTGTGGCCGGACCCTGGCGAGCCGATCCTGATGGAGTCTCTCGGAGCGGGCGTCACGCGTGCCCGTTCGCAGCTGCTCGAGGCGTCGAACTTCTTTCTCGCTGGCGAAGGTGTACCGCGACCGCTATTGCCGGCAGCGACCTCCGACCTGCCCGCACATATGGCGTTGCTTGATCGAGCGGTGGCCGAGGGTGCGTCCGATCATCGCCGGGCGATCCTGCTGGCTGCGATTACGCGCGCGGCTCGCATCAATCTCGAAGTGGATCGCCTGATTACTACTGTGCGCGAGAACCTGCCTCGAGTAGTTCGGGCGATGGTTCCGGGCGAAATTCAAGCGGCGGTAAATGCGATCGCCGCCGCGCTCGACGAGATCTCTCACAACCTGCCGGCGCGCATTGCTGGAGGCGCGGACGAGCAGGCTCCCGCTACGCGGACGCATCTGCGCCTGGCGATGGATAGTCTGGCTGCGCGCGTGAATGAGATCAGACCAGCATACATCGGCCAAGCTAGTCCGGCGGAGATCGAGAATTTCGCGGAATTCATCGATTCATTGGCGCTGCTGGCCAGGCTCGTCGAGCGTCCGCTGGATGAACCTCCGCGGCCATCGGCTGCGGATCCGTTAAACAGTCCTGTGCCTCGATTGACCAACGATGCAGATCCTGCGGCGGTGCGCTATAGCCTGAAAGTCGGCCTATGCGTCGTGCTCTGCTATACAATCGGCCTCATAAGTCGGCGTACGGAATTATTCACTATCCTGGTGACCGTAATAATCATCGCGACCCCCACCTATGGCGCAACCTTGCACAAGATGTACCTCCGAATCGCCGGATTTGTTATCGGAGGAGCCGTTTCCCTTCTCGCTATCATTATAGTTTCGCCTAACTTCGAAACCCTTCCAGCCTATATGCTTACTGTCTTCGCGGTCTTCTATCTGTTTGCATACTCTTCGCTCGGTAATTCAAGGATTTCGTACGCGGGCAAGCAAATGGGGTTCATTTTTGCGTTGGTGTTCGTTGGCTTGAGCCCATCGGTCGATATCTACGAACCTCTTTGGCGCATTTGGGGCGTACTGCTTGGTGACTTTGTCGTGGCGATAGTCTTCTTCACCCTGTGGCCGGAATACGCCGGTGATTCCCTGTTGCCGAGGCTGCGAAGAGTCCTTGCCAATGCGCTAGCGCTCGCGCCCGGCGGCTCAGCTTCGACTAGCGAGGATTCAATCCTGAAAGCGAACTCGGATACGATGCGCGTGCTGGCCGAGTTCCTCGAGATCGCCGAGGACGCGCGGATGGAAGGACGCACCTGCGCCGTTTACCATGATGGGATCGTCGAAGCGGCCGGGACCCTTCGCCGAATTACGAACCGGCTGTCCTCGATTGCGACCGCGCGAGTGCTTACTCAAATGCCGCAACTCGACCCTGTGACGGAGCTAGCGCGTGAGCGGGTCTTCAACGCGATTCGCCGGCAGCTTATCTCGTGGCTGGATTTCTTCAGCGGCGCTGAATCCCTTAGCGCTTCCGCCGCTCGTGCGATCGCGGAGAAACACCTAGGCGGTGAGTTGGCGGAACCGCTCAACGAGTTCAGTTCACACTTGGAGGAGGGCGGGTTTGCCCGATTGGAATCGTGGCCGCTCGAGCCGCGCCGCACGATGATGGCGGAACTCCAGTCGATGCGACGGCTTGAGTTTCTCTTCTCTGAGATGAATCAGTATCTGGCGGATATTCCCAGCTCCCCTCGATCCGCCGCGCTCATCGAGGGATGATCGATCATCAACGATCGCCCGCTTCACTCATTCACGATTCTTCAGTTGTTGGCTTTCGCCGAGCCCATATACCATCGCGGTCTTGGTGGTGCCGAGCTTGATCCATTCGGCGCAGTCAAGCTGTACTTTTTTGTAAAACTCTTCGGAGAGCTCGAGCGCCTCTTTGCTCACCTCGTCAATTCGATCGAACTTGCACTGAAACGCAAACTCTCCCGACAGCGATTTCTCCAGCGCGCGACTGCGCCAAATCGCGATTGTGGTCTTACCCTTGAAGTGATGGCCGAAGTGAATAATGCCCATGGTGTTCTGCACTTCCTCGACCGCGACATTGTTCACCAGCATCATTTTGGTTCTGGGCCTGATGTCGATGTGCTTGAGCGTGGGAAAGGCGCGCGCGATATCCTCGATCCCGCGATCGAGCTCAATCTTGGGCGACGTCAGCACGCATCCATGGGAATAGACGCTGCGCATACCGCCGAGACGGTCGCGCTCGAGCAACAATTCCTCTTTGAACTTTACCTCATCGTGTCCACCCAATTGCGGACGGACGTCAACGGTGGCCGCGTCCTTGAGATCAGGCGCGCGGTACTTGAAGGTCAGCTCATGGTCCTGTCGCGGCCAACCCTGGTCGTAAAAAGTGCGCTTTCGCAAAATGAAATGGTTGTTGTAAAGGTCAAACTGCGGCGTGTCGTAGAAAAGTACTTCGCGAACCTGGCTGTCGAAAGCGTGATCGTCGACATCGACCTTGATGTGAAGCTTTTTTAGAGTTTTGGCAGCCGCCTCCCAAAATTCGAGGAAGCCATTCTTGCTGATAAACCGATCGGGCTGCAGCAGAATTTTGTACTCGCGGTAGTGAACGACGTCGCCGGCGAGATGCTTGGTTTCGGGATGCTTGCTTATGTGCTTGTCCATCGCGGCACCATACTCCAATGAAAAACTGGCGGAAACTCCTTTTGAGACGAAACGAACTGCGCTGTTATTCCAGCGAGCGAAAGCGTAGTTCGCAGCCGCGATTGAGGCAATTGCTCCCGATTCTAGAATTTCCAGATAATATTGAGCGCGACGAAGTTCAGAAGGTTCGTCGAGTAGTGCCCCTGCAGGGTCCCAGCGAGCGGTCCGCGATGATTACTGTAGGGACCGGGGCCGGCGTCCATCAACTCCCACGAGGCGCCGGCCGTAACACTGTTGTTGATGTCGTATTGGAGGCCGGTGCCGTACCGCAACTGTCGATCGAGAGGCAGGACGGCGCTACGGTTCGCTTTCGAAACCGGCGAACTGTCGTAGGCAAAACCGGCCGACCACAGCCATTTTTCGTCGAACCGAAACTGTTGGCCGATCGCGACATGACAGGTGTTCGAGAAATGCAAGTTGGCGTTAACCGCGGTCGTTTGCTTGGCCGAGGAGATTCCGACTGGGAACGATCCGAATGCCGACCAGTTTTGCCATCCCACGTCACTCATCAGACTGAAGTTGGGTAGAACCTCGTAAACCGCGCTCAACATTACTTGCTGCGGTTCGGTCATAGGGACATTGACCTTTACCCCGCCGATTCTCCGGCGCAGACGACTGAGCACAGGACCGAGCCCCGTGATGTGCGGTCGAAAGCCGAATTTGTAATCTTCCGGCGACTGATAGGTCAGTCCGATCCGAAGTTTCGCGATCGGTCTGAGCAGTATGCCGACATTAGCGCCGAACGCTTCGTCCCAGGATTCGAGCGAGAGGCCGCCATCGGATAAGCGCGGAAGGGCGTTGTTAATCTTCGATTGAAACGTGAGACGTCCGACCCCAAAGCTGACACCTGTTCCCACCGACAGCCAGTCGTTTACCTCGTAAGCAATTGATGGGTCCACTTTGCCAGTGATGAGTGACTCCTCGGTCGCGTAATAGCGGCCAACCCAGGTTTTGCCGTAGTCACCACCAAGGCCGTAATCTGAGAAGACCGCCACGCCGAACCGCACTCGCTCGGACAGTTTGTTGACGTAGTAGGAGGAACCTATCGGGAAAAACACGCCGGCGTTGCCGCCGCCTCCACCTGACGTTGTCGTTTGCGGGGCAACGTCGAAGTTTGTCGAAGGCAGCAGTGCGCCCGGCGCGGTCATCAACTGTGTACGGTCGAGTAGCGTCATGCCGGCCGGATTGGTGCCCGCAGTCGAGGCGTCCGACGCGAGGGCGGCTCGGCCAGCGCTTGCGGTGCCAAGATAGCCGGTCTCGTACAGCTCCAGGCCGGCGCCGCGCGCGCAGGAGACTAAGGTCATAAACATCGCGATTGCGAGAGCTATAGTCTTGCAAACGGTACTGGACATCTTCAAATTCGGCTCCAGTCGAGTCTCGACGGGTTCGCTGGCCCCAGTATCTTATCTCGACATCAGCACTTTGCCCGTGGTGCTATCGATGTTGAAGAGCCAGAAGGCGGTTACGTCCTCCTCGAGGATCATCGCAACCATTCCGACGTCCGGCGCGAAGAGGTTGTAGCCGGTGTTTTGCGTATGCGCCGGTCCAACTTTACCTTCGCACTTGACACGGAACAGCACCGCCGGGAACGTTCCAGCCGGTACAGTTACCTGGTAAGTACCGACATAGGTATAGGTGCCGTTGATCGTTCCTGAATATCTCTGGTCGCTAGGGTCGTCCAGGTAGTTCACCGACACTTGCTGCGTGTAGGTTTGCGTCTGGCCCGGTTGCATGCCCTTGGGTATAAACGGATTGGCAGGCGTTGTGACGACTACCACGCCTTCGCCTGCATCGGTGAGGGCGGCCATTATGATGTCGCCCTGATCAGTCTCGCGCATGAAACCCGCCAGCGATGGAGTCATCTGAAAGCGCCAGGCCTTCTTTCCGTTAGGACGCCTGGCCTTCCACAGTCCAAGTGTCTGAACGGTCCCAGCCTTAGGCCCCGCGACGACCTGAAACTGTTGCGATCTATCTTGAAGCGGAAAATAGACGGATGGATCGCTGATAGGGTTGCTCGGCAATGCAGCGCCGACCACTCCTGGTCCAAGCTGAGCTGTTATATTCTGCTGGTCCTCAGGCGGCAAAGGCAGCACCACGCCTTGGGCGCGCGCCGTTCCCGAGGCCACCAGCAGAAGCCCTAGCATGACAGCTACAAAATTGTAGATTGATGTTCTTTGTTTCATTCTCATCACCGAGCCCGGCAGTTACAGTCTCTTAATTGCCGAATCCACTCTGGACGAAGACGCTGCCCTTCGGTCCGATGCGGACACACTCAGCCTTCCCGTTATAAACAGGGTTGCAAACTGGCTTGTCAGTGGCTGGACATTTGTACAGACCAGGCTCTATCTGCTGACAAGCGTTAATATCGAAATGCAACTCGGTCTTCGCCAATGCCGCCTGCTGGGCGGGAGGTGGTTCGGACGACGAACATCCGGCAAATACCAACAGACCTAGCACCGCGATAGTCAAGATGGCTCGCTTCACGATTCTCTCCGTATTAAGGTTTGAGGCTCGATTAGACATGGATCTCTCCCCCGGCATTTTGGAAACGTTCACCGATGCGATCTGTGATCGCATGCGGCCCCTAAGTTTGCCTCGCAGGTGGCGCAAGTGACTCAATCGCCAGTACCTTTGCTTGCCGCCTCCGCCTCTGCCATCTTCTTCGCCATCTCGGCCTTCACCGCGTCGAGGTTGAAACTCGCCCCGCGCTGCATCGGCGGATAATCGAGGAAGGTCTGGAGTTCCTTGCCCATTAGCTGCTGGACGAATACAAAGCGCCAGAACTGGAACTTGAACCAATCGAAGTATTGCTGCGCACCGTCTTTGGTTCCATTGTTGGGCCAGCCCGTGCGCTCGAAGGGATCCAGGCGCAGGTTGGTAATGTAAGGCACGTCCGGATGGGTCTTCTGACCCAGCCAACCATCGGGCTGGTCGATGAAACGATACTTATAGTCGTCAATCCGCACCGCGCCGACTGTGCTCTCGCCGAGATAGAAGATCTCGTGACGTGTGGAAGGGCCTTTACCGGTGATAGCGGCCATCTGGTTGTAGCCATCCAGATGGTTCCTGTAAGTCCGGTCGCCGATCGTCTTACCCTTCAGCAATTCTTGGGTAACATTCGGATTGCCGGCGGCGGCCACGAACGTCGGCAGCCAGTCCATACCAGAGAAGATGCCGTTCTGCACGGAGTCCGCCGGCGTATGACCGGGCCATCGAAGTAGGCATGGGACACGAAAGCCGCCCTCCAGGACTGTTCCCTTGGACTGTGCGAACGGCGTCTGACCGCCGTCTGGCCAAGTGAAGACTTCAGTACCGTTATCGGTGGTGAAGACCACCATCGTGTTGTCATCGACGCCCATATCCTTGATCTTCTTCATCACCAGTCCGACGTCATCATCCAGCTGGGCCATGCCCGCTTCTTCTTCCGACCAGCCATTCTCCGAATTACGCATCGCTTCATACTTAGGCGAGAGGTGGGTGACGATGTGCATGCGCGTTGGATTCAGCCAGACGAAGAACGGCTTGCCGTCCTTTTGGGCTTTGTCCATGAACTTGATGGCGAGGTCGCGAATCTCGTCGTCCACCGTTTCCATCCGTTTCGGATAGAGCGGGCCGGCATCTTCGATCTTTTGTTTGCCGACCTTGCCCCAACGCGCCATTACTGTCGGGTCGTCCGTGTCGGTCGCCCAGCTATGCACCATGTTGCGCGGGCCGACGAGATTCAACAGGTTCTGCGGATAGTTGGGATGTGCCGGGTCTTCCATCGCATCGAGGTGATACAAGTAGCCGAAGAATTCGTCGAAACCGTGGACCGTGGGCAGGAACTCATTGAGATCTCCCAGGTGGTTCTTGCCGAACTGACCGGTCGCATAGCCCATCGACTTAAGTATCGTGGCGATGGTCACCGCTTCCGCCGGTATTCCGATCTTGGCGCCGGCCTGGCCGACCGTAGTCATGCCGGTGCGGATCGGTAGTTCGCCGGTGATGAAGTTGGCGCGGCCTGCCGTGCAGCTAGCCTCGGCGTAGTAGTCAGTGAACAGCATGCCTTCTTTCGCGAGCTTGTCGAGATTCGGCGTCCGGCCGGCCATCATGCCCAGATGGTAGGCGCCGATGTTCCACATGCCGATGTCGTCGCCCATGATGACGAGAATGTTAGGCTTCTTGTCTTGAGCCCAGGCGGTGTGCGCCATCGATAAGCCCATCATCATGCTGACCAGCAGCGCGACTGCAAAGGACTTAATTTTCCAACTAAGCATACTGAGTACTCCTTGCACTCAACCGCTTTCCCTAGCTCTGGGCGGCTTTGCCCTGCAGTTGTAAAATGCGATTCGGGATCTTCTGCGACCAGTAGTCCATTGCGTTCTGCGCGTCGCCCCATTGGAATGAAGCCGCACTCTTGATCCCCATGCCGCCCGCGCGCTGATCGACTGCTTCGCCCAGCAGTTCGCCAGTAACCGAGTCAGTCACTTTCATCTCGGCTTCGGCGGAACCTACGAACGCGTAGCTATCGGTCGCCATCGACTGTGCCAGGTTAAGCACGCGGGCTTGTGGGACGACTACTGAGATGGTCCGTAGTCCGGGCACGGCGGTCGTCGCGTCCATCAATGCTACCCGCAAGGTCATCACGCCGGGTCCCGGCTGATCGACCAGGGTGAAGCTCTTGGATAGGTTGGTCTGCAGCTGGTTGTAGAAGTATTCGGTAAGTGTTGCCTGATCGGCAGCCGACACTTTCGAATCGGCGGCGGCCCAGAACTCGACCGGCATCAACTGTATCTTGGTGTAAGAGGCCCACTGAGCATTCGGATTAATCCACGCCAATGCCGCGCCACCCTCAGGGCCCGGCGTCAATCTGGCTGCGTCGGGACCGAGAAATCCCGTGACTGCACTGGGCAGCGGGCCACCCGCCTCGACTGCTTTTGCGGCTTCCGGCGCACTCGCGACCGTGGTCGAGCATCCCGAAGCCAGCAGTGCGGCCGCCAGGCTCGCCGCAGCGACGCCGGTTGCCAATTTCGTTGTCAGATTTTTGCTGATCATTATCTCCTCCGCATCTTTGGCTCTCGCCAGTTCAAGTTTCTCAAACCAAATCTTTGTTCCGCAGTTATTGGCTCTCGCGCACATTCCAGCCGTTGGCAGTCAGTTGCTGACGTGCGAGCGGCGTCATCTTGCCAGAGATCAAGAGAACGCGATTGTGCATCGCCATCAAATTGGGATCGGTCGCAAAGCCTGCGATGCGCTGCGTCCACGATAAGTAGTCAACCGGGGCGGGCAGAATCGTGGCGCGATTTTGAGCGCGTGCGACTAACACTCCGGGCGCATAAAGTCTGGTGATAGGACTGTTCTGCTGACCCCATTGAACGAGCATGTGCAGCGAAGTAACCAGGAAGCGCGCCTGGTATTCGGTCATCGTGTTGCCGATCGCGACCGCCGCAGTGCGACGCCCCGGAATGTTGCCGAGCGCCTCGAGGTCTTTGACCGCGGTAACTTGCAGGCTCAGCGGAATCGCGGTGTTGCTGTTAAAGGCCACGATCTCTTCCTGCGACAGACCGAAGCTCTTCAGCTTCTTTTGAACAAAAAGAATGAGGTCTCCGCGCGGCGTCTGATAGACGAGATCGTTGGTGATCTCGACGCCCGAAATGATCATCGATCCTGGCACCGCCATCATCGCCACATTCACGGTCATGCGCGCCGAGAACATGACCCATGCAACATGGTTCAGCTTTTTCGTCAGGATTGGATCGGAGCTGTAAGGATCGACGTGCAGCTGCTCCGCGAGCTGCCGGCGCATCTGGTCGTAGCCCAACGCTGTCAGCGTAGCATTACCGGCTTGGCCGGCGGCCTTGCCGCTGCCGAAGGAGTTGGCTGCTGACGACGCTATCTCTCCCGCGCCAAGGCTCACGCGGCCAAATAAGTCTCCGACTCCACCGGGCAGCCCGGTTACCGTATCCATCGGGTGCATGACCATATTTCCGGCGGCGGTTACCGGACGCACTGCGCTTGAGGCCAGCGCTTTGGCGTACACGTCGGTATTGCTCATGCTATCGAGCTGAGCGATCGCTGGAATCTCGGAGAGCCGTATCTTCAGCATATCCAGGCTTTCGACGTAGTAGGTGCCCGCGTCGTCATGAAACACGCTCGGGTCGGCGACGATGGTGTATTGGCCCATCGCACCGTTGGTCGGCACTTGCGGCTGAACAGTAAATCCCGGCCCCGAAAGCGCGCTCGCCGGCAGCAGGTCACCTGCGTTGATGACGGGCGGTTCTTCATATTGTCCGCCGGCCGCGCCAAGCTGTGACGGCTGGACGCTCGCCATCGGTGGCGGCGGTGCCGCCTGTACGATTGGTTCTGGCGCAGGCTGGCTGGATGCGGGTGCCGAAGTTTGAGCGCAACTCGTCAGCAAAAATCCCGCGAGCAGCACAGACGCCAGGCTCGTCGCACGCTTCATATTTCTCGAGTTCAAATTCATTTTCTCCTCAGACTGTTTCCCGCCAATGTAACCGACCGCCGCGAACGACGTATGACGTTTGTCGCTCACTCGCACGCGCAAGATACGTCCTTTTTTGCGGAGAGCGATATTGTACTTTGGTACAATGGCCGAGCGGGCGCCGCGCGATGCATATTTGTGTGCAAGGAACCGTACGGATGACGGGCCGCCGTTCTCCGACGAAGCCGGTATGGTCAGTTGGGCAAGAAATCGCCGGCCACAGTGATTGTGGTAGATGACGACGCGTCCATTCGCGGCGCGCTGAGACGCCAACTGCAGATCCTGGGTTTCAACGTGCTGGACTTCGGCAGCGCCGAAGAGTTTCTGACCGGCGAAATTCCCGCTGGTGACGCGTGCCTGCTGCTCGACGTTTACATGCCGTCAATGAGCGGGATCGAACTGTGCCGCAAACTTGCTGAAGCCGGACGGCGCCTGCCGACCATCTTGATCAGCGGCCGCGACGATCCGCAGACCAGGAAGATGATGCGCGAGGCACATCCGATCGCGAGCTTGCTCAAGCCCTTCGACGAAAAAAGCCTGCTGCGGGCGATTAGTAAGGCGTTGCCGAATCAGACGAATTTGCCCCACTAAGTGCCATCGGCGGCGCTATAAGCGGCATCAGCCCATCAATTATTAACTCCTCGTGATCTGAAGTTTCGGCGGCCGTCTATGTGCGATCGACTCTCGCTTTATCGCGACTCCATATTGTATGGTTTCGCAACAAAAGACGCGTTCCGCCACGTCTGTATTTTCCTAACCCGGTCCAGTCCCAAACCAGCACGGTTCCTGCTTCTGCGATGCAACGACGAGCAACCAGCGCCACTATCGAACCGAAACGCGGCGGAGCTGCGCGCGTCAAGCGCGAACGGCAGGAGGTTGTCCGCTTTGAATCGCTGGTGGGTGAACTGTCGGCGGCGATGGCGCGTGCGACGGCAGACGAAGTCGATAGCGAAATCGAATTGTGGCTCGGCAAGATTTCGCACGCCCTTAATCTCGACCGAAGCGCCATCTATGAGCGCGACAGTGCCGGTCAGCCGGTGCGCGTGACGCATACCTGGCGTCGCCCGGAGTTTCCGGCCTTCCCACGGAATTTCGATCCGGTGAAGTTTTTTCAGGTGACCGTGGATTGGGTTATGGCGGGCAATCCGATCACGTTTTCGCGTCCAACCGAGATTCCGCCTGAACTCGAGGATGCACGGCGATTCGTCGAGCGATGGGGTCCCAGGGCCTCCGCGGTGATTCCGATGTGGGCCGGCGGCCGTGTCATCGGAGCAGCGAGCTTCGGCAAGTTCCGCTCAGCCCGGCAGTGGCCGCCCGAATTGCTGGATCCCTTGGCCCTGTCGGTGCGCCTGTTCGGGAGCGCGATCGAGCGCAAACAGTCCGAGATGGCAATTCGCGCGGTGCGCACCGAACTTAGGGTCGCATCGCGCCGCAACCTCATGAGCGAGCTGGTCGCCTCGCTCTCGCACGAAATCAACCAGCCGCTGGGCGCGATTCTGAGCAATCTCGGCGGTGTCGCGCGCCTGCTGAGCCAGGGCAATCCGCAGCCGGCAGTGGCTCTGGAGGCGGTCAACAGCGCGATTGACGACACCAAGCGCACGGCTGAAATCGGCCGGCGGATTCGCGCCATGTTCAAGAACCAGGGCGAACACAAAACCACGCTCGGCATCGGCCCGCTGATTGGCGAGGTGGTGAAGTTGACCGCCGGCGAGGCCGCGCTGCGCAAAATCGCCCTGCAGGTCGAGGTCTCGCCTGCCGCGCAACGAGTCATCGGCGACTCGATCCAGTTGCAGCAGTGCGTTCTGAACCTGGTCATGAACGCCTTCGACGCGATCGCCGACGCGAACTCCGCTCGACGCTGCGTAGTCGTCAAGGTCGCGCCCGAAAAGACCGGATGGGTTGGCGTCAGCATTTCCGATAGCGGCGCGGGGATTGACCCAGCCGTCGCTAGCCGGCTGTTCGAGCCATTCGTCACGACCAAGAAAGACGGAATGGGAC
>VFSW01005534.1_pt1 | contig 18645 bp, 36 predicted proteins | sample 5358111 | NCBI WGS metagenome assembly VFSW01 (sample SAMN11554181, study PRJNA540505) | mine drainage metagenome | isolation source: sediment from site ElyBrook_90M | place: USA: Ely Copper Mine, Vershire, VT | collected 2017 | reverse complement strand
GGTCGTTTATGGGGATTTTTCCGATGGCAGCCAGCAGCCGCGCAAACGGGACTTCATTTGATTTTCTGATTCTATCGAGCGCCTTGAAGGCTGCTTTCTTCGCTTTCTTTCGAGGGTAGAGGTTCCAGAATTGTTCTCGGTAGTCCTTCGGCCAGTCCGAAGTTTCTTGTGCAACTTTGACCGAACGAAGTGAGGTTCTATTCTTCTCTGTCTCTGTCTCTGTCTCTGTCTCTGTCTCTGGGGCGTTACGTAACGTTACATTCTCGTTACCGTAACGCTCTGACTCGTTCTCTTGTTGTTCGTTATTACTGTTACTTCCACCTTTGTGTTTTTGACGATGGCGACGGACTCTTTCTGCGGAACTGTCTGAGATAAACTGACGGTCGTTCCACTTGACAATCCGGCCTTCAGAAACCCTTTCGCAAGCGGCCAAAGATGTCTGAATAGCTGATATGTCGTCCAAATCCGCATGAAGAAAGTGAGCCGCTTCGGCGGCATCAAAATCGTATTTTCCACCATCGTTAATCTCCGCAGCACTTTCTAGGATGGCACCCCAAACCCAAACAACCCGCTCTATTGATTGCTTACAGCGAAGTGCAACCCTCACAAGTTTGTCGTCACGCACCATGCCTGCGTAATGGCGGAACCAGCGGCTCATGACGCCATCCTGTAGCGCCACGTTCCACGTGAAACATATTCGCGGTCTATTGTGTGCTGGCCAAAGCGGGCTTTACGGAGGTCATGCAATCTCGCACTGACATCAGCTTCCGACCCGCCAACCTTGTCGGCTATTTCCGATAGCGTATGCCATTGCCGGTCAGCCAAGACCTGTCGAACGGCATCGAGCTGGCCACTCAGGTGTACGAAATCGCGGGCGTGGTTATAGGTCACGCCGCCGAAATACGGCTCGTCGCCTAAATATGCTTCGCTGGATTTGCCCATGCGCGTACGAGGCCTCTCATTGAGATTGGGGAACGCACGCTTTATAAATCAGTATCCGGCAACGCGCCAACCGCGTTGAGGCACCACGGCCACCGTAGCTAGGGGGGCGAATCGATGGCTAAGTCGCGCTGCCGAATTGCTTCTATCGGGTACAAATCAGGGCGTAGGCGGTGTTTAGATACCCTCGTGACTCTTTCGACCTCTAGAACGCGCAGGGCGGGCGTTATGCGCCATTGGGATATTGCCTGTGGGGTAATATCGTTTAACGCACGGGCGAGGCCCGTAGGGCCGTTGAAGGCGCTTATAGCCTCGATCAAGGCCAGTTCAGGGGTATCAACTTGCATTTCGTCCATAATTCAGTGTAAGCATGACTTGAAAATAATTGCAAGGAACAAGTGAAAGACCCCCTTGTATTGTTTTGTAAGGTGTGCTTTATGGTGTTTAGCAAATCGGAGGACACCAATGACCGCGCACCCCACCATCGCCACCATGCTCCGCCATCAATCGGCAGCTCTCGCAATTTGCCGGTCGGATACCCGCATTGAGTATGCCGACGCCGGACAAATCCCCGGCCACGTCAAAATCACCATCATATCCCCGACCAAGGCGGAATGCGAGCGCCAGATCGAGCGATTGCATTTAAAGGCCGACCGGGACGGCGCATTCTCGCGGTTCACCATCGCCACGCCTGACGGTGAAAGCTACCGCGCGACTGGCGACATCGTAGGTGGCGCGTGATCGTCCTGCACGAGCATTGCGTCCCTACCGGATACTGGTCCTGTCCGGCATGTGATTGCCATAACGATCCGGAAACCGAGCGGTGCTTTCGATGCAATGCGAATCAGGACGGCGAGCTACCGCCGAAAGAGGATGAGGACGAATGACCACGCCAGCGGAAATCAGGGAACGAGCGACCGATATTCTCGCGGTTTTTGTTTTTGTAATTGTTGCGTTTCCAATTGTGATTCTCATAGCCCTACGAGCCATGGAGATAATAATCCAATGACACGCATCGCGCTAGGTTTGGTTTCATTGATTGCATTGATTGCAAGTCCGGCAGAGGCGCGGACGAAACACCATAAGCACTACCAGCATCACAGACATCACATTCACAAGTACACCGCACCGCCAGCAAGAGCCTATCGAACACGGCAGGTTTACGACGCTAATGCGAATGTTGCCGTCATTGGCGGTCGGCCAGCAGGTTGTCCCTACCAATTTTGCGGCTGTGGCCTGCGCAAGTATCTCGGCATCACCGATAAGCGGCTCGATCTCGCCTGGAATTGGGCAAAGTTCTTTCCCCGAGCAACGCCCCGCCCCGGCGTCGCAGCCGTCCACCATCACCATGTCATGCTGCTGGTGAGCCACGTCTCCGGCTCTAACTGGATTGTGCGTGACTACAATGGCGGACGGCATCTTTCATACATACACGAGCGCAATGTCGCCGGGTATGTGTTTGTTGATCCGAGTTGAAGAGTAGCAATGAGGTAGCGTCATGACAGCAGTAGCCAAGATTGAACAGCAAGCGCCTGTCGTATTCGATGAAACCACTGCACTTATCAGCATGATCGAGCGCGCGGCGCGTGATCCTGCCGTGGACATCGACAAGATGGAACGGCTCGTTGCGATGCAAGAGCGGTCAATGGCCCGCGCATCCGAACAAGCATTCAACGATGCAATGGCTAAGGCCCAAGGCGATATGCGCCGAGTCGCGACAGACAGCACCAACCCGCAGACGCGGAGCAAATACGCCTCCTATGCCGCACTCGATAAGGCCATGCGCCCGATCTACACCACTCACGGCTTTGCATTGAGTTTTGGTACGGCAGAGGGCGCGCCGGCCGATTATGTGCGCATTGTGTGCGATGTGTCGAACAGCGGCTACACCCGAAAGTATCAGGTTGACATGCCGGCCGATGGCAAGGGTGCCAAGGGCGGTGACGTGATGACCAAGACGCACGCGGTCGGGTCCGCCATGTCCTACGGCCAGCGCTACTTGCTCAAGATGATTTTCAACATCGCCATTGGCGACGATGACGATGGCAACGCGGCAGGGTCGGGCGAAAAAATCACCCAAGATCAGGCCGGGACGCTTCAAGCATTGATTACGGAAGTCGGCGCGGACAAGAAAAAATTTCTTGTCTATATCACCGGCAATCAAACCGCTGATCGTCTCACCGAAATTCCAGCCGCAAAATTCAAGGATGCCGTTGCTGCTTTGCAAGCCAAGGGAGCCAAATCATGATCGAGCAACGTTCACCGGAATGGTTTGCGGCTCGTCTCGGAAAGGTCACGGCATCCCGCGTTGCTGACGTTATCATCAAGATCAAATCGGGGTGGGGAGCATCACGGGCTAACTATATGGCTGAGTTGGTAGCCGAACGGCTGACCGGCAACACGGCAGAAAGCTATACAAACGCCGCAATGCTATGGGGAACCGAGAAAGAACCAGACGCCCGCGCGGCCTATGAGTTCCGCACGGATGCAACGGTCGATCTTGTCGGTTTTGTCGATCATCCGAAAATCCTGATGACTGGTGCAAGCCCTGACGGGTTGATCGGCAAGGATGGCCTGATCGAAATCAAATGCCCAAACACGGCCACGCATATTGATACACTACTATGCCAAGCCGTGCCGGGAAAATACATCACGCAAATCCAGTGGCAGCTTGCCTGCACTAATCGGTTGTGGTGCGACTTCGTTTCCTTCGATCCGCGTATGCCGGAATCCATGCGGCTGTTTATCACCCGCATTGAGCGTGACGACCAGACGATAGGTGAACTGGAAAAGATCGTTTCCGATTTCCTGGTGGAAACGAATCGTAAGGTTTCGGAACTTAACCGGCTCTACACCACACAGGCGAAGGCAGCATGAGCCGTTATTTGATCACCATCCACTCTACCGCTGATCGTGAACGCGCCGTGCAGATTGTCAATGCGGCCCCGTTCGGCTCCCGCGTCGAAGTGAAATCAGCCAAACGCACGCTTCCGCAGAATGACCGCATGTGGGCAATGCTGACCGAGATTGCGCGGCAGTTGCCGTGGCATGGGACAAAGCTGCGGCCGGATGATTGAAAGCTGCTTTTCCTAGACGCGCTCAAACGCGAACTGCGCAATGTGCCAAATCTCGACGGCACCGGATTTGTGAACATCAATCAATCATCATCCGATCTGAGCAAACAGGAAATGTCAGACCTGATCGAGTTGATGCACGAATTCGGCGTGCGGCACGGGGTCACTTTTGCCGACGATATGAGGGACCATGCAGCGTAAACCCCGCAAATACGACCCGGATCACCTTGCATGGATCAGATGAGGCGAGAATTCTCAACCAAGATAAAGGCTGCTGCTGCGCTGCGAGCTAATGGGCACTGCGAGAACTGCACGCGCCGATTAATAACGGGAGACTTCCATTATGACCATGATATTCCCGATGGCTTGGTTGGCCAGCCCACTTTGGATAATTGCCGCGTGCTGTGTCGTTCATGTCATTCAGCAAAGACAAAAACGGACGTTAAGCATATCGCTAAAGCCAAACGAAATTTTAATAGTTCGCATGGAGTTCGGAAATCCAGAAAAATAATAAGTTGGCGGAAATTCGACGGAACAATAGTACGAGCAAGCAGGGCACGATAATGATCAACCAAAAAGAACGCATTTATATATTTGACAATTGTAGGACCCGCGTCCTATAGCCCGATTTGACAGGGCAGCAAGTATGTGAATGCGTTCTCCGGAAAAAGGGAGAACGCACAATGAGTGCGAATATAGACCGAGAAAAAGAAATCGAAATCACGTCTCAGATGGTTGAGGCGGGCTATCAGGTATTGGCCCAAAGTGGAATCCAGGATTGTCTTTTGGAGGCGGATAAAGACACGGTTGAAGAAATGTTTCGTAAGATGTGTTTGCTTGCTGGTCTTCAGGTGAAGGCATCGACAAGTGAAAGATATAAAACATAAAAGATCAGGCCGACCGATCCTCGGCCATTTTTCTACCGATCAGGTTCCAACAGATGACCCGCCAGCGCCACAACACGTGAGTGCCCAATGGCACCTTTCGATTGAGCAACCGAGTTCGCGTAGGCTCCGATTCTGCCATGGCCGTCTCAACGTAGTGATGGATCGCCATTTTCAGGCGAGCCGATACCTCGTCATAGGAGCGGCCTTGCGCTGCTAGATCGTAATCGAGACAAAAAGCTTCCCACTCGTGGTCACGACCGCGAGCAACGCAGTACAAAAAGATGGGTCTCGACATTGAACGTGCCTTCGAGCTGACGCTGCGGCGTCGCCCCCCGCCCCGATGGCATCGGTCCCCAATCCTGCAAAATTAACGCCGGCGCAGCAATGGAGTTCCGGGGACAACCCTAACGGCTTTTGCCATGCGTTGCCTTAATGCCACATTAACCATAAAGGTCCGAATTGCGGCAAATTATTGTATTTTAGCCATGCGAATAGCTGGGTGGCCTATTTCGCATGTGCGAATGGCCTATTTCGGCCAGTACCAGTGGATACTGCTCACCTTCAAATTCCAGAACGGTTTTCATGGTCGCTCGAAAATTGCCTGTCGGCATTACTCGGCTCCAATTCTGCCTTCGGCTTAATGATGAAATCTAGTTCAGCGTCGATCACCAGCATGAAATCCGAAATCATGTCGAGCGACTTCGGATTATTTGTTTCTGGCGGTTTGCCGCCGTAGTTCTTTACGAACTGGCTAATGCGCGCGTGCAGGTCAACGATGTTCACGACCCGGCTCCTAAGTTGCGTCCGACTTGCGGACTTTTCGGTAAACTCCGGTCCACCATCGCCGGAATGATTTGCGGTCTGCCAATCGAGCAACAACCTTCCCTTTGTCGTTAACCTCAATCGCTGCCATGATTTCGTTATAGATATGATTGCGGAGTGAAAGTTTGAAGGTCGATGAAGCCGCCTTGATAGCTTCCGGGTACATGACTTCGACGTAGGCGACCGTCTCTTCGCCAATGTCCATTGCGATAGCCTTCACCAATTCCTTACTCCATGTTTCTTGACGTGCAGGAAGGTCATGACGAACTGCAACGGTTTTCGACACCTAAAACTCCTACTTTGCTAATTCCAATAATTGTTCAGCAGTCAACTTAGATGTGGCGTCCCAATATTCTTGTTTGGCTTTATAAACAGCATCATTGGCAATTTGATAGTGGGCCGACGCCTTAATCTGATCTTCCCATTTCACCGGGGCTGACTGGTACGTGAGAATTTTAAGGCGGCTCTCCGCGATGGCTACGCGCTCTGCAAGCTCTCGGATTGTGTCCACGCTGGCGCTCCTAGCGTTTTAACAGATTGCGGGCAGCCAAGACCGCGGTCATGTCGCGGTCATAGCGACGCTTCATGGTGGGGTGATCCTTTGTCGCGGCATAGTAACCTTCGATCTGATCGGCCAGTTCATCCGCGCAGTCTTTAAGCGCGGCTTCAAGCTTCAGGGCATAGCTCATCCAATCGTCTTGATTGTTGGTCAGCCGTAGATCGCTCATGTCGTCGCTCCTACTTTAACTTGCGTAGCTGGACAACACCGGACGCGGTGAACGTCTCGACAAGTTCATAACGTCCAATCTTTTCCGTGTCGCCGGTATCAACGAGCGCGTCAATGTCCACACTGGCGTTCGGGTACGGCTCGCCGTCTGGCGATTCCATTTTCACAAACAACATCTTTGGAAGCTTCATTTAGTTTCTCCTTGATAAAAGATGGAATATAATTAAGCGGTGGATTTTTATCGAGTTCTGGCAACTCAACCATTCCCTCGATTGCTTTTGTTAGAGCCGCCGCCTTAGCTTCTTCGGTATCTTCATTCCAAGAAAACGGAATTATTATGCGCTCGGCTTTAATTTTGCCTGTCTTGGTTTTGTAAAACTTCCGGCCAAATACAAAGCCTTTCAGTCTGCCGGTTGAGACTTGCTTGCCGCTTCGATCAGGTGGCGACAAGGATTCGTCGATAAATGTTGAAGCGTAGAAACAGTTTTTCATGTGTTGAATGTCCTGTCTGCATCGCCGTATATTTCTATCATCTTTTCGTCTGTCCAAAAATCTTCGTGCTCGCGGTTCAGTTTGCGCAGATCATTCACTTGCAAGATTTTCAAATCTGCGCCCTGAGCATCGTCGCACATAAACTCACCATACCAACATGCGGCACGAAGGCACTTGCCGCAGACTAAAACCTTTTCTTTGCCGCTCAACGCCACGGTTGCTCCTTTAATGCTAGTGGCCCCAAAAGCCACGGCGTTCATCTGAGTATTCGTTCCACCCATCGGACGGCGCGGGCGGGGTGAACCACGCTGGCGGATAGAAGCGCCGCCGCCAAGTGCGTCGTAGCCAAATCCGAAAGCCCTGCTCCGATCTGACGGGACGCCAAGCAAACCATCGCTCCCACGGCCCGGCCCTCCCGTCGATGATGTGTAGTGGCATGTAGCGCACGAAAAACTCCTATTTCTTTAGCGCGTCGGCGGATACGCCGATAATCCAAGAATAATTGCTAAACTCCGGATCGCCAGCCCCCTCCATAAAGCTATCGACAGCGTTGTATATTCTTTTGATTGCAAGACGCAGCCGCTTATTATCGGCAATCAATTCGGCCATGCGCTCGTCAGCTTCTAAATAATCCGATGATGCCATGCCCGGCTCCTGATTTTCTCGATACCACAGCCAGACAATCCGGCTCATGGGTATCCCGCGCGCCCGCTGCACTCGCTTTGGCAACCAACTAAACCTCCACATCGGTTCGGCTCCTTAAATGTTACGCCCAATCGGCGTTTTCCAGATTGTCGCTCCACACTTGGAGCAATAAAACTTTTTCAATTTCTTGCCGGGATGCGGTTGCGGTTGAAGATCATGTTTGCATTTGGCAACTTCGATGGTTTCCTTGGCTGCGCTGATTAGTTTCTTGCCTGCTTTGCTCACACCAAACTCCTTTATTGTTTCGGACAGCTGGTGAACTCATAGCCTTCGGCGCCATTAGTTCACTTTGGCGAAAGCTGGATTATCTCAGTCGTCTTACCAGCCGAGTTTTCGATGATCACCTTTTGAAAGATGGGCGGTCCAACGTAGTCCGGCGCTGGCGCAACGTCGATGTCGTATCGACAGTCATCGCTCTGGTTCTTTTGATGCAGAGTGATTTCAGCCTCACCGCCGCCCACTGTGACCTCGCCGCACCGCAGGATTGTGAGGCTCTCGGCTTCCAAAATCCGCTGACGGCCTCCGTTGTCGCTATAGAACTTGATCGTAAACATGCCGCTACTTCCTTCTGCTATGCCCGGAGCCGCCGGACGCGGTAAACTCCTATTTCAGCAACGGTTCGGACTGGATGACAAAACTGCGCCCCTCACCTTTGAGTGCGCTTGCGGCGAGATCTCTCTCGGTGACGGCGCGTTCGTAAGTATCTGCCGCGCAGATGATGCCTGTCGTCTGAATATTTGGACCGAGACCTAGATTTGTCACCATCAAAACGATGTAAACCATGCGCCGCACTCCTTACCTGTATTCCAAAATTGCTACGGCCTGCTCTACGGTATCCCAACAGTATTTTCGGCCGTAGCTAGGCGAGAGGTTATTTATCTTTTCGTAGTCAAGGACGTTATCGACTAGATTTTGTAGCGCCGCCCGTAGCCGTTCAATTTCATAAGTCAGCGGTCGCTTTTGGCAATCGTCAACTCTGCAGTTTTCAACCATCATCGCTTGGCTCCTATTTCACGTTGACGTATAACCAGCCGCGTGTGACGCGGCGCGGGTGAATTAGCGAATTGATCTTTTCCACAGCCTCTAGCCCTGTCATGCTCTTGCGCGGCGGCCAGTAGTGCCGGATCACGTCCATGTGTTCTTTCACGTATTCCTTTTTGGCGCGGCCAGATTTTGCTTTACCGGCCTTCCCGCGCGCCACGTTCCCGATCTCCTCGTAAGCTCGCATAGTCAATCTATGGCCTGATAACGGCGGCTCTATGGAAACGATCTTGCCACCCTTGGCCTTGATGGCGTCGGCTCGGTCGGCCCATAGCCGTCGCCGTGTGCGCGTTTGACCGGCAGCGCCGCCGAGAAGGTACGGACGGTAGACCCTAACGATGCTCCCGGCCCGCACTGAGGCTAACAGTTCCTCGAATTTCTTGTATGTCTCGCCGTCCAAATGCTCGGCCTGAATTGCGGCGCGGCAACTAGGGTGGTCAACGATAAAGTCGCGGTAGTCGGGTTTCTGTGGCATTGTTATCAATGTATGCCACACTTGACACACACTGTCAACCGTGCTATGGTGGGTTTTGTTGGATGGGAGAAAACCATGCAAAGAGAAATCGAACACTGGACTAAAGCCCAGCCCCACAAGCACTTACCCGATAATCGCGGTTGGTGGGCGCAGTGGAGAACCAGCTTCGGGGACATTGTGGACGTGCAGGGGCCATTCAAGACCCGCGAAGATGCCGAGCGCGCCGAACCACAGCTAGAAACTCAATAGAGGCCAATATGGCTGACATTCACGAACTAAATCGCAGGCGGGCAGAAACCGCAGAAGTCGTTCAAGCCCTAGGCTATGCCAACCAGCCCGTCGATCTAGATGATAGATTGAGGGCCGATGTCCGCTACCGGCTAGCAACAGACGCTCACCGTAGGGCTGAGAGTGAATACCAAGACGCGCTAGCAAAGCTATCTACAGATGAACTGCTGGCAATGGCGAAGTAACTTATAGGCCGATATGTGGACCATTTATAAATACTATGAGGAGGGGGCTCCATTGGAGCTGGGGGATATTGATGCAGATAATGCTCACGACGCTTTGCGTAAGGCGATTAAACTGTGGCCTGAAAAACTAGATCGTTCCATGCCGCAGAATGGACTTAGCGTAAGGCGAAAACAGGAGTGTGCCGACTTGGCACGATAGGCCGAACCGATGGCATCCGTAGGACAAAATCTTTTCGATGAAATGGTGCGGCGCAGGCACCGCCAGCAAGACTTGGCTGGCCCCTTCCGCGCCGTCGATGACCAAGATTGGGACTATCTAATAGGCTGCCTAGGTGATGGTGGCCGGGGCCGATTTTGGAAGGCTATATTCGCGGAGTTGCGCCCGCTTCTCGATCAGACAAAATAGACCGATATGGCTGATCCAACCAACTTTCGCCAAGAGCGCATCGAAAAGCTATTGCATGAACTGCGGTATGAGGTCGAGCGCGGGATGCTGGAAAAGAACATTGGCGAGGAAATTGGATTTAGGTTCTATGTCCCTATCAGTAGCAAAATTCCTGATGGGGTTGTGTTCTGTGAGTTCCGCACCCGTCCGATGTCGCGATACCAAATGCACCCGGATAATCTTCATCCCCGTCTCAGATTGGTAAAATAGGCCCCACACGCTCTCGACTAGCGCAGCACCGTACCGGCCAGCGCCTAGTGTGGGGAGGGCGCTGGCAACTTGGAGATAGATGCCAACCCATGCCGCCGATCAATATATTGCGAAAGGTAGAGACAAACTGGCTTGCTAATGAGCTTGGCAACGCCATCGCAAATCTCGGCTATCCGGTCGGATGCGGGGTGGCTCCAAAGCCGCAAGCACTGAAAACGGCAGCCAATATGCTGTTCGACCGCTACGCCAAGATGATCGAAATGGCTGCCGATGGCGCTAAAGTCAAAATCAACAAGTGAGGCCGCAAGTGCAGCAGAGAGCCAAAAGCAACGATCTGGACTACATGCCATCCAATTTGATGCGCTGTGATGCTTGCGGCCAATTTATCAGTCACGACGACTTACAGGAAGGCTATGCGGTGCGCCGGTTGCTTTACCCCGACAGCCATTTCACTTGCGAAGAATACGAGACGCTTTGCGTGAAACACAAATAGTCAAGGAAGGCCCATGCCCGGATTTGCAGAATTAGACCGTCTGACACCAAGCAAAGACATACCATTGACGCCCAAGGGGCTGGCCGAGCTTGAGGCCCGCACTATCGAGTGCCACACATTGCGGGCAGCGGCCTTGCGCGTCTGCTGGTTTGACTGGTCAAGCAATGATGCCGATGCGGTCGCGGCAATAGACGACCTCCGCAAGTTGGTGAAATAGGCCGCCGAGGCTTTGCCCAAGAAACCGTGATTTTACCGTCCTTTTTGTGCAAAAACGGGGCTTTTTGGGCAATAAATTTTCAAAGTTGGCGGCTGTCATAGACAGGTCGTAAGAATCAGCTCAATGGAGAGCCATGGCTCTTGCAAAATTTGCGCCCGTTAACCACTTCCTAGACTGTTACCCCCACAATCCGCGCGGAGATTTGAGGCCCTTGCCGGCCTTTGAACCAGATGGCATCCTCGCACGTTGTCTGGGGGCGGGAGACAGCTCATGCTCGTAACGATGAAAAATTCTGAGCTAGTCGATAAGCTTGTCATGATCGCCAACGGCGACATTGAACTCGTCCAGATTGCAATTCGCGAATCCGCAGAAGCTACTGGTGACGGCGCCGACCTCAATAAGGTAGTGGCGTATATCATCGCCAAACGGCATATTATCGTTCCCGTACCCAGCGGCACATCTAGGGGTAGGTAGGCAATGACCCTACCCTCATGGCGTCAGCCTACGGTATGCTGTCTATCTAACGACCTCAGGCCATTTTAAGTCTGACCAAAATGGCTCTTGGTCGTTGAAATGAATTAGGCCCCTGGCAGGGGGCCTAATTGGTGGGGAGACAGACCCTGCTAACGCCCGCCGCCAATTGTATGGCGGAAAGGAGCCACCACCCTCGATCAACTTGCAAGACGACGAGGGTGGTGGTGCTCCTTATATAGCAGAATCCTTATAAAAATCAACTAATTGGCTAAGGTATTGATTGGACTCAAAATTTTCTAGGGTACGTGAAGTACAATATGCCGTTTGGCGACGGCAGCATAACGAGGACCAAGCTTTTCTTCGGAATTGATGATCGCGTTGCAAAGGTCAATCAGGAGTGCCGAGTCGAAGCCATGAACTGTGACCGGCGGCATTCCGGCGCCGCCGACACCCCATTGAAACTTAAGGGGATTTTCGATTTTTTGCCGTAGTTCGGCGCCGACGGCTTCGGACATCACTTTATTAGAAAGAAAGCGGGGAAGAGTGTTGCCGCGAGACGACAGCCCTAACGCACGCGCCATTCCGGTTTGGCTAATAACCGCGGTCTTAAAAATTGTCCTATTCAAACTGAGACACTACCCTAGATTTTGCATGACTTATTTTCCTTTCAATCTTGTTTAACGATGCAGTAGGGCGGTGATGATCAATGCGGAGATACCGAGCGCACCGACGATATAGGCTCCGACCGTCGCCCAGTTTTTCCCCGTAAGCTCGGCAATCCTGTCTTTCAGATCGGCAATCTTTTCGTCAAGACTATCGATCTGCTTGGTGAATCCCTCGCTGGCCTTGTCGATGGAAAGCGTATTGCTCGCGTTCTGTTGGCTCACCGCCGTTTCGGCTGCTTTGAACGCCGCAGCTAGCGCGATGTCGCGCATCGTAAATTCTGTTTTCACACCGACAAATTTTTCTTCAAATAATTCGCGCATACCATTGAGCTTTACATCGAACAACTTTTCTATTTCGATTTTCGACGCCGCAACCGCGTCGGTTGTTAGTTTTGTTGGATCGGGAGACGGAACCATGTGTTGATCGAGGTCAACCATCAATCGCACTCCCGATGATCGGTCAACTCGCAGATGTTCCGCGATACATCACGAATGCTATCGAGTGTCTGCTGCCGGTGCAGATTCAATATGCGATCATCTTCGGCGGTGGTCGGTGGTGTCTTGTTCGACTCAATGTGATATTTCTCCGCGCGCAGCAGGTCACGTCGGGTGTAGGAGTTTTGCAGTAGGCTATCGATCGCGCGCTTTTTAGCGTCAACGGCGCTTTCCTTTACCGCGTTCAAACTCAGCGCGAAGGTCGCAAATTGTTTGGCGTCGTCACTGGCATGGGAAAGGACTGCGGTCGATATGTCGCCTCGGAAGGCCGGAATGGGGAGGCCAAGGAACGTGTAAACGGCTCCGATAGCGATGGCTCCCGCGACTGTATAGCTGATGCCCTTTGCCATACCCTGAATCCTGCTCCACCAAGAAGCCTTTCCGTCGAGTGTCGTGTCGGTCATCTTGTCTGCTCTCGCCTACGGTTTTGGCGGAGCAGATATTGCTGGGGCCGTACCAATGCCACCTGTCGGCACAACCGTAGTCGGCACTGCCGATGTACCGATCACCGGCACCTTGGCGCACAGCGATTGCAGTGAAATGTTTAGCGGATTGCCGGCGATGGCGGAAGCCGCATTCGTCGCATCGACAAACATTTGCCCGCAGTTTGGATTTGCGCAAATCTGGTTTAGGCCAATGGCCGCAAGGCGTAGTGCTTCGAGGTCCGGTGCCGCCTTGCCGGTAAAGACCAGCGGATGAACCTTGATTAGCTCACCGATCGGACCAAACTGCTGCCAGCAGGCGTTACCAACCGGGTCCTGCAAGCCTGGGATTTGAGTACTGAGCGTGATCGCATCGGGGATTGATGCGAGGTTCATCAGAAAATTGGCAATATCGGTGCCCTGCTTGGCTTCGATACGCCCGATAATGCCGCCGGGTCCGGCGGGCGTCACAAGGTCCTTTGCGTCCTGAATGACATTTCCGGTCGGCGCATGAAGGCCGGGCTTGCTCTGCGCATGGCCTGGCGTCGCAACGATCAGCGTGCCGATGATTAAAATAGCGAATAGTGCGATAGTTTTTACCGCAGCGGTTGGGATTGTGGCTGTGACAATCGGCGCTTGTGTTGCCGAAGGCGGAGTTATTGTTGAAGTAAACCAAGTCTTGATAACCCATGTTACCACATTGCCGATGACGCCGATTGAAACGACAAGCGCCGCTTGCTGATCTAGCGAAAGGTTAATTTTTCCTCCGCTAAAATAAGCAATAACCATGGCTGCACCGGCAACGCCTTGCGTCCAATTGATCTTGGATAGCCACGCCGATTTGACATCTACCGAAACTTGCGGGTTCATGTTCAGCCTCCAAATATCATATGAAGCGGTTCAAGCATTCCAGTCGAGAGCGAACCTGGCGGACACCAATGCCACCAAAAATGAACAGCTAATCCACCGGCGATGAGACCGGCTACAAACGGAAGCGGTGGCCATGCTTGGCTCGCATTCCACGTAAAGCGCGATAGCGTCGTCTTATCGTGAACTAGTGCGTAGCTTTCAAACGCGGCAAAGCTCGCGATTAAAAACAATATCCAAAAGGTCCAAATGATGTTCATGCCGACCATTCCTCTGCAAGTTGTTCCGGCGTTCCGTCGTAAGCGTTTAGGTCTATCGCGCCATCCGTTCCCGGCAATTTTCCGGATTCCGAATATTGCCAGAGCCATTGCTTTTTCCAGCTTGCTTGTACTTTCGCGACCGCACCGTATTGCGGAAGCCAAAGCCGATGTGACCCTAGAAATTGATCGACTTGACCGCCGAGCAAATCCTTGGCGCGATTGCCGCTATAAAGGACGAGCTTACGACCGAGCTTTTCGTCGGCGATCTGTAGGAACTGCTGCGCTTGACTGAGCGACATTTGACTGTGCGGGTTATCCTCGAAATCGAGAGCCATAAGCGTTTGAGCATCAGGGTCCGCGTGGCTGAAAAATTCCGCGACCTGGGCGGCAACGTCCTCACCCGTGTTGAAGCTGTAGGCCCCCCACAGCAGGCCAACGTCGGTCGCGATCTTCCGGCGCGCGGCATAGAGCGGATCGGCATAGCGGGTTCCTTGCGTGCATTTATGAATCACGCCGAGGATTCCAGCTGCCTTAAGCGCCGCAAAATCGCGAACGACATTGCCGTGATAAATGTCGATAACAAGCGGAGTCATTCAGGAACCTCCAATAAAAAACCTCCCGAGGGCGGCTATGTTGCCATCGTGCGTGCCTGCTTAGGGCTTTGGCTTGGTATCTGGCTTATCCTTCGCTTCAAGCTGCTTCATCAATTCAGCAATGCGCGCATTAGCCGCGTCGAGTTGCTTGGCGATGTTTGAGCTGACGTTTGTACAGATGGTCAGAAGCTGATCCTGTGCCGTTGGCTGTGCCTGCTGTTGGGCCAAGGCCACAGTTGGGGCAAGGAAGGATAGAAGGACTAGAAATCGTTTCATCTCGTTGCCCTCTTTATCTCGTTGATTTCGGCGCGCAGGCTGTCGTTGTCGGCCTTGAGTTCGCGCAAGGCTTCGATGATCGGCGCGGTTAACCGTTGGTAGTCCAAACTTTTCTTGCCGTCCGAATCAGTCTGTACGAGTTCAGGAAACACGCGCTCAGCAGTCTGCGCGCCGATAAAAATCTGTCTACCCGCACCCATTGCCGGGTCCTTCCACGTTCCATAAACGCCATTGATTGCCAGAAGCTTATCGAGCGCATGGTCGATACGTGGCCCCATATTTTTTAGGCGTTCATCGGACACGGTACAGGTGCCAATAGTGCCATCATAGGTGAATAGGCCAGTGCCGGTATTGTAGCAGACCGCGCTTGTCGTTGCGGTGTTTGCAAGCGTTATGACATTTAGTGTGTCAGATACAATCTTTCCGCCGACGCCGATGCCGCCCGCAACAATAACAGCGCCGGTCGTCTTGGACGTTGATGCGGTTGTATCATTTTGTACAATCGGACCCGCATTAGCATCTGACAGGAATGCATATTTTGTTGTTACTGTGCCTCCCGCAGCCGTGGGGGCACTGACATGATATGCCGCGAATGTACCAAGCGTCCCGCCAAAAGCTGTTAAAGTGCTTTCTAGTCCATACAGCAACGTAGCATTGGCAGTCGTTTGAGCCGCTAACTGAAATCCGTAATTGAAAGACGAAGTGTTGTTAGCATTTGAGAGTGTTGGAAGCATCTTAAATGCAACGAAGCTATTTGGTGTTGTGGTGCCTTGATCTGTTGCCGTATACTGAAATGCAACATTGTTGTCAGTAGTACCGCTGGTGGTATTGCGCGTATAAGAGCCTGTCCATCCCACTACGGTTCCAGAGCCAGCCGTTGATGTAACTGAGTGCGTTCCTAATCCATTAATAGCTACACTAGTGGCCGTAAGCGCTGTGAAGGTGCCAGCCAAAGGAGTGCTAGTACCAATGATGACATTATTGATTTGATTGCCGCCACCAGTGATCGTCCCGCCTAGAGTGAAAGCTGGAATAGTACCTGCCGAGGATGGCGAGCCGAGCGCACCACCGTTGACCACGAAGGCGCCCGCCGTCCCAATATTCACACCAAGCGCAGTCGCTACTCCTGTTCCAAGACTGCTGATTCCAGTCCCGCCTTCGGCTACTGGCAGGATGCCGTTTACATTGAGCGGGGCATTGTTGCGGATGATGGTAGTAGTGATCGTTGCACCATTGGTAATCGGGGTCGTGCTACCAGTCAGGTCACTGTTTTCAAGTTGAAAGATCGCTATTGTACCAGCAAGCGTGACACCTGTAGCGTTAACTCCGAAGCCGCCCGTTGAACCGATCTTGATGCCGTTGAAAGCGACGTTCCCGGCCCCGTTGATGGACACGCCACTGCCTGACGCGCCCGCAATTCGGCCGTTATTGAATTGAATATTCGTGGCCGTGGCCGCACCTTGTGTTATCCCAATGCCATTGATGCTGCCGTAGAACTCACAGCTAGTGCAGTCGATGCCGTTGATGATCGATGCATTTGTAGGTCCTAAAATAAAGTTTCCAGTTCCAGCCTGTGAAAACCAAGTATTAAGAAAACTGGATCGCGCCCATACACCAGTTCCGCTTGGCACGGCGACTAGATTATAGATGCCACCTTGGTCAAGGAACCCGCCAAGAAACTTTACGCTACTTACTGTCTGACCATTGCCAGGATTGATATAGACGTTGTTAGCGGCCAAGATGAAGTTGCAAGCAATGCAAGTGAAGTCGCCAGTGTTCACCAGATTTAGATGGGCAAACGGTTTTGCTCCACCCGCATTCGTCGCGAGGACATTTTCAAGTACGCACTGCAAACATCCATTAACGACAATATCAACGCCCGTCGTGGTCACTGCATTCAGGCTTTGAAAATCATTTACATAAACAACCGAAACCGCTGAACCAAATACAAGAGCTTGATAAGCCCCTTGTGCATAAACGTGATAAGCTGAAAAGTTTGTTCCAGTGACATTAAGATAAATGCCAGCCGTGCGAGCAACCGATGCGCTAATCTGGAATTGCTCAATGGTGAAAAACGAGTTTGATATATTTAGTACATTGGCCGTTCCAGAAGTTGTTTGTAAATTGGTATATTGGTAGCTATCACCAATCCAATGCGCGCTCGATGATGGTGTAATGGCCGATGATACCCGGCAAGTTCCGCCTGGGAACCGAAGTGCTTTGCTTTGTGCAGCCGCAGCGGCGTCGGCAATAATGATATTGGCCGTATCGTCGGTTGATCCATCACACTTCACACCAAAGTCTTGTACGGTAAGATAGTCTTGGTCCTTTGCATTCCACGTTCTTGCAACTGCACCAGTGCCAGCTTGAAGAAAGCTGGTAGGCACAGCCGCTCCACCCGATCCAGGAAATACCGAAATTTGCCCCGCCGTAGCCGCCGCCTGCGAGCCGCCGAGGCCACCGTTAGCTAAACTGATAGGAAGCGGCATATTTACTGCAAATGCGAGATAATTTAATCCGGTTCCATCCGAAAAAATCCAATACGTGGTGCCTGCGTTTATTGTTAGAGTAGCTAACCCATTTATGGTTGCGGATGTTGGCGTAACGGTAATTGTTCCTGCACCGCTATTATAAATATAAGAATTGAATGTCAGGAACGATCCCGTCGGTGCCGGGATTGATACCGCTATTGCCCCTGAATTATTGAATTTGACTACAGAACCATAGTCGCCCACTTGTAATGTATAGGATGTTCCAGCTTGATTATTGACCGCTGTATATTGCTGCCATGAATTGATGAAGTCGCTGAATACCCCACGCACAATCGCCGGAGTGATAGCGCCAGTTACCTGATCTGGGAATGACGCTGTGACTTCAGACTGAAGAACGGCCTTTGACTTCTGCGCGTAAGCTGGTGCAGTAAGCAGAAGTAGTGCGGCAATGATTGCTTTAATTCGCATTGACTTGATCCCGCCATCCTAGTGCCGCAACGCCCGCTGTTGCTGTACCGGCATTGCTTGCATAAAAAATATTTGTACTTTCCAAGATGAACGTAAATGGTGTAGCCGCATCTTCTGCTGCACCAGCGCCAATACCAACGACAACTGGCGGAGGATTTGTTCCTGATGCACCAGGTCCATAAGAGTTATTCGGAGCCAGCATCGTTAGAGTTGCGCCAACGCCAGCATGTTGAAAGGCAATACCTCTGATTTCAGCAGCGGTCGGTGGGACATATGCTCCGGTCGCAACAGATGTCCAGGTAGGTACAGTGACGCTGCCTGATGTGTTGCTGATCATAATCGGCAGGTTTGCCGTGTTGCTTGGCGTGGTCACGACATATTGTGCCAGTGCACCACGTTGGATCGTTCTTAATAGATTGCTTGACCCATCAATGCGCATTGCACCTAGACGGCATTTGTAAGTATAGCCGCTTGGCATGTTTGGAGACAAACCATTACCAGCAGCAGCAGAGGCAAGACCTGCGGGAGCCGCCCCATTATCGATCATCCATATATAAAGCCATGCACTAGACCCTGTTGCTTCGCCATCCATGCCACCGGCTGTTGATGTAACCGTGCCAGTGCTGATATTGA
>VFSW01005533.1_pt1 | contig 18645 bp, 18 predicted proteins | sample 5358111 | NCBI WGS metagenome assembly VFSW01 (sample SAMN11554181, study PRJNA540505) | mine drainage metagenome | isolation source: sediment from site ElyBrook_90M | place: USA: Ely Copper Mine, Vershire, VT | collected 2017 | reverse complement strand
TGGCTGATCGAGGAGCACGATACCCTCGGCAAAGCTCATTTGCGAAGGAACCGGGGCGAAACCACCGCGCACCTCGCTGGTTTCGCGTCCGACGGAGCTGAAAAGCAATGCGCGACTGCTGAAGTGCACCTCAATCCGCTCCGTCTTCCAGCCGGCTGGGCTCACTTGGATGCGCGTGATGAGGAACCATCCACCCTTGTAAATCCGGCTTAGAAAGCCGAAGCCTAAATCCACGTTATTGTCTAAATGGCCTTCGATACTGACAAGCCTCTTGAGGCGCGCATCGATGAGCAGATCGCCGCTCATGGCGTGAAGAACGCGCTCCTCAATGGTATGGACGGGATAGCTGGGGTTGGGGTGGAAGCGCAGCCGGAAGCAGCCGTTCTCTTGACCTGCGTAATCGAACAAGAACGCTGTGGGCAACAAGGTAAGTATACGGTTAATCCGCTCCTCGTTATCGATGTGTTTCTGACGTAGCACGGCCTGTTCCAGCGGGGAGCCCAGCAAATTGTTCAGCCGAGCCTGCTCCAGCCTCTGGCCGGCAGGGGTAAGTGGAATTCCCTCGCTCTCAGTCAGCCGCGTGACTGGCCCATCGGCGGTTTCAACCTGCTCCTCTTTCCGCTTGCCTTTTTGCGCGTTGCTCTCGATCCAGTAGCGCCAGGAGCCATGCTGTTGCTGGTCTTGGAGTTCGTTATAGGCGACTTCGCGCACCAATTGACTCACCGGAATCTCCGGTGATGCCTGAGGGTAACAGGCACTTTGCGAAAGAGCCAGAATCCCGGCTATCATCCACTGCACGCGCATGCCCTTGCCTCCAGACCGAAGCGGTTAAACCCAAGGTGCAGAGGACGGTGAGCCGCTGAAGAGGCTGCACAGTCCCGATGCAAAGGCAGAAGATTCTGGAGCAACCCTCAAATCTTCCGTCAAATTTGGGGAATCAGGGAGCCTTTGGCCCGCCAACTCCGAACTTGGTACACTGGCGCTATGTTGGACGAACTGGAGTTCCGCCGTCTGGTCGAAATCGCTCTCAATGCGCTCAAACAGCATCTGATTCTGCGCGAGGAGAAGGACGATGCAGGCTTTGAAGTCGAGGAGCAAAATGGCGTTTTGAACGTAGTGTTCGAGGAGCCGCCCAGCAAGTTTGTCATTACGCCGAACACGCCTGTGCGTCAGATTTGGATTTCAGCACTTTCGACCAGTTTCAAGCTGGATTGGGATCCCGCCTGCAAGGCGTTTGTGCTGCCCAAGACGGGCGAGCAGTTGGAAGCGCTCGTCGACCGGCTGATCCGGGAATACATCCAGGGATAAAAGCACCGCAGACCCCGATGCGCCGCGGAATGAGGCTTCGGGAAAAACTCCCATCCAAGCGCTCCGATAGAGCCCAGACTTCGCACGGGGATGAAACGTCAAAGAACGGTGTGCGCCTGTTTGAATGCGGACGAATGGGCACGGAAGGAGGAGTTCCGAGCCCATTCGGTGGGGGGCTACTGGAGGGCGTAGATGGCCTTGAGTTCTTTGTCCACCACGTTCTGCGGCAGCGGAGCGTAGGAGAGCGCGGCAGAGTCGCCCTGGCCGGACTTGACGATCCAGCTCAGCAGATCCTTGAGCACCTTGCGATTGGCAGGATTGGGGTCCGCTACGGGCGCAATGATCCACGAAAAGCTGGAAATTGGATAAGCGTCTGCACCAGGTGCGTTGGTGATGGAGACACGGAAGTCCTCCGGCATGTTCTTGACGCTGCTGGCCGCAGCCGTGGTGCTGGCGATGGACGCCGTGATCCATTTCCCGGCGGCATTCTTGACGGCGCCGAAAGACATGTGGTTCTGCAGGGCATAGATCAGTTCGACGTAGCCAATGGCACCGGGCAATTGACGTACCAGGCCAGCCACGCCCTCATTGCCTTTGCCGCCTACACCCACGGGCCAGCGGGGTGAGGTGCCCTTGCCGGGGCCATCAGCCCAGTCTTTGCTGACCTTGCTCAAATAGTCTGTCCATACAAAGCTGGTACCGGAACCATCCGAGCGGTGCACCACGATGATCTTTTGGTCGGGTAGCTTCACGCCAGGGTTGTCCTTGGCGATGCGACCATCGTTCCAGTTCGATATTGAGCCGAGGTAAATACCGGCCAGCACATCGCCGCTGAATTTAAGTTCGTTGACCCCGGGGACGTTGAAAACGGGCATGACTGCGCCGAGCACGACGGGGAGGTGAATGACCTTGACCTTGGACGAGGCCAGCATCTCGTCGGTCATTGGCATGTCTGAAGCGCCGAAGTCCACCAGGCCTTTGGTCACCTGAGCGATACCGCCACCGGAGCCAATGGACTGGTAGTTGATCTCCACGCCGGAATGCGCCGCACTGTACTCAGCAAACCACTTAGAGAAAATGGGGTAGTCAAAAGTGGAGCCGGCCCCGGTCAGGTGCTGGGCCTGGGCAGCGCTGAGGGTAAACAGGAACATTCCAACTGCAATCAGGGTCTTTTTCACAGATAGCTCCCTTGCAAAATAACTAACACCTTTGATTCTCTACGGAGAATGTTACGGGCGTTTGAAAGAGGCATAGATTTCAAAGTTTCTTTAATCTGATCCGGCTATGCCCGGGAGGTGTACGCTCTGGGTCGGTGGCGGCAGGGTTGCCGGACCGGGAGCTTCCGGCCTGGGTGCTTCCTGGGCCAGCGGCAGGGTGAAATGGAAGGCAGCGCCGGCGCCCAGTTCGCTTTCAACCCATACGCGACCGCCATGGGCCTGGACGATGTGTTTGACGATGGCCAGGCCGAGTCCAGTGCCGCCGGATTCGCGGGAGCGGGCCTTATCCACGCGGTAGAAACGCTCGAAAATGCGCTCAATATGCTCGGAAGCGATGCCGGGTCCGAAGTCTTGGACAAAGAATTCGATCGCATCTGCGGCAAGGCTTGCGCCGACCAGAATGCGTTTGCCGGACTTGCCGTACTTGAGAGCATTTTCAATCAAGTTGCCGAAGACCTGATTCATGGCGTCGGGATCGGCCATCACCAGTGCATCGGGAGCCCCTGCGGGTTCGAGGTCGACGCCTGAATCAACCACCATGCCGCCGAGAGACTCAATGGCATCCTGCACCAGCGCGGAAGCCCGGATTGGCTGCGCGGCCAGCCGGTAATCTGGGCTTTCCACACCGGCCAGTGCGAGCAGATCCTCGGTGAGGCGGTTCATCCGGCTTGCATTTTTCTGGATAATTCCAAGGAATTCGCGTGCCGTCTCTGGATTGGGGTTGGGGTCTTCGACCAACGTTTCTACGTAGCCCTGGATCGATGTTAGCGGTGTACGCAGCTCATGGCTTACATTGGCGATAAAGTCACGACGGGATTTTTCAGCGGCCTCGATGCGAGTAACGTCATGGAGCACGGCAAGCGCGCCACCGGAGGGCAAGGGCGCGGCATTAATCTCAAAAGTGCGGCCGGGAGCCAGCGAGCGGGAACGGCCAAAGCGGACCTCGCCGCTCTCCAGCGCCCCGCGGACGCAGGCCAGCAATTCGGGGTCGCGAACTGAGTGAACCAGGGGACGGCCGGCCTGAATCGGAGTACCTGCAATGCGCTGCATCACGGCATTGGACCAACGAACCTGCCCCTCAGCGGTGACAGCGACGACGGCCTCCTGCATGGAGTCGAGCATCGTGGCCAGTTCGTGGCGCCGGCTTTCGATCTCGGCAAAGCTGCCATCGAGGCGCGCGGCGGTCTGGTTCAGCGCTGCTTCCATGGCAGACAGTTCGTCCCCGCCACGAAGGTTGAGGCGCGCGGACAAGTCGCCCTGGGCGATCTGGCGGGCAAAGTCGACCACGCGCTGCAGTCGGGCGGTCACGCCACCGGCTGCCCAGGCGGCAAGGGGCAGTGCCACGGCTAGCGCAATCAGACCGGCCCACAGGGCCTCCCGGTCCAGCCGGTGCAGAGTCTCAGTGGGAGTGTGCTCGACGAAATGGCGAAGGATGAGTTCCATCGCCACGGTCTGAAAGACGAGCAACAGGACGAACAGCCCCAGCAGCTTGGTAAATACCTTGCGGGTCAATCGAAAGCGCTCCCATCCGCATGTTGCGGCATGTGTCTGCGCCGGATCGGCTGTTATTCGCCCTTGGGTATCTCGAAGCGGTAGCCGGCTCCGCGCACAGTCTTCAGGTAGCGCGGATTCTCCGGGTCAACCTCGATTTTCTCACGGATGCGCCGCACATAAACGTCCACGGAGCGGGGCGTAACAAAACGCGCATCGCCCCAGACAGCATCCAGAAGGTGATCGCGGCTGAAGACGCGGCCGGGGTGGCGCGCCAGGTAGTCGAGGAGACGGAACTCAGTGGCCGTGGTGGTGGTGAGTTCGCCGCGCACCTTCAACTGCATAGCATTCGCGTCGATGATGACTTCCTCAAACGAGATGACAGAGGGCGTTGTGGGACGCTCGAAACGCCGCAGCACGGCCTTGACGCGGGCCACCAACTCGCGGGTGGCAAAGGGCTTGGTAATGTAGTCGTCCGCGCCCATCTCCAGGCCTAGAACACGGTCGTTTTCGCCGGCGCGCGCGGTGAGGAAGATGATTGGCACGGTGGAAAGACCAGGATGACTGCGCAGACGGCGGCAGACATCCAGCCCGTCACCGCCGGGCACCATGATGTCCAGCAGAAACAGGGCCGGTGGCTGGCGCTCGGCATCGGGAATGAGGTTGGTGGGAGTGTGAAACAACCGAACGGTGAAACCAGCTGCCTCAAGATGATGCTGCACTAGCCGCGCAATGTCTGTTTCGTCTTCCAGTACAAATACGGTTTGGCTCAACCCGATCTTCCCTCGCCCGGCGGCCATTGAGTTGGAGACGCAGAGACCGCCCGGAACCAACTACAGACTACTGCAATGCAGCAAATAGAATGCAAATGTTGTGTGAATTTGCCCATTTGCGGGGGCGCGGGCCGCGATTGACCTCTGAACTAATGCTTGACTGAAAGAGCAATACTCTGCGAGACTCCGAGCGCGCATTCTGCGTTGCCAATGGATCGCTTGTGTTTGAAAGGCGGCCAAGTTCATCTTCGCTGCGGAAGAAGATTCTCGTTTGAAGACATAAACGTGCTCCAGTGCCTGAAAGTGCGGGGCCCTACAACAGGAGGAGACATGAAGAAATACCTGGCGGAACTGGTGGGCACCTTTATCCTGGTGCTTTTTGGCTGCGGAACCGCAGTCGTCGCCGGCGATAAGGTCGGCATTGTTGGTATCGCATTTGCCTTCGGATTTGCACTGATCGGCGCGGCCTATGGAATAGGGCCGATCTCCGGCTGTCATATCAACCCTGCGGTAAGCCTGGGTGTCTGGGCCGCGGGCCGCATGTCCATTAAAGACATGATCGGCTACTGGGTCGGGCAGTTCGCGGGCGGCATTCTGGCGGCCTCCGTGCTGAGCGTGATTGTGAGCGGCGTGGCGGGTGGCTACAATGTCGGCGCCAGCGGCCTGGGTCAAGACGGGTGGGGGCCAGGTTACCAGGGCGGCTATAGCATGATGTCGGCCATCGTGTTTGAGTTCGTGGCCACACTGATTTTTGTCATCGTCATTCTAGGCTCAACGCAGAAAAGCGCTCCCTCGGGCTTTGCCGGGCTCGCCATCGGCATTACTCTGGTGGTGATTCACATCTTTGGCATCCACATCACCGGCGTGAGCGTGAACCCCGCGCGCAGCCTTGGACCCGCATTGCTTGTGGGCGGAACAGCACTGGCGCAGGTGTGGCTCTTCCTGCTGATCCCGAGCGCAGCGGGCATTGCCGCCGGGCTTCTGTTCAGGACCAGGGCACTGGAGACGGACTGAGCCCTACGCCCCGCATTTCAGCGTTATCTACCGGCCAACACGCCCCTGTCTTCAACCCTGACCGTTTAGGCTGAAGCAGGGGCGCAAATAGACTTCGGGATCGCGTGATGGGGGCAAGATGGCCTGGTTGACAGTTTTGATCGGATTCGTTGTCGGAGCATTTTCCGGCGTGGTAGGGCTTGGCGGTGGCATCCTGTTCATTCCCGCGCTGGTGTGGCTGCTCGGAATGAGCCAGCACAAGGCGCAGGGCACCTCTCTCGGTGCGCTGTTGGCGCCGGTGGGCATCCTTGCATTCCTCGAGTACTATCGCAAAGGAAATGCCGACATCCGCGTCGCGGCGCTATTGGCGGTGGGTTTCTTCGCGGGCGGATACTTTGGTGGCGCAGGGGCACAATACATCTCTGACTTGTGGCTGCGGCGCGTCTTTGCTGTTACCCTGCTTGCCATTGGCGGGCGAATGCTGTTTCAGCATTGAAACGCACCTAAAACCGAATCGATTTTCCGCCTGTCATTGTCTCCGCTCAGATTGATTGGACAGGCAGGAGTGTCAGATCGTCGACCAGGTCGACTTCTTTCTGTACGAATGGCTCACCATAGCGGACACCGGCCAGGAGGCCGTAATGACGTGCCTCGGCGAATGTCCGTTCGCGAATCTCTTCTTCTGCGACAAAAAGCCCACTGCCTGCGCGCTGGTTGGAGTACTGCGACTTGTAAGCCATCAGCGCGGCATGGCGCTGCTCAATGAAGGACGTGATGTCTACGATGAAGCTGGGGCGCACATCTGCATAAAGGCTGGCATAGACAATTTTGAATGGACGATGCGGCTGGCTGCCTGTTTCCACTTTGGTGAGACCTGCCAGAAAGCAGGCCTCGTAGCCAAGAGTCGCCGTTGTCGCATGGTCGGGATGACGCGCCTGCCAATATGGAAGAATAACCACGCGCGGGCGGAGCTCACGAAGAACACAGGCTATCTTGATACGGTTTTCAAGAGTATTCGCCACAGCCCCATCGGGTAGGTCGAGAGCATGACGCCAGCTCACGCCCAGCAGTTGCGCAGCTTCGTTGGCTTCACCGGCGCGCTCTTGGGCGGTGCCGCGGGTGCCCGCTTCACCTTGGGTCAGATCGAGGATGGCGGTGCGCAATCCTCGAGCAGCCATGCGGAGCAACGTGCCGCCGCAGGTCTGCTCCACGTCGTCGCGGTGCGCGGCTATGGCCAGGACATCGGCCGGGAGCGGATCAGCAGCGTGAGCCATGACGGTTAGTACACGGTATTGTTGCCATCTGTAGTGCCGTCCATGTAGGCAACATCGTAGGCGGTACCGGTGACGGTCACGTACTGGTTGTTGATCGACGAGCCGTCTCTGGTGTTGAAGATGTATATCTGACCACCCTGCGCAACGTAGACCTTATGCAGGCCCTCAACATCGGCGATGCCCGTGAGGTCGCCGAGGTAGGGCTCAAGCATGGTGACACTGTTGGAGGAAGTGTTGTACATGGTCAGGCAGCCGTAGGGCAGACCCTTTGCAAAGCGCTCCCCATTGTTGCACTTCGTCATGCCGATCCAGAGGGTATTGTCATCTGCCAGAAGCATCCGGCTGACGCCACCCGGCAGGCCGTCACTAATGGGCGTCGGCGCGCCAGCCGTGTTGTTGGAAAGGTTGAGCACCGTAAGGTTGCCCGTAAAGAGACCATCGGGCTGAAGCTGCTGGCCCACTACATACATCGTGGAATTGACCACGAGGGCATTGCTGGAACCGCCCGGTATGGGAATCGTCGTAAGACTCCCGGTTTTAGGCAGCGTGCCAGAAGAAATGCCTGAAAGGAAAATCATGGGCGCAACGGGCAGAGGCGTAATGGAAGCCACGGAACCGCCGCACTCAGGACCGCAATTAAGCACATAGGCTGTACCGCCGTCGGCCGAGAAGACGGCCTTGATCGGCCGGTCAAAGCTGAGCGGCGCGCCATAGTAGTTGCCGGTGGAATCAATGTTATCCGGGCTCTGTGCCTGAAGGAGACACCAAAGCGGTGCGTTCTGCGGTTCGCAGTCCACGGCGGCCTTGGGCCAGTTGCCCGGTCCACCGGCATAGGAGATGGTTTGCGAGGCAGTCAGCTGCAGCGCATAGTAGATGTAGTTTGAGTTCTGCACGAAAGCCAAAGCCGTGGAGCCGCCAGGATTGACGCTGACGCGATAGACGCCGGGCAAGCTGAGGGAGATAGTCTGGCTGGCAATGCGATTGACGACCGTGACGGTATGCGCTGCCTGGCTGGCGGCGAATACGTAGCTCTGGTTGCGGGTCAGGAAGACACTGGCCGAGGCGCCGTTCAAGCCCGATACGTTGCCGCTGGTGCTCTCCTTGGCATAGCTGATTAGGGTCAGGCTCCCATCACCTGATCCATAGACTGCACCCAACTGTTCTTCCGGCATGTTCTGAATAGTGACGGGCAGCGCACCGGAGAAACCCGTGATGCTGAAGCCCGCGTGCTTGAAGTCGTAGCTGTACCGGATGTCATAGTAAGCGTCGACAAATTCCAGCGCACCACGGTTAAAGGCGCTGGGGTTCTGGACAGCAATCAGAACGCGGTGAAGGAGTCCGCTGGGGGGTAGCACGCGGCCCGCAAAATAGGTGGTGGAACCGCATCCTGCCATCGCAACTGCGACTGCCAGTGCCCCGACAGTGTTCAACCATAAACTTCTCTTCTTCAAAATCCCTTACCTCGACAGATCGCGCGGAGCATGCCGCAGCCGTTGCGTATACAAAAGTTGAAGGCGATTTCCGCTTGCCCGGAGCGGCAGAAAGTACCTGTCCGGAACTAGCTTCTGCAATGTTTAAGACTCTCGAAGTATAACAAAGCAACCCCGGTCTCCGGCGGGGCTCTCGGTGCAGCCCTCACAGAGGGTAGCCGCCCGGCCTGGCGGCCGCCAATAGCCCGCTGCAACGGCATGCCCAGGAGGCGCGGACCTGGAGGAAAGCGGCCACGCCGGGGATGCGGTAGCATGACAATAGAATGCCGCAGTTTGCCGATATCTTCGCCAGCCATCCCCTGCTTGCCGACGGCGCAATGGGCACTGTCCTCTATGCGCGCGGCATCTTCATCAACCGATGCTACGATGAGTTGAACCTCTCCGATCCAGGCCTGATCCTGTCCGTGCATGAAGAGTACCTGCAGGCGGGCGCTGACATTCTGGAGTCCAACACCTTTGGCGCCAACCGCTTTCGCCTTTCGCGACACGGATTGGGCGGTAAGGTGGCTGAGATCAATACCGCAGGCGTGCGCATTGCCCGCGAAGCGGTGAAACACTTGCGCGAGAAGCAAGCCGGCGAGGCATGGGTGGCCGGCTCCGTTGGGCCACTGGGCGTGCGTCTGGAACCGCTGGGCAAGACCGGCCTCGAAGAGGCCCGGGCAGCTTTTGCTGAGCAGATGCGGGCCCTGGCCGACGCCGGAGCAGACCTGCTGATCATTGAGACCATGCCCGCATTGAACGAGGCTCACGAGGCTCTGCTTGCAGCACAGGAAACGGCTCCGCATCTGCCCGTGCTGGTTATGGTGACCGTGGACGACGAAAGCAATTGCCTCGACGGCTCCTCGCCGCAACAAGCTGCAGCCTTGCTGACCGAGCGGGGTGCGGGAGCCATCGGCGTCAATTGCTCGACGGGCCCCTCCTCGGTTCTGACTGCCCTTGAGGCCATGCGCGGAGCCACGACCCTGCCTTTGGCCGCAATGCCGAACGCCGGCATGCCGCGTGCCGTAGAGGGCCGCAACATCTACCTGTGCTCACCGGAGTACATGGCCAGCTTTGCACGCAAGGCGATTGCCGCCGGAGCGCAGATCGTGGGCGGCTGCTGCGGCACCACGCCCAACCACATCCGCGCCATGCGCTCGGCCATGCGGGCCATTGACGCCCAGGCGCGCGTGACAGAGGGCCACGCAACAGCAGCCACGACCAACGAGACGCCGCCGGCACCGCTCGGACAGCGCTCGCGCATAGGGTCGCTCATCGAGCAGGGCAAGTTTATAACGCTGGTGGAGATTGTTCCCCCCAAGGGCATTGACTGCTCTAAGGAAATTGAAGGCGCGCAATTGCTGGCGCAACTCGGCGTGCATGCCATCAACGTACCCGACTCCCCGCGTGCCTCGGCTCGCATGAGCGCGCAGAGCCTGTGCATCCAGATTCAGCAGCACACGGGCATCGAGACGATTCTCCACTACACCTGCCGCGACCGGAACATCCTTTCGATTCAGTCAGACCTCTTGGGCGCATCGTCAATCGGGCTCCACAATATTCTCTGCTTGACCGGAGACCCACCTAAGCTGGGTAACTATCCAGACGCGACCTCAGTGTTTGACGTAGATGCAATCGGACTGGTCAACCTGGTAAAGCGGCTCAATCACGGACTGGACATTGGGGCGAATTCGATCGGTGGCTCTACAAACTTTACGATCGGCGTTGCGGCCAACCCCGGAGTGCCGGACATCGAGAACGAACTGCGACGCTTCGCATTCAAGGTCGAGGCAGGCGCAGAATATGCGGTTACCCAGCCGGTCTTCGACTTGCGACTGTTGGAGAGCTTCCTCAAGCGCATCGAGCAGCATAAAATTCCGGTGATTGCCGGCATCTGGCCGCTGACCAGCCTGCGCAACGCCGAGTTTATGAAGAACGATCTGCGCGTTTCCATGCCGGAGGAGATCATGCTGCGCATGGCCCAGGCCGAAACGCCGGAAGCCGCGCGGGAAGAAGGCATCAAGATTGCGCAGGAAATGCTGGCGGCGGTCCGCCCTCATGTGCAGGGAGTGCAGGTGAGCGCACCCTTTGGCCGCTATGCCGCCGCTGCGGAAGTGATTGCCAGCGTGCTCCCGGCCGCTCCCAACCCCACGGAGTAGACGACTATGCCCACGTTTGAGGAGTCCCTGAAAAAGTTGGAAGCCATCGTCGAGCGGATGGAAAAAGGCGATTTGAGCCTGGAGGATTCGCTAAGGCTGTTTGAGGAAGGCGTGGCGCTTTCTGAGGCTTGCAAGAAGGAGCTCGATGAAGCCGAGGGCAAGGTGCAGATGCTAGTGAAGCAGCGCGATGGATCGTTGAAGAAAGAGCCGTTTCCATCAGAAAATTAGCCCGCACTCCGGCGCGGCATGCGGCCTTTCTGCTTGGTCCATGATTGAGCATCTCATTGCTTTAACCTAGCCCAGCATCTGCGGCCGGTGCGCTGTTCCGTCAAAGTGAGAGCTCGTCTTGTAGAGTTCAAACTTGCCCTGCTCCGCGGCAGACTTTGTGCGTTCAAGCAGGCTTTTCACCTGCGCCTCCGACATAGGCTGGAAGGTTTGCGCCGCTTCCAGCGCCTGGTCGAGCACGGCCTGATTGTCGATTCCGGTAATCTGCGTCGAAATTGGCAGGTTGAGGCAATAGTGCAGGCACTCGATGGGCTTCACCGTCTTGCTGTCGAGAATGAAGTGGTCACCAAACGCCTTCATGCCTAGCACACCGATGTTTTCCCGGATCAACACCGGCAGCACGTCGTGGGCAAAGCTGCGGAAGTGCGGGTCCATCACATTCAGTGGCATCTGCACGGCATCAAAGTGGAAACGATGCAGGCGCGCCTCATCCAACATACGCAGGTGCACGTAGGGATCCTTATGGCCGGTGAAGCCGATGTAACGCACCTTGCCGGCCTGCTGTGCTTCCTGCATCGCTTCCATCGCGCCCCCTTCGGCGAAGATGCGATCGGGATCTTCGAGGCGAATCACCTCGTGGAACTGCATCAGGTCTACATGATCGGTTTGCAGGCGCTGCAATGACTCGTCAATCTGCTGCGCGGCGGCGGCCTTGGTACGGCCATCGATCTTTGTCATCAGAAAGACCTTGTTGCGGTAGCCGCCGGCAAGCGCCTTGCCCATGCGGATCTCGCTGACGCCGTCGTTGTAATCCCAGCAGTTGTCCATGAAGGTAATGCCGCGGTCGATGGCCTGGCGAATCAGCTGAATGGACTCCTGCTCCTGAAGCGATGGCTTGCCGATGTGATAGCCGCCGAGCCCGATGGACGAGATACGCTCCCCGGTGCGACCCAGCATGCGATAGATCATGCCTTCTGATTCGGGCGTCTTCCCCTCTGCGTGCAACATGGGCGTCAAAAGACGCTCCGTGGCTGCCACGCTTACTGCCGTCGTTGCCGTCTTCAAGAAATCGCGTCGATCCATGGCTCCTCCATCTCGTATTGCACATATACTCAAAACTCAGCGCCCCATCAGTCGCCTTCGAAGCCATTGTTGCAGTGGCAGCGAGATGCGGTCCAATTTGACCAGGTGAAAGATGGGCTTCTCCACGACAACGACCCGATCATCGCAAGCTTGCCGGATGATTGCATCGGCACGCTTATCGAGCATCTCAAAGGATGGCTTGCGAAATGGCTTACGTGTGCCGCTTCCTTCAGCGTCAACCGCAAGGCATAGATCTGGTTGCAGATAGTCTACGATTCGATTCGACTCGAAGATCAAAGACGAACCAGCCTCCACACGCGATCTGAGTGTGTGGATGACCTGTGCAAGCGTTTCATTCTGTGCAGTCACCAGCAACGCACGACGTGCTCCGGCGGCAAGATAGCGCGCGGTGTCGGTTCCCTGCCCCGCGTTGTTCTCTTCCCAGATTTCCCCCAAATTGCCGTGCCTATGGCTGGTGATTTTGACAGCAGTCCAGGCCAGCTCAGGGAACGCAGCGATAAGGCCGCAGATGAGCGTCGTTTTCCCTACCTCCTTGGAACTGCCGCCTACGACGATCTCGGCCATCGCTCTATTCCTTGCCGGGTGCCTTACGATTGCCTTTGGCCAGCCGTGCAAGCGTGGCCTGCTCGCGCAGCACCTGCTTCAGTGGGCGTGCAGGCGTTCCAAAGAAAATCGTCCCGGGCTTGTGGCCCTCGTTGCTGACGGTCTTGCCGTTGAAGACACCGGACTGGCCGCCCAGGATGACGCCGGGGCCGACGTGCGCGTGGTCACCAATGCCTACCTGCCCGGCAATCACTGCGCTGTTGCCGACAGTGCTGGAACCCGAGATGCCGGTAAGAGCAACAAGGATCACATCCTCGCCTATCTCGCAGTTATGCCCCACATGGACGAGGTTGTCAATCTTGGTTCCCCTTCCAATTCTCGTCTCCTTCAATGCTCCGCGGTCGATGGTGGAGTTGGCGCCGATCTCCACATCATCTTCAATCACTAATGTACCCTGCTGCGGAAATTGCGTGTAAGCGCCCGTCTTCGCGTCGCGCACGTAGCCAAAGCCGTCCGCACCCAGCACGGCCCCGGCGTGGACTATTACGCGGTCGCCAAGCGTGACGCCGGGATAAACCACTGCGCGGGGATAGATGCAACAGTCTGCGCCGATCCGGACGCCATGGCCGATGACCGCACCTGCTTGAATGCAAGTGCCTGCGCCAATGCGCGCGCCAGACTCGACAACTGCGGTTGCGCCCACTGCCACGCCCGCGCCCAGATTGGCGGTAGGAGCAACGTTTGCAGTGGGATGGATTCCGGCTGCAAGATGCGGCGGAACTAGCAACCTGGCCGCGCGAGCAAACCAGAGGCGGGGCTGATCGGTCTCAATAATGGATTTGTTCTGCGGGCAGGTGTGTGTTCCGCCGGGTCGCACCACAATCACTCCCGCATTACTGCCCAGAGCTTCCGGAATGGCCGCGTCCTCTTCGGCAAAGACGAGATCGAAGACACTGGCGCGCTCATAGGAACTCACGCCTTCTACATTCCACTTCGGATCGCCCTGCGCAAGTTCGCCGCCCAGCCTCGTCACCAGTTCGCCCAGCGTCATCCGTCTCTCTCCTCTAGTAAAGCCCCGGCTCGCCTGCGGGTCTCGTCTTCCAGCGCCGATGAATCCACAGCCACTGGTCAGGATAGCGCCTGATCCAAGCCTCAGTGACCGCGGCACACTGCTGTGTCGCGGCCAGCACGTCGGACTCCTCATCGCCGGTACGCGCAAAAACTAGCTCGGGGCCAAAGTGGAGCACATACTGGCCCCCCTCCGGCTCCCAGAGCATAAAGCCCGGCAATACTGCCGCTCCGGTCCTGAGCGCCACACGCGCAAGGCCAGAAGCCGTGCATGCCTTGTGTCCGAAGAAGTCTACAAAAACACCTTGTGGCGGAGTCATGTTGGTATCCATCAGGATGCCAACTGTCTCCCCTGCATGCATTGCCTTCAACAGGCCGCGCGCAAAGTCGTCTTTGTGCAGCACGCGGTTCCCGTGCAGGCAGCGGATGCCGTTCACAAATTCATCGAGCAGGCGATTGTCGAGTCGGCGGATCACCATGCCCATGGGATAACCCATCAACGAGTGGTAGAAACTCGAAAGCTCCCACGCGCCCAGGTGGCCGGTGAGCACCAGCACGCCCTTTCCACGGTCCCGCGCGGCCAGATAGTGCTCCAGGCCCTCGGTGCGAACCCAGCCGTGAGTATTGCTTGGCGTGTACCGGGTCATGCGGCAGAATTCGACAAGCTGCCACCCCAGATGCCGATAGACGCCGCGCAGGATCTTGTCCATCGATTCGGAAGAAAGCTCCGGGAGCGCAAGCCGCAAGTTGCGCTGGCCCACGCGGCGCAGTCGGCCAAGAGCGTGGTAGACGACCCAAGCCAGGACTCCTGCAAAGATGCGAGCCCACATCCGCGGCATGCGCCCCAGGACGCGCACCACGGCCCGCACCAGCCCGTATTCAAGCTTTTCCCGCATGACTTTGTTGCGTAAAAGCTTAGTGTAGGCCATAAGCGGGCATTGCACCGCACAGCGCTGTACCTGAAAACGCAATTCAGAGCCTGCGCCTGAGAACGAGCCAACGAACCGTTTCTTGCCGCCTGAAACTGAGGAACGAGGGCGAGAGATGGAAATCGCTTGTGGGGCCAGAGGCGCAGGCCAGGCGGCTCCTGGCCTGGTTGTCGCGGCGATTCAAAGATCAAAAAAGTGGGCGACCCATTGCGGGCCGCCCCTGGTGAAGTACCTGATGCAGAAGGTGCTACTTGTGGGCCTTAGCCGCCACAAAGTAGCGGGCTACGCTCTTTACGAACGGAACCGCTCCTGGTGGAACAGCTACGTTGCCTTTGAGAATCGACTCGAAGGTGTGCTGCGCGCCGTAGTAGGTGTCGGTATCGTCCATGTTCTGGCTAACGCTGGTCCCATCCAGATCGATGCCGGCAAAGAGGCCCTTATTGCGGGAGTAGCTAAGGAGCTCGGCGTTCATCTTCCAGTCCGTAGAGGCCTGGCCTGCGCGGCCAACCGGTCCAGCGGCAGCTGAGGCATCCGCGCCAATCTTGAATTTGCTCTTGAGCAGGTCCTGAAAACCCTTGTCATTTACGGCGACGAGAACAAGGTCAGTGGACTGGCCGCCAATCTGGAAACCAAATGAGCCGCCCGCCATGCGGATAAAGACTGGCGCGCTCCACCCCTTGCCGGTACGGCACGTCACGATCCCCTGCCCATACTGTCCGCCAAAGATGAAGGCACCCTTCAGCATTCCTGGCACCACGCCCACGCAGGTTGCCTCTTGAAGAATGTCCATCGGGATGCTGTTGTCTTGAGCACTCATGATCTGCTCCAGCACCGTCTTAGCGGAATCGATGCGCGCTTGCAAATCCTGCTTGGAGGAGGCCGCAAACGCGGTCGATGTAAGCAGCAAACTGAGGCAGATAGAGGTAATAGCTTTCTTCATTCTTGAATCCTTTCCGTTCCGATCCGCCAAGGGCGGGGGTTATTGAGCCTGCAAGCCAGAGACGGCTTACCGGCCAGATGGTGACAGACGGGAGAAGATCGCAATGCCGGAGCCGCTGGCATCACCACAATGCAAGAGCTAAATTCTGCTTCCGCGGGAATTGCCTCCAGGGCTTAACCACTTGGCGGCGCATTGTTCCTGAGCGCCAGAGCCTCTGCCGGGACAATCACACGAGGAGATGCGAGAACATGCTCCTGCAAATTTAGATGCCAAGTTGGAGGGAAGAGTAGGCTGAACAAATCAGAAGGGGTTGCATTTCGGAGGAGGCTCAGGGGAGGGCCAAAAAAGAGGGGTTCCCAGGCTTCATGCCTGCATGCTGCCTGGGAACCCCTTTCCCCAGATCTGCGTTGTTTCTGTACATGAGTGTGTGGTAACCGACAAAAAGGTACAAGAGTACGAAAGGACAATGCACTCTAGTAACCTACTTTGCGGTCTCAGGTAACAGTTTTCGCTGAATTTTCCCTTTGACAGGCCTAACAGAATCACTTCCGTTGGCAATGGAACCATTGAGAGCACGGATAGAAAGCTCCACCCGATTCTCGGCGCCGGTTTTACGCATAAGCTGGGCCACATGGGCCTTCACGGTGCGCTCCTCGATGCCCAGTTCGAGTGCTATTTCGCGCGTGGAACGCGCGAGCAGGATGAGGTCCAGAACCTGGCGCTCGCGTGCGGTCAAGGCGGATCGGCTACCCGCGGAGCCGTTGTCAGGGACTGCGAGCAGATGATCGATGACCCGGGAAAGCAGACGTCGTGGTGCCCAGATCGAGCCGGAAACCACGATTTCCATCGCCTCGCGGACCACTTGGGGGCCAGCCTTAAGGCCCAGGTAAGCGCGCGCCCCCGCAAGGATGGCCCCCATCACCAGGTCGTCGTCATCTTCAGGACCAATGACGATGAGGCGCAGCGAGGGGCGCGAGCGTCGAATCTCCTTCAGGGTGCTCAACCGGCCAGCCGCAGAGTTCAAATCGACAACCAGATAGTCGATCTCTGTGTTGGTCAGTAGCGCCTCCAGGGTGCCGGCAACCGTGAGCAACCGGGTCTGGCCCGGCTCCGGAGGATTCTCGAAGACGCTGTGCAGCCCTTCCATACGGATGGGGTCATCGGCAATCAGCCCGACACGAATTGGCCTCTTAACGCGATTTGAGGACATACGCCCCCGGGGCGAGCAACTGAGCGGAATTGCGGGAAGCGCTCAGTGCGCACTCTTCCCTGCCGAATGCACCAGACTGGATTCCGCGCCGCGTCTGGAGTCTCTTCCGGCGGCGCCGTCTTGCGACAATCCTACCTAAAGCTTGGGCAGCACAATACCCTGCTGCTTTTGATACTTGCCTTTGCGGTCAGCATAGCTGACCTCGCAAGTCTGATCGGAACGAAAGAACAGAATCTGGCAAAGTCCCTCGTTGGCGTAAACCTTCGCCGGCAGGGGGGTGGTATTGGAAATTTCCAGTGTGACGAAACCCTCCCATTCCGGCTCGAACGGGGTCACATTCACGATTATTCCGCAACGTGCGTAGGTTGACTTGCCCACGCAGATTGTCAGCACATCGCGGGGAATGCGGAAATACTCCACTGAGCGCGCAAGGGCGAACGAGTTCGGGGGAATGATGACCGACTCGGCCTGCACAGAGACGAAGGAGCGCTCGTCGAAGGCCTTAGGATCGATGATGGCGCTGTTGACGTTGGTGAAGATCTTGAACTCATCCGTCACCCTGAGGTCGTAGCCGTAAGAGGAAAGCCCGTAGGAGATGACGCCTTCGCGCACCTGCTTCTCGCTAAACGGTTCAATCATTTTGTGTTGCAGGGCTTGTTCCCTGATCCAACGGTCGCTCTGAATCGACATGCCTCTCCTGTATCATGCCGCAACTGCGGCACGGAAAAGTCGGCTGGCTGGTTGAGCCGCTCGAAAGCTTCATCTTACGGAACGCGCCTGCCGATGACAACCGGGAAGGCTCTCCAGGCAAATTAGACGGGTAAAATGGGCCATGCCGGAAAAGGCTGCAGCCGGGTTGCTGCAAAGAATGTCATGATACATTGCGATGAATTGTTCCCTCTTCGCGGCAAAACCTGTACCATCAGTTGCGTAGGTCGTGCTACAGTCAAATCCAATTGCGCCAACGAGGTGACCGCTTTGATTAAACAGGATATTGTCCATCACGTGATCGAGCGCACGGGCCTGCCGCGCACCAAGGCTGAGGCTGCTGTGGATACGGTCTTCGAGGGCCTCAAAGAGGCCTTGAAGGCAGGCGAGCGCATCGAACTGCGCGGGTTTGGCGTCTTCAGCGTCCGAGCGCGCAAAACCGGCATCGGCCGCAACCCCCGCACCGGCACTGAAGTCAGCATCGCGCCGGGTAAGGCCGTCCGTTTCAAGCCCGGCAAAGAGTTGCATACCCTGGATTCTGGCGCCGCACCCGGCAAATGACGGCGCAGCCGGCCAGGCAGACTCGCCATCTGTCGCAGGGAATAGTACCGGCCGATCGCAGGAAGATTCTCGCCATTGGACTAGTACTGCTGCTGGCCTGCTGTGGCCGGCTCCAAGCCCAGACCTTCAGCCTCGCCACGGACCGCGAGCCCGTGGCTTCGCTCGATGGCCTCTGGCGGTTCCATCCCGGCGACAACCACACCTGGGCCAACCCCGACTACGATGACTCCACATGGCCGCTGCTGCGCTCCGACCAAGACTGGGCCGTGCAGGGCTACAAAGGCCTGAGCGGCTACGGTTGGTACCGGTTCACTGTCTTGGTTCCTGTGAGTCTCGGGGACATCTCCATCACCCTGCCCCGTATCAACGACTCCTACGAGGTCTATGCCAACGGAACCCTCATCGGTTCCTTTGGCAAGATGCCTCCGCACTTTGTCTCCTACAACCGCAGCGGACTCGGCAAGACTTTCAAACTGCCCCGCAGCCAGGCGCGTCCGCAGAAAATCGAAATCGCTATCCGCGTTTGGCTGTGGGACGTCAACATGCTGCAAAACGGAGGCGGCCCAGATAGCGGTCGCAGCTTGATTGGCGCCAGAAGCGAAGTGGAACGTCAGAATTCCACCTACCTATCCGCGACCCTCTTCCATTATTCGCCTGGGATGCTTGTCATTCT
>VFSW01005532.1_pt1 | contig 18646 bp, 16 predicted proteins | sample 5358111 | NCBI WGS metagenome assembly VFSW01 (sample SAMN11554181, study PRJNA540505) | mine drainage metagenome | isolation source: sediment from site ElyBrook_90M | place: USA: Ely Copper Mine, Vershire, VT | collected 2017 | reverse complement strand
TTGTGGCTATAGAGCAAAGATCTAGAGGATGCAAATTTTTGGCACAAAACTGCACCGCACCCTCTGATATAATAAGACAACAGTATTGCAACGCCACAGAATGGAGTATATGGTATGCGCATCGTCATAGCGCCACAATCATTGAAAGGAAGCCTGACGGCCGCCGAGGCTGGGCTGGCTATCGCGCAAGGAGTACAGGCGGTGTATCCAGATGCGGAAGTCATTGTCGTGCCGGTGGCCGACGGCGGCGAGGGAACGGTGCAGGCGCTGGTGGACGCAACGGGCGGTGAAATAGTGTGGCAAACGGTCACAGGGCCGTTGGGTAAACCGGTGACGGCCTTTTTCGGCATATTAGGAGACGGGCAGACAGCGGTAATCGAGATGGCGTCGGCGGCAGGCTTGCCGCTCGTGCCGCCGGAACGACGCGATCCGCGTATCACGACAACTTACGGCGGGGGCGAGCTGATCCTGGCCGCGCTTGATCGCGGCTGCCGCCGCTTTATTATCGGCATCGGCGGCAGCGCGACCAATGACGGCGGCGCTGGCATGGTCCAGGCTCTGGGCGCAAGTCTGCTTACCAGTGACGGGACACCCATCGCTCGCGGCGGCGCGGCGCTGGCAACGCTCGCGCAAATTTCAACAGACACACTCGAGCCGCGCCTGCGCGAGTGCGCGGTAGAGGTGGCATGCGACGTCAATAATCCCCTATGCGGCCCAATGGGCGCGTCGGCAGTGTATGGCCCGCAGAAGGGAGCCACGCTGGAGATGGTGCTACAATTAGACGCGGCGCTGGCTCATTATGCAGGCATCATCGAGCGCGATCTCGGTCTGAGCGTCGCCGCCATCCCCGGCGCGGGCGCGGCGGGCGGACTGGGCGCTGGCTTGCTGGCGTTTCTCCACGCGGCATTACGCCCCGGTGCGCAGATTGTCCTCGAAGCGGTGCAACTTGAAGCGCAATTACACGCGACCGATCTGGTGATCACAGCGGAAGGCCAGCTTGACGCCCAGACCGCCTATGGAAAAAGCGTCGGCGCGGTGGCCGCTCTGGCAAAACGCTATGGCATCCCCGTTTTAGCGATAGCTGGAGGGCTGGGTGACGGCTACGATGGCGTCTACGCGCTCGGCATTGATGCCATTGCCGTACTGACCTCCGGGCCGATGACATTGCCTTACGCCATGGAACACGCGGCGGAACTTATGTGTGATACTACTGAACGAGCATTGCGAGCAATACTTTTGGGTACGCATATGCCAACCAGCGCCCAGAAACAACCGGAATAGTTTTTCGGAAAAAGAAGATGTACCAGATAAGAACTTTTCAACGTATATATAGCAGAAAGTATCCACGATGTCGTCTTTGTAGGAAGGCTTGTAGGCCGCCGTATTAGAGAAAAGAAGGCACCCAAATGGAAGAACAGACCTGTACGACAGATTATCGGGATTTTGAATATCTGCGCCTGCTGGGATTCTCTGAATCCGGGGCCGCGCGCCTCGTCTTTATGAAAGGTCATTTGACCGAGGAAATTGAATACCGCGAAAGGATTGAGGAAGATCGCCGTCTCGCGTTCTTGCGCTGGCTTATCGAACACGAGCGCGTGAGCGGCTAATCATGGGAGGCGTAATATTATTGCGCCTCCCATATTTTTCTGACGCAAACTGGCCTAATCATAAACTCTTATGTAGTCAATCGAGAATGCGCAAGGAGAGACGGTTGTGGCATCAGGCGGGCCTGCCCAATTTCCACCCACCGCCAGGTTAGCAAGCAAATACATCGGCTTATTGGTAATTGTAGAAGCATTCGTATCTTGTTCCCGTTTCACTCCATCAACATACCAGGTGATAGCATTCTGCTCCCAATCAACCGCGAAGGTATGCCACCCGGCAGAAAAATCAGGCCCGCTCCACGCGCCGCCATACACGGTATTGTTTGCACCATAATGATAAAACATATGCGCAGTTGTGGGATCTTTGCCAAGCACTTCTTGCGCATCTATCTCGGGCGGCCAACCGCCGTCTGTAGGCAGCATCCAGAATGCTGACCACATTCCTTTACAAGCTGTAAGCCTGGCGCGCATTTCCACATAGCCATAGGTGAACGAAAAATTCGTACTGGCAATCATGCCTGAGGTATAATGATACGTTTTTCCATCCGGCGCATTATATATTTGTTTTTTAGCATGGAGTTGCAATAGGCCGTTACTTTCCGTGACGTTCTCTGGAAGATACCATTCCAATTCATTATTCCCGCTATTTGTACAGTCTCCAGAATGATAGCACGGTTTCCATTTGGACGTATCCAGGGATGTGCCATTAAATTCGTCATCAAATATCAGTTTCTTGTTGACGGCTAACCCTCCAGGAGATGCGGTAGCGCTCTGTATATTGTTCGCTGCCTGCTGTTGCTGCTGCGCTCTGATACTGATGGCTATGCCCGGTGCGGCAACGACGATGAGAACTACGAAGGCTATGACGACGAAATAGCCTGGTGACTTTTTTCGTGGCTTTTTTCGTTTTATATCTGAATCGTTCAGCATAGACTTCGCTTCTTTCTTCTCAGGTCTTACACTGGTATTGAGTCTGTCCGTTGGTACTGACCGTCGATATATACAATGTTATGTGGACATTCCGGTAGACCTTACCCGGTTCATTAGTTCGATAAAGCAGCGCCTCGATATACAAGCTGCTGGTATTTTCAGGTGTTACTGCCGCGGAGCGAGACCACGTTTGTTGCGGAGACAGGACAATGGATGACCAGCTATCTGTTTGCGCGTGATTGATCGTCATTACAACACGATACGCGACGGACGTTGTTTAAAAGCTTTGCACGCCAATAGAAACAGAGCAACCATCGTTCCTGACCGGTAACATCCAGAATTGCGTAAAACTGGGTTGTGGATCGAGTGGCCTGATGATTGCCAGCCAGACAGCAGCGATTACGACGACTATTGCCAGCCCCAGCAGCAGACCATCATAGATAGTAATATGCAATTTTGAGGCACTCGCGGTTCTCGTACTATCCTTTTGTCGCAGAAATACTACGAGCAGCGTCATTACCGTTGTAAAGAGTCCCAGCGCCAGCGCCCACGACGACGCCAGTAACCCTACCGGCAAAAAGTTGAGTCCAAAACCTACCAGCACATCAATTGCCAGACTCAATCCCAGAGTCAATACAATTTGATCGGCAATGCCTGGAGGTTGTCTCAATTTTAAGCCTGGCTTCAGCAAGAGTTCGCTCGAAGCATCGAGCGATGGTTCAGACGAACGCCTGCGTATCACCACCTGAGTAAGGACGTAACCTGGTACAATGAATGTTAAGGGCAGAACCAGGAGAATACCAGGAAGCACTGGATGTTGGGGAATGAGCGTCCACACCACATTGATCACAACAATACCTATGACCACTATGATATCAAGATTTTTTATACGCATTGATGATCCCTCTCCTGTAGCCTATTCAACCCGCACCACACAAAAAGCTCATATACCAGATAGGACGAAAGCGTCATTATCGTAGGTTTTTTATGGATCAAGATAATCCTCTGAACCATGTGCATTGACGACCCGCGCCGGTACACCCATAACCGTTGTATGCGCTGGCACATCGGCAATGACCAGTGAATTGGCCGCTATGACTACATCATCACCGATGGCGATATTCCCCGCCACTACTGCGTTCGCGGCAATATAGACTCGATTGCCAATTTTGGGTACGCCGCGCCTCTCTCCCCGGCCTGACACTCCAATCGTTACTCCTTGCGATAAATTGCAGGTATGCCCTATGATTGCTTCCTGGCTCAAAACGATGTTGCCGAAGTGACCAATATACAGCCCTGGACCAATGGTCGCCTGATAGGGAATGGTGATGCCAACCACAATCTCGATGACCTTCTGCACCGCCGCCAGCGCTAACAGGGGGATTTTCGCAACGCGGGGTACATGAGATCGGTACAGCGCGGACGCCATGCGATACGGGAGCAGCGCCCACAGCCCCTGTTCTGTGAGAAAGAGGATTACTACCGGCGTATGGCTTCTATGTTTCTTATAGCGGGCAATATCTTGCTTATAGAGCAACCACCAGCGCGTAGGATCATACGAACGCTGCTCATCCCTACTCTCGCCAGTATCGTATTCTCCCGAATATATCTTTTTATCAACCTGATCCATTGAAATATGCTCCTGCATCGTAAATCACAATGTTGCCGCTGTCAAATATGCGATTGAGCTTTGAAACAGTATCGAATTTCGTCAAAGCCTCTTTGCTCATTGGTTTGGTAGGACTATCATTCTCAAAATACAACCCTACTAACGGAAGTGATTGGCTTAAACGCATATCGACCTCCAGGTAGCTTAACCCGGCATAACGCAAGAGACTGACTTCGTCGGGGCTTAGTTGCGACGCATAGAAAATGGGTGAAATATCTACATTGTCGTACAGGCGCGTCACGATACGCTGGTCGCCATAGGTACTCATAAGCATTTGATTAATACGGTCGGTACCAATACGGTTATTCGGGCCAAGATAGGCAAGGCTCCATATCGCGTCCTGAATACCTTCCGGCTCAATAGAGCGCATATCGGCGCTCACCAGATACGGTCCCGGCAGGTCTGTGTAATCTGCACCGACTGCCACCAGTACTCCGCCCAGAAAAATCAGCGCGAGCGCCAGCGTAATCAAGGAAATTACCCTCCGGTTGAGTTTCGGTGCGGGTATGGCATGCGCGATCAAGATAGCGAAAATACAAGCAATGGCTAAAAAAAGATAAGCGGCAGCCCTATCGGTAATCTCCGAGCCATATTGTGTGAAACGGAATGCCTGGGTAGCTGGATAGGAAAGTGAGAAAATACCCAGAGTGACAGCCAGGGCATTGTGACGATATTGCCCCCAAAGGCTAAGCAGGCCAAAGGGCAGGCTAAGCGTGATAAGTACGACAGATCCTGTTATCAATACCCTATCCCATAGTGGAGAAGGCTGAGCCGCGCTGGCGAACAATGAACGGGCGGGGCCTGTACCCGTAACGATGTGCTGGAGTTCACTAAATGCGCCTGCAAAATACCTGGAAAGATATGACCAGACAGGATTTCCCGGCAGGAGAAACGCGTAGGCCAGCGCCAGCGCCAATCCAAAAAGAGCTAACACAACCAGGTGTACACGGGACTGACGGGAAGCAGGTCGGAATACATTTACCACCGCCCACAGGATAAGCAAGCCAATTAAGATATAGTCTGTCATATTGTGGGTAATAGTCACCGCCGCTAGCACGATCCAGGCCATGAATATGACTAATCGATGATCCTTGTCCACAATGTCATAGCGGGCCAGGATGTAGAGTGTAAAGGTGGCTAAGGGCAGCGCCAGGGTCTCATAGCTATAGATCGCGTCAAAAAAAAGGAAATGTGGATTTGCCATATAAATGAGTACGCCGATGCCTGCGATACGGCTGGAGTTGGTTATCTGTTCAAAAAGGAGGAAAAGCGACAAAACCATCAACAGGCGCGCGGCATTGATGACCAGCACACCGGCATAAAACGTACTCAAGCCGGTCATCGTCCCGACGGCGTTCGTCACAATTTCGAGACCAGGGTAATAGGGGCTGACAGGGAGCATCGAATTGGGACTGAAAAGATGGGCGGTTCTGAGAATATCACCGGCGGTACGCCAGTGCAAAAAGTCATCGAATGATGAATAATGGAGCGGACTGACCATGAACTCAACGAAATAAAAACACACTCCAAGACCACAGAGAGAATAGATTCGTTCCAATCGTGAGGGAGCAGATGAAAGGAAACGTACCAGGTTCGGCACAAACATGAGCAGCAGACCCAGCAAGAAAAAGCCTTCTAATGCATAGTTCCCATAGCCCAGATCAGAAATATAGTAAGAGAAAGATACCACAAGCAAGCCCAGGGCGTTAGTCAGCATCAGCCGTGGAAACGCGCCCAATGCGAGCATCGGTTTAACGGATGGCAGTCCGAGCGCGGGCAGCTCTTCCGACTGCGGCTCTTGCAGTCGAGCCAAACCTCTTCCCGCCATCGCTAGCACGCCCCTTTGCCGTGTATGCCTGGTGACAGCTTCATCCATAGCAGCTAAGGGCATGGTATTCTGCTTTATTGTAGGTAATGGTGGAGGAGTCATTCTACCTGCTTCCAGCTCCAGCCAATGGGCGCATCTCTGTTGAACGCCCTCCCAGAAGTTCTTCATAGACTTCTTCGACGTGTGAAACGACTGTTGTTGCCCGAAATGTTGCCGCTCGCTCTTTGGCCTTCGCTCCCATATGCTCTCGCCGCTCACGATCGTCCAACAAGCCTTGCATGGCCTGCCGCAGCGCCAGGACATCTCCAGGAGGCACCAGGACACCTGTTTCACTATCAATGACCACATCGGGCAGGCCGCCGCTGCGCGCGGCAATCACGGGTTTTCCCATGGACATCGCTTCCAACGCCACGATGCCGAACGTCTCGGCTACAATGGAAGGAACCAGCCCGAATGAGCAGCGCTGCCATGCCTCCATAACCGCGTCATGGGGCCATCTTCCCAGCATGAACACATTTAGAGGAAGATGCTCAGCACCGACTGCGAGAAACGGACGTCCGATAAACACCAGCGGCACCCGTGTATCCATTTCAGTATAGGCCGCGAGCAAAACCTCAGCTCCTTTGTCAGCCGTCACATCGCCCACAAACAGCATAAAGTCCCCCTGCGGCAACTGCGCGAGGAACCGACCCGTTTCGTCATGCGCCGTCTCTTTCACTTCGGGCATGAAATTCGGCATAATCCTGTAAGGAACGTCATACGTGTCCAGTCGATCGCCCTCGATCACCGCCTGGCTCACCGGCAAAAACATATCAACGGCTCGTCTCTCTCGCTCCCCCCAATAGAAATTGGCAATGGTCGATGCTGGTCCCTTGACTACCCCATAAAATTGCGTCCCACACTCCAGGCACTTCAACAGTCCCGGTCCGGTGCAGCATACCCCGTGGCGCATGAGCCGCTTCTGCACGCATACCAGGCTATAATCATGCAGCGAGACCACCAATTTGGCCTGACTCCATGCTTTCAGGGGCGTAAACGAGTGAACCATCCAGTTGTGCGCGTGTACAATATCTGGCTGCTCTTTGAGCAGAATACGGCGCAAGGCGCGGGTGATCCCCGGATCAGGAAATGGCGGAGCATACGGACGGTCGCTCTCGCTAAAGAGCAGACTCATGCGCTGCATGGTACTGCGCACGCGATGAATGCCTACGCCCTGGCTCACCTCGAACTCCGGGTATCCTTTCTGCCAGAGTGTCACCACGGATACATTGTGTCCTCGGGCCGCCAGTTCCCTGCTGAGATCAGCCGCGTGACGTTCTTCCCCACCGACCGTCGGTGGATAGAAGAATTGGGTCAGCATCAAGATACGCATGATTCTCTCCTCTGTTATCCTTTGACTCCAACCAGCCGCACACACCAGGACAGGGTCAGGCGAGCGAGTACTCTGCGCAGCCTTTGTGGCAGACGGCTCAACACAGCTTCCTGGAGTTTCAGTACAACCAGGGGAAACCGCACATAGCGAGCCGGAACACCGATATAGGCCCTGACCTTTGAGAAGCCTGCCTGTTTCATCAGATCGCTCAAATCAGCGTTGGTATATTCTTTCAAGTGAAACCCGGTTGCCACGGCATCAAAGTATCGTGAAATGTCATGTGGCCCATTGAGCCGGTTGGGCGTGATACAGATGTAGCTACCCCCACTAGCCAGCGCGTGATGAATATTCGCCAGTTGCTCGCGCGCATCATCCGGGTGAATATGCTCCATAACCTGGTCGCTATAGGCCACCGTGACGCTCCCGTCCGGCACAGGCAGACTGAAGCCATCAAAGAGGATCAGTGCAAAATGCTCCGGCACGCGCACTTGCCTGGTCACTTCTGCGGAGACTTCCAGCGCATAGACTTGTTTCACCACTCTGGCAGCAGCCAGAGAGGTGGCGCACCTTCCGGCTCCAACCTCTAAGAAGACGGTGTCCGGACGTAAGAAGCGGCGCAGGAAGCGCCATTGGGGCGAGGACATGACGCTTGCAACCTGGGCATCTTGCTCTCCAACGGCTTCGGTATAAATGGGTACGCGCCGGTTAAATTCGTCATACAGCGACACATACAACGTTTTTCTCTCCTCGCGTGAAGACTCCCGCAGCCTGACCGCCAGTTCCTTCTCTATCTCATAATGCTCTTTGAGCATTTGCACTTGCTGTGAACTCATCTGCTTACCTTCTCCTCTTGCCTCTTCTTTGTAAGTAGATAAAAGGTCCATGAAGCATCCCTTTGAACTCCAACCTCGTCAATTCCTTCGGATAGTGGTTCTGTTTCTTCTGATTCTTGGGCGAGCGCGTACTCAATATGAAAAGGAGACCATAGGGAACCTTCGTGACCAGCTCGAACAGGTAGCGAGGCTGTTCAAGCAGGATTTTTGTCAGATAGGCAGTTAAACCAACCCCATACGTGTAGATTTGTTCTCGTAGCTCAAGATATCCACGGCGATGACCATGATATGCCAGCGCCGCAGGCTCGTACACCAAAGCATGGCCTCGCTTGATGGCCTGGAAGAACGCCGCGATATCCATCCCGCACTGCAAAGCAGGATCAAATCCGCCGATCACGCGCAGGAAGTCTGCTCGAAAAGCCATACTCGCACCTGTGCCAAAACGCCCCGCCGTATACGGGAACAATGGCTCATCGGGGCGATTTGCTGCCATGTCGTAGATCTGTCGGCTAAATCCTTTATTAAATCCCCCGTATTCCTCGAACAAGAGCTGGGCCGGAGTCTCCAACTCCAGAGGCATAACCAGGCTGGTCACACACGCCACATCGTCAGTAACGCTGAAGGCTTTGGCAAGGTAGAGTAGCCAGCAGGCATCCACGACGACATCATCATCGGTAAAGGCCAGAATTGTTCCCCTGGCAGCTCGTATGCCTCGATTAAGGCCACGCGAAAGACCGGGGGCGTCCTCAAGAACATAGCGCAGCCAGGGATGGTCATCGGCAATCTGCTGGACGAGATCGAACGTTGCGCTGGTACTGGGGGCATTATCCACGATGACAACTTCATAGTCGGGATAGTGCTGAGCCAGTAACGCGGGCAAGCACATAGCCAGCCGATCAGGGCGGTCATGCGTCGAAACAATCACGCTCACATAGGGAGCAACAGCGAAAAATGCCTCGCGCTCCTCGATACACAGCGGGGTCTCCGGGCAGCTCAGGCCCTCCGGATCAAGGGTGATCGCGACAGGTAAGCCATCCTGGCGCAGGTGTTCGTTGATCTGTTCGTGAAGCAAGCTCCAGATGCGCGGCGCGTAGCCATCCGCCGCCAGTTCGTCCGTCTCAAATTGCACATCAACGATCCCAAGCGGCTGATCATGCAGGCGCACAAGGCAACGCGCGCGCTGGTACACCTGACCCGTCTTTTCATTAATCGCTGACAGCGTGGGTAATGGTCTGCCCAACTCTATTTCTAATAGACGCAGCGGCATTCTTTCGAGCGTTCTTTGATCATCAGCCATAGCGAACTTCCTGGCGCGCATCCCGGCGTAAGAAGACCTCCCAGACCCCAGACATCTTGGCGGCTACCACCAGCCAATGCTGATCCGCTCCGACCAGGATACGGCGCAGCAGATGTGGTTCCGTGCGGGGCGTATTGACCCCATGAATGGTCGTGACTGCCCACTCGTAGTCGGCGGCTCGCACCGCGCCGAGTCCCTGGACGCCGATATGTTTCAGGCGACCATAGGGATACGCGAACGTCCTCACGGGGTGGTTCAGGGCTTTTTCCAGCGCCACGCGGCTCTCGCAGACTTCATACTCGGCCTCGGCAGGATCGACCAGGTAGCCCAGAATCGGGTGGTACATCGTGTGACCCCCGAACGATATCCATCCGCTTGCTTCCAGTTCATGCACTTCCGGCCAGGTGAGGGGTAAGGACGGCTTCTCTTCAGCATACAGGGATACAGACTCGGCCAGCGCCTGGCGCACTGTACACAGAAACGCTTCTCGTTCTGCAACCGACGACGCGAGCCGCACACGCGCCTCAATGGCATCCCTCAAGGCGCTGCGTTCCCTGGCAGTGTCCAGGTTATAGGCACATCCATCGATGGTGGCTTCACGTACCCTGCTATGCTCCACCAGCCGATCGGGTTCCTCCCACCAGTAGCGCCTGCCGCTTTCCATATACCCTGGAATCAGGAAAATGGTCATGGGCGTCTTCATCTCGCGGGCGGCTACGAAGCCATCAGTTTAGTTATCGTGGTAGCCATCGTCGAAGGTCAGCGCCACCAGTGTCCGGCGATCGCGCTTGCGCGGACCCTCTGGCTGTGAGTAGTAGAGTTCTTGCAGCGCGTCTTCCTGGTGCAGAACCCGGTAGTGATGGTTGAGGTAGCGCAGTTGCTGTCGAAAATTCGCTCCGCTGCCGTGATGGTAACAGAGGATAATCAATCGTGGTCCTGCTCGCCTCGTCCACCAGCGAACCAGTCCCACCAACCCACTATAGTAGAAACAGGCCGCTATCACAAGCTCTAATCGTTGCAACATACGTTATTTCTTCCTCGACAAAGCATTACGCAGGCGTATCATCCCGCCTCGGCCTCGGCCAACGATGGCAGTCCACATGGGCAGGAGGTCGTGCCAATCAAGATAGTCATACTTGACCGGTACCAGAAAAAATGTACAGAAATCCAGCAGGGCCTGCGCGGGCCACATCACACCGGGTCGAGCGCGTGCGCGTACCGCGGCGGCGGTCGCGGCAATATCGCCCCAGAGATAGCGCATCCACAAGCCAGTGCGATACCCTTCCACCCGATCGATGCGCTCTCCATTGGCCCACTGGTAGAGCAGCCACGGGAAATCAACTCCGGCTCGCACGGCGATCTCCACCGAGGCCGACAGGCGGGGATTGATCTCCATCAGATACGGCGTGCCCGCGCTGTCGCGTCGGAACTCGACTTCAGAATACCCATCCAAATCGATGGTGCGAATCAGTCGCTCGGCCTGCTCACCAATGTCTTCTGGGATGGCAATGCTCTGCCGCAGGACGGATGTGCCGCCCAATGGGGGATCGGTATGCTTCGCCCACTGCGCGAAGCGGGCATAAAACTCTCCATGGGCATACAGGAAACTGAGCGCCTCGCGCCGACCGGTCAGAAATTGCTGAAAGAGGGCCGAGCCGCCTGAAGCTGTCAACTCCTCGACGGCGCGAACAGCCTCGTTCGGAGTAGTGACTAACTGGGAGGCAACACGTTTCCCCTGGACTTCGCCGACAATCCACGACTCCGTAGGCTTGACGACGGCCGGTACGCCGATCTCGCGCAGCGCCATCGGCACGTCACCCACGTCCCGCACCATCACACCACGGGGGACACCCAACCCGAGACGACTGGCGATAGCCAGCGTTTGTTCTTTATCAATGGCGATACCCAGGCCAGGTTCTTTAGCCAGCGCAATACTCACCCGCCGTTCAAGTCGCTCGCGATGGCGGCGCAATACCTCGATCGTGCCATCGGAAGCGGGAATAAGTACGCGCGCTCCGCTGGCATCCAGCACCTGCTCGACGAAGGCCAGGTAGTCATCGCTGCCTTCATCCGCCGGGCTGACGATTTTGTGCTGGCACCAGCGCGACGAGAACGCGGGTACGCCATCATAGGTTTCCAGGGCCGCTACCCTGCGTCCGCGCCTGCCCAGCGAACGCACGGCCACCAGAGACTGGCGCGCCCTGGCATCCAGCATCAGCACATCATAAAGGGGTGTACGCCTCGCTAACGACGCAACCTGAGCCAGATACGCGCTATCTATCCCAGGTGCATCATCGTCAATCATTTGAAAGTTTTCTATTTTGCTCATGCTATTGTCTCTCTCATTGAAATAGAGCTACGTGTTACTATACTCATCGGCTATTTCAGATTTCTCTCAAGATTGGTTCAGGCTAGCTCAGAGGGCGTAACCATATCTATAGAGCAGGACTGATGATTGTCGGTGGTTGCGCCGAATATAGTGGAATGAAGGGTGCAATATTTTCTTGGAGACTATTTGAATAGCGTCATCTAGCTGATAAAGAAGAGAAAGATGGACAATTTTCATGAGTATCAGAACGGACATGGAACAGTTGCAAGGTACTCTTGCTCGCGTTCAATATGATGTCGTCGTCGTAGGCGCTGGCCCCTACGGGCTATCGACGGCTGCCCACCTGCAAGGAAAAGGATTGAACGTAGCAGTTTTTGGAAAGCCCTTAAAGCTTTGGCGCGACCATATGCCCAGGGGCATGTTCTTGCGTTCTCACTGGTGGGCCACCAATCTCTCTGACCCGCACAAAAAATATGGTTTCGAGCAATTTTTTCGGATTTCGGCATACGACAGGTGCTATCCAGTTCCCATTGAGACGTTCATTGATTATGCCCTCTGGTTCCAAAAGCAAGCCGTTCCCACTATCGATACCACTTACGTTTCCTCAATTGAGGAAATTGGCGGACAATTTTCGCTCCTCTTAGAAGATGGCCGCACAGTCCTGGCTTCAGCAGTTATCATGGCATTGGGTCTCTATTACTACGCCAACCGCCCCCGTGAATATGATCACATGCCTGCCGAATTGGTGACACATTCCCTCGCACATAACGATTTCAGCCGTTTTGCCGGGAAACAGGTAGTGGTGATCGGCAGAGGACAGAGTGCTGTGGAGTATGCGGCGCTACTGCACGAGGTTGGGGCTTCGGTTCACCTGGTAGCTCGCCATCCCATTTTCTGGCTTGCGCCCGATAACGATGAACCGCGCAGTTTCCTCGATCAACTGCGCGCTCCCACGGCAGGCATTGCGCCAGGTTGGAAGAACTGGGGGCTGGAGTACATGCCCTATCTCTTCCAACGTTTACCGCAGGCCAGAAAGGATCGCTCCGTAGCCAACTACACAGCCTCGGCCTCAGACTGGTTACGAGATCGTATTCTTGGCAAGGTAACACTGCACGAAAAGCAGATTGTGGAGAAGATACGCGAAACCGATCACGGCGCGGTATTGGCGCTTTCGGACAATACCACACTACAAGCCGATCACGTTCTGCTAGCAACTGGCTACCGTGTAGATATCAATCGCCTGCCCATGCTTTCTCCAACCTTGCTGTCGAAGATACAGCCACATCAGAATGTTCCTCGCCTCAATCCCTGGTTTGAAAGCAGCATCCCCGGTCTATACTTTACCGGGATCGCATCGATCCGTAGTTTTGGCCCGCTTTATCGTTTTGTGGTAGGAGCCAAAGCAGTAGCACCCCGCATAGCAAGCGCCGTGGCCCGCCGCACCGCAGCAAACAGCCATTGATTCTGTTACCCCTTGCTTGAAATTTGGTGATTTACACTCTTGTAGTATATGAGACCGCTTGCTTTTGAACAGGTGAAAGAGTCACAGATGAGCTAATCTCCAACTTTGGAGCCTCCATCTTTTTGGGTCAAGTCCAGGGTTTGCTTGTCCGGAAAATAGTTGGCTCAAGTACGGCTTTATGTTGCCGATAATATATATAGGCTTACACATTTGCCTGTTTGCGTTTTTGAGTGTGAAATGGAAAAGCTCGCTAAAGTTACTATCCATTTCCATAGTGATATTACCTGTATTCGCACATGGGTTTACATGAACTTAAAGGAAGTGGTCGCCGTGCGCGCAATTCATTACAGTATCCGTTACGCTATCGTACTCATCATGATTTTGTTGTTCTACTTGATTCTGGCCTTCCTTTTTCACCAAACAGTACAACTCCCAGTGATCATAACTCTCCCACTCATCGTGATTTGTGCTGAACGCATGTGGGTACTGTTAGATTGGATCGGTCCCGTTGTCGGTACAATGAACAAGAAGAAGCAAGAACAGGAACGAAAACTGATTATAGAGTATTTGTTGGAAAATTCGCTGCGTTATGGCTCGCCGTTAGTAATCGCTGCCATTTGCGGTAAAAAGCGCATGTCATTACATGTTGTAGCGCGCCTTCTTCGCAAGACCGATATCGTTCTACGTAGTTCTGTCGGCTACCTGCTGGTCCTTTTGCCCTTTACATCTTTTGAGCAGGCTCCTGTCGCGTTGAGGCGGCTGATCACACGGCAGTTGCCAATCAGCGGTGTGTTTATGACGGATGTACACATGCTCCAGGACCTGGTGGAAACGCAAAGAACAGATGGCAACGGAGAAGCGACAGGCACTACCGTGCAGGATCTCAGGAGAATATGCCTCCGGTCATTTGATGAAAAGATTGCGGCCACCAAATCCAATAGTGCGAGGGCAGTCGCCCCGCCAATTTACAGTCTTTTTGAGTCTGGCGCATCGGAAACGCTGTTTAGCCAGTTAAAGCAATTGAACTCCAGCACACCAGAAATGGATGCCCTTCCAGCAGCAAAAGGTGAGAGCAGCACGAACGATTCTCGCTAATTGAGCGAGAAAAAATGGTACCTGAGCCAGGAGTGAAAAATGGACAAGATGCAACAATTAGTAACAGTCAGTGTCGTTATTCCAACATTGAACGAGGCAAAGAATCTTCCTTGTGTCCTTACTGAGATGCCTGATATAGTGAGCGAAGTAATCCTCGTGGACGGCGGATCTACAGATAATACGATCCAGGCGGCAAAAGAATTACGACCTGATATCCATATTCTCAGACAATCTGCTAAAGGTAAGGGCAATGCGCTTACAGAAGGTTTTGCAGCAGCTACGGGCGATATCATTGTTATGATGGATGCCGATGGATCCCATGATCCGCAGGAGATACCGCTTTTCGTTGATGCCCTGCTAAAGGGTGCAGATTTTGCGAAAGGATCGCGCTTTATCCATGATGGCGCCAGTGAAGATTTTACATTGATACGGCAATTTGGCAATAGTTGCATCAATCTCCTGGCTAACGTGTGTTACAAGGTTCAGTTTACCGATCTCTGCTATGGTTACAATGCCTTCTGGCGATATTGCCTTCCCGTCCTTGATATCGATTGTCCTGGCTTTGAAGTCGAGACACTCATGAACATCCGTGCCTGCAAAGCGAACCTCAAGGTGAAAGAAGTGCCAAGCTTTGAGGCAGTCCGTTTCTCCGGTGAAAGTAAGTTGAAGGCTATTCATGACGGGTGGCGGATCGTGAAAACCATTGTGCGCGAGCGATTTCCCGAGAAAAAGTCCCATTATACTTCCTCAAAAAGCCTCGCAGGTACCGATACGAGTAGATAGAGCGCACTTTAGTGATGCATACGCTCATATACTGGGGAAACAGTAGCCGCCGATTTCTCGGCCCTGGTTCTCATCAGCTGATTTCCCGAACGGACCATGTAGTTAGAGAGTACGTTAAGAGATGGTTTTCAAGTATGGAACGCCTGACTAAGGAGCAACAAATCATGCCTGATATCTCTATAATCATTTGCGCTTACACCGAGAAACGTTGGGATGATCTGGTTGCCGCGGTAGAGTCAGTACGAAGTCAGACCTTGCCACCTGTAGAAATCATCGTCGTTGTCGATCATAATCAACAGTTACTGAAGCGGGTTCAGGATCTGAATGTAATCACAGTTGAGAATACAGGAGTTCGTGGGCTATCAGGCGCACGAAACAGTGGCATTGTGGCAGCCAGGGGCGACATCATTGCGTTCCTTGATGACGATGCGGTCGCAACTTCGGACTGGTTAATGTTGCTCAACGAGGGTTTCTCTGATCCACAGGTACTCGGCGTTGGTGGCGCGGTTCTACCGCTCTGGCTGAGTCACAAACCGCTCTGGTTACCAGAAGAATTTTACTGGGTTGTGGGCTGTACTTATCGAGGTATGCCCACAAAGGCTGCTATGGTACGTAACCTTATTGGCGCAAATATGTCATTCAGACGAAAGGTGTTCGATGCCGTTGGCGGTTTCCACAGTGAGATCGGGCGTGTAGGCACGCGGGCTCTCGGTTGTGAAGAAACGGAGTTGTGTATTCGAGCCTTTCAATACTGGCCCATGAGAGGATTTCTATACCAACCGCGGGCGAAAGTCTTTCACAGGGTGACTCGCGAGCGGACCAGTTGGCGCTACTTTTGCTCTCGCTGCTACTTTGAAGGGATATCGAAAGCATTGGTATCCCGGTTTGTCGGTGCAAGAGATGGCCTTGCATCTGAACGTACATACACTTTACGGGTTTTACCACGAGGAGTAGGACACGGACTAATTGATGCTTTCTTTCATCTTGATCTCAGTGGATTGGGGCGCGCTGGAGCCATCATCTGCGGACTTGCATTGACAGCAGTTGGCTACTGCCTCAGCAGTGTTTTGTTACGCAAAACAAAGCCTGAATTGACTATAGCATCTGAAGATGTTGCTCATGGTAGTCGCGAAATGCCCCAATCTCTCACTGTTTGAATCGGATCTTTGTGGGGATTGAATACAGTGAAAACAATTTTTCAGTGGGATAAAGCAAATAATACTATGTTGCTCAATGCTGGATCATTAGTAGGTACGACAGCCGTAACGTCGGGCCTTGGTTTTGCCTTCTGGTGGTTAGCGGCTCGGATGTTCTCGACGGAAGCGGTAGGTCTTGCCTCCGCTACCATCTCAACGATGACACTGCTTGGAAGTTTCGCAGTTTTGGGGTTTGGTACCCTATTGATTGGGGAATTATCGAAACAACGAGGCAAAGAATTCTCGCTCATCAGTGCGGCGCTGATCCTGGTTGGTGCGGTGGGCATATTTTTGGGTGTTTGCTATGCAATAGTTGCTCCATATCTCTCGACTGCATTCCAGTCGCTAGGTGCAAGCATCGAAAATATAACGATTTTCGCAGTTGGCGTCAGTCTCACCGCGATTACGCTGGTACTTGATCAAGCGTTTATTGGGCTATTGCGAGGCGAGTTGCAATTCTGGCGCAATGCGCTTTTTGCAGGAGCAAAACTTGCCGCGCTTTTCGCAGCCAGCCTCTGGCTAACACATGTAACAGGACTGGCAATTTACACGACCTGGATAATCGGTATAGGCTTCTCATTAGCGGTTTTAGGCGGATTTGCGCTAATGAAACGGGCGAAACTGAGAAGCATTAATTTGCCGCAATGGGGATTGCTACGGAAACTGGGACCTGAGGCTCTAAAGCATCATGCACTCAATTTAACACTCGAGGCTCCCAATCTCATCCTACCCGTGCTGGTCACAATCACGCTCTCGGCGACAGTGAACGCCTGGTTTTTCGTTGCCTGGAGCCTGTCCGGTGTGGCAAATACAGTTTCAGCCGCTCTCGCGACTACACTCTTTGCAGTGAGTTCTGCGCAACCCTCTATGCTCGCACGCAAAATGCGGCTGACTTTGGGCCTTGCATTTGTGGCTTGTGTGCTGGCAAATGGCGTGTTGCTGTTTGGTGCCAGGCAGATATTGGGACTGTTCGGTCATAGTTACTCCCAGGAAGCAACTTTGAGTCTGTATATTCTCTCAATCGAGTCTTTTCCTTTTATTATCAAGAATCACTACATAGCCCTGTCGCGCATTCGCTCTCAGGTCTCGCGTACCATACTGATCACATTAGTTACCTGCTTCCTTGAATTGGGGGGAGCAGTAGTAGGTGCGCGACTTGGCGGTTTACAAGGGTTATGCCTGGGCTGGTTCGCGGCAATGACTCTTGAAGCAGTGTGCATGTCTCGCAAAGTATACGACGCCATCCGGTTTGTGAAGGTACCAATGCCCCCTCAAGAACCGGCAAAACAAGAAAAACTTGAAGCAGCAGTAAGACCCTGAGAGTTGGACCTATCCTCTGTTCCACTCCAGGGATCGAAGAAACAACAACGGGTGTTCACTTTGGCAGTGAACACCCGATAAGATGCGCTTGGGGCGGGTCTGAGCAAGCCGTAAGCCGAATTCTGTACCGGGGGAGCCTCGCGACGCTCCCGGCGGCAATCATCTCTCTAGGGCGTCAGTTGCCCAACGCCTCCAGCGACCAACCCGAGGGTTGACAGACGAGCAGCCTGCTAGCAGGCGAACCTGCTATCCCCTCTGTTTGGTCTTGCTCCGAATGGGGTTTACCCGGCCAGCCAGTCACCTGGCTGCCGGTGAGCTCTTACCTCACCATTTCACCCTTACCCACATGGTTCGCATGGCGTGTTGGCGGTATGTTTCTGTGGCACTTTCCTTGAGATCGCTCCCACTGGCCGTTAACCAGCATTCTGCTCTATGGAGTTCGGACTTTCCTCGGAACAGTTGTCCCGCGATTGCCTGTCTTCCTCAGACCCGCCACGCTACCATATCATAAAAGCGCGTCTTTGTCGAGTGATTGACGACTACTCACAAACACGCTACAATGCCACTACCGAGAGGTAATACAACAATACATTTCCGTTCTTGATAGTTGGGAGAGGTTGCATGTCAACGGGCCGTCAGATTCGTCTGACATCGCTCGCCAGTTGCGCTGGTTGAGCTTCCAAGATGGGGCCGCAAGCCCTGGCGCAGGTTCTGCGTCCACTCGCTACACAAATTGCTCCACCGGAATTGCTGGTTGGCCTGCACAGCGCCGACGACGCGGCCGTGTATAAGGTCAACGATCAGCAAGCCATCATCAGCACGGCGGATTTTTTCCCGCCAGTGGTCGATGATCCCTATACTTTTGGAGCTATTGCAGCCGCCAACGCATTGAGTGATGTCTACGCGATGGGCGGACAGGTGCTTATGG
>VFSW01005531.1_pt1 | contig 18647 bp, 9 predicted proteins | sample 5358111 | NCBI WGS metagenome assembly VFSW01 (sample SAMN11554181, study PRJNA540505) | mine drainage metagenome | isolation source: sediment from site ElyBrook_90M | place: USA: Ely Copper Mine, Vershire, VT | collected 2017 | reverse complement strand
CGGGGGGGCCGGGGTCGTGGGCATGCGCGCCGTCGGGCGCGGGGCGCTGTTCGCGAGGCCCTTCGCGCCGGCGTTCGGCGCGGCCGCCGCGCTATACGCACTGCGCGCGACCTTCAATCAAGGCACCGCCGGCGCGCGCCAGGCAGTCGCCGCCGGCCTGACCCGGCCGGAGCGACGCGGCCTCGCGGCCAGCGTGCAATCCCTGTCGCTGCAGATCCCGCGCGCGGCCGGCCCGGTGGTCGGCGGCTGGCTGATCCATGGCGGTCGGTTCGCGGCGCCGTTCTACATCGCCACCGCCCTGCAGGCGCTCTACCTGTACCTGTATCGGCGCTTCTTCGGGGCGCTCGACTCGGCGCAGAGCCCATGAACGCACGTCAACGGAACTCTTGTGTCGACCTCGCGGTCGCAGTTCAATGACCCGAATCCTGCGCCGACATGCTCGAGAGATCCGGACCACGAAGGTGGTCGGCGCGGCATCCCTGTGCGCGCTCATCGCTGGTTGCGCGGTCGGTCCGAACTTCCTCAGGCCCTCGCCGCCGAAGAGCCTCGCCTACACCGCGCAACCGCTCGTGACCACCGCCGCGGCTGCGGGCATCCAAGGCGGCGCCGCGCAGCACTTCGAGCCCGGAGGCGCGGTCTCGGCACAGTGGTGGACGCTGTTCCGCTCCAAGCCGCTCGATGAACTCATCCGGCGTGCGCTCGCACACAATCCGGATCTGAAGGCCGCGCAGGCGGCGCTCGCCGTTGCGCGGCAGACCGCGCTCGCGCAACGGGGCATCTACTTTCCCAGCCTCACCGCCGGCTTCTCGGCGAGTCGCGCGAAACAATCGACGCTGCTCGCGCCGGTGCCGAATTATCCGGTCGTACCCAACGAGTTCCAGTACGACCTGTTCACCCCCCAGGTGAACATCGCCTACACCCCGGACGTCTTCGGTCTCGAGCGGCGCACCGTCGAGTCGGCGCGCGCCCAGGAACAGGCGGTGCGCTTTCAGATGCTCGCGACCTACGACACACTCGTCGCCAACGTCGTCGTCGCCGCCATTCAGGAAGCGGCGCTGCGGGGCGAGATCCAGGCCACCCGCCGCCTCGTCGCCATCAACGAGCGCATGCTCGGCATCCTTCGCTACCGCTACCGCCAAGGCTACTCGAGCCGGCTCGATCTCGCCGCCCAGCAATCCCTGCAGGCCGCGATCGCCGCGACGCTGCCGCCGCTCAGCAAAGCGCTCGCGCAGCAGCGCGATCTGTTGGCCGTCCTCGTGGGCGACTTTCCGGACCGGCCGCCGGCCGCCCGCTTCACGCTGGCGAGCCTGCACCTGCCGACGCGGCTGCCCGTGAGCCTCCCCTCGCGACTCGTCGAACAACGCCCGGACGTGCGCCAGGCGCAGGCGAATCTGCACGCCGCGAACGCCCAGATCGGCATCGCCATCGCCGATCGACTGCCGAACATCGAACTCAGCGCGAACACCGGCAGCACCGCGCTCGCGCTGTCGAACTTGTTCTCCGCGGGCACCGGCTTCTGGGGGATCGGCGCCTCGCTGGGCGCGCCGATCTTCGAAGGCGGCGCCTTGTGGCACCAGGAGCGCGCCGCGCGCGCAGCCGAGGCGCAAGCGGCGGCGCAATACCGCAGCACCGTGCTGACGGCGTTTGAAAACGTCGCCGACACCCTCGCCGCGCTCGAACAGGATGCCGACGGACTGCGGGCCGCGGCCAACGCGGCGAAGGCGGCCAGGCTCACGCTGCGCCTGTCACGACGACAGGCCCGGGACGGCTACGCGGGCACGCTGTCGCTGCTCGGCGCCGAACAGGCCTATCTGCAGGCCAAGATAAACCTCGTCCAAGCGCAGGCCAATCGCTTCGACGACACCGCCGCGCTGTTCCAGGCGCTCGGCGGCGGCTGGTGGCACCGAGCGACTCTCACCCGGAAATCACGATGAACAATCCAACAGGCCCGAGCACAACGACCTCGAGCGCAGCCCGCCGTCCGGGTCGCCACACACTCGCTGCCGGCATCCTCCTGAGCGCCGTCATCATGGCCTGCGCGGGTTGTTCGCATCCGGCCGTCAAGACCGCCCGGCCCGTGGCGTCGGGCAACCACGATGTCACGCTGACGAAAGCTCAGCGCGCCCATATCCATCTCTACACGGTCACACCGGCGAGCTTCCGCAAGACGATCGAGACCGATGGCACCGTCGATTTCGACGCCAACCGCGCGACCCGCGTACTCGCGCCCTTCGCAGGTCCCGTGTCGCGCCTGCTGGTGGCCGCCGGCGATCGCGTGCACAAGGGCGAGGCGCTCGCGATCGTCGAATCGCCTGACTTCGCGGCGGCGATCGGTGCCTATCGCAAGGCGCTCGCCACCGCGCGCACCGCACGCCGCCTTGCTCACATCGAGAAGGACCTGCTGCGCCATCACGGCATCTCCCGACGCGAGGAAGACAAGGCTCAAGCCGCCGCCATCCGTGCCGAAGCCGACCGCGACGCGGCACTGCAGTCGCTGCTCGCCTTGAACGTCGACCCGGGCGTGATCGATGACATCCGCCGCGGACGCCCGGTGCCGAGCATCGCCGGCGTGATCCGCGCGCCGATCGCCGGCACGGTGGTCGAGCGGCTGATCGGTCCCGGGCAGCTCCTGAGCGCCGGCAGCACCGCGTGTTTCACGATCGCCGACCTCTCGCGCCTGTGGGTCAAGGCACAGGTATTCGGCGCGGACATCGATGGCGTGCACGCCGGCGACCTGGCCGAGATTCTCACCGGCGCCGGTCGCCGGCCGTTGCCCGGCACCGTCACCCATGTCGGCGCCGAGGTGGATGCGAACACCCGCGCGGTGCTCGCACGGGTGACGATCGACAATCCGCACGCAGCCCTCAGAAAGGGCATGTACGTGCGCGTGCGCATCCATCCACGACACCCAAGTCGCGGGCTGCTGATCCCCGTCTCGGCAGTCCTGCGGGATGACGAGAACCTGCCGTTCGTGTACGTCGCCGCGGCCGACGGCGGCTTCGCACGGCGGCACGTCACGCTCGGCACCCGCACCGCCGGCCGCTATCAGATCCGTGCCGGACTGCGCAGCGGCGAGCGCATCGTCGTCGACGGCGGCCTGTTCCTGCAATTCATTCAAAACCAATGAACGACGAGGCGCCGCCGAACACGACGCCGCGCGGGGCCGGTTCGATCATGAACCGGATCGTGGCCTCCTCGCTGCGACAGCGCCTGATCGTCGCGCTGATGACGCTGCTGCTCGTCGGCGCCGGCGTCTGGGCGTTGAAGCGCCTGCCGATGGACGCCTATCCGGACCTGTCGCCGCCGATGGTCGAGATCATCACGCAGTGGCCCGGACACGCCGCAGAAGAGGTCGAACGCCTGATCACCGTACCGATCGAGCGCGGCATGAACGGCATTGCGCGTACCGCCACCGTGCGCTCGATCTCGCTGTACGGCCTGTCCGACGTGACGATCACCTTCAAGGACGGCACCGACAACTATTTCGCCCGACAAAGGGTCTTCAATCGCCTCTCCGCGCTCGACCTGCCGAGCGGCGTGAGCCCCTCGATCTCACCGCTGTCGCCGCCCTCGGGTCTGATCTATCGCTACGTCCTGCAAAGTCCCGACCGCTCGCCGATGGAACTGAAGACCTTCGAGGACTGGGTCGTCGAGCCGCAATACCGTTCCGTTCCCGGTGTCGCCGACGATTCGGGCTTCGGCGGCGGCACGATGCAATACCAGGTGCTGCTCAACCCGACCAAGGTCGCGGCGATCGGCCTGTCGGTGCCACAGGTCGAGGCGGCCATCGCCGCCAACAACGGCAATTCCGGCGGCGGATTCTATTCCCAGGGCGGCCAGTTCTACTACGTGCGCGGCATGGGCCGCCTGAAGAGCACCAAGGACATCGGCAACGTCGTCGTCGCCGTCCACGACGGCACACCCGTGCTGGTCAAGGATCTCGGCCGCGTCGTCATCGGCATCGCGCCGCGTCTCGGCGAGTTCGGCTACGAGAAGCAGAACGACGCCGTCGAAGGCGTCATCCTGATGCGCACTGGTGAAAAGACCCAGAACGTCCTGAAGCGGGTCGAGGCGAAGACCCGGGAGTTGAACGACGGCATCCTGCCCCCTGACGTCAAGGTGCATCCTTTCTACGACCTCAGCGACCTGATCGCGCGCACCACCCAGGTGGTCGAACGCAACCTCATCCGGGGCACGCTGCTGGTGCTCGTCGTGCTGGTGTTCTTCCTGTACGACGTGCGGGCCGGCCTGATCGTCGCGACCACGATCCCGCTCGCCCTGCTGTTCGCCTTCGTCTGCCTCGATGCGCAGAACGCCTCGGCGAACCTGCTGTCGATTGGCGCGGTGGATTTCGGCATCCTCGTCGACGGGGCGATCTTCATGGTGGAGAACATCTTCCGCCAGATCGCCGCGCGCCACGGCGGCGCGGTCGACGTCAAACAGATCATCATGGAGGCGGCCGCCGAGATCGACCGGCCGCTGTTTTACGCGGTCACGGTGATCATCGCCGGCTTCCTGCCGATCTACGTGCTCTCCGGACCCGCAGGCACGCTGTTCAAGCCGATGGCGGACACGATGATCTTCGCGCTCGCCGGATCCCTGATCGTGACGCTGACCTTGCTGCCCGTGCTCTGCTCGCTGCTGATGCGCAAGGGCGTGCGCGAGCGCCGCAACAAGGCCTTCGAGGCGATCCAGTCGGCCTACGTGAAGGGTCTGGACCGTTGTCTCGCGCGGCCGTGGCTGACGACCGGCGCATCGGCGCTGCTGCTGGCCGGATCGCTGCTGCTCGTGCCGCGCATCGGCGCCGAATTCATGCCGCACCTGGACGAAGGCGCCCTGTGGGTGCGTGCAACCATGCCGTACACGATCTCCTTCGACGAGGCGGCGAAGATCACACCGCAGATCCGCGCGGTCCTGAGTTCCTTCCCGCAGGTGACGACGGTCACCTCGGAACTCGGGCGCCCCGACGACGGCACCGACTCGACCGGATTCTTCAACGTCGAGTTCTTCGTGGGCCTGAAGCCGTACTCGCAGTGGCGCGGCCCGTACCGCGACAAGCCCGCCCTGATCGCGGCGATCGACGCAAAGTTGCGCCAATTCCCGGGCATCGTCTTCAACTACACGCAGCCGGCCGAGGACGCGGTCGACGAGGCCGAGACGGGCCTGAAGAGCGCGCTCGCGGTCAAGGTGTTCGGTCCGAAGCTGCAGATGCTGCAGGACAAGGGCAAGGCGATCAAGAAGGTCCTCGAGCACGTGCGCGGCATCCGCGACGTGACGCTGGTGCAGGAACTCGGCCAGCCGAGCCTGACGATCGACATCAAGCGCTCGAAGCTCGCCCGCTATGGACTGAACGTCGCCGACGTCAACGCGGTGATCCAGACGGCGATCGGCGGCGACGTCGCCACGCAGGTGGTTCAGGGCGAGAAACAGTTCGACCTCGTCGTCCGGCTCGAGCGCCGCTTCCGCGACGATCCGCAGGAAATCGGCGACATTCCGGTGGCGACACCCGGCGGGCAGCAAATTCCGCTCAAGGCGCTCGCCGCCATCCGGGTCACGAAGGGTGCCTCCTTCATCTACCGCCAGAACGACTCGCGTTACATCGGCGTGCAATTCTCGGTTCGCGGGCGGGACCTGGCCGGCGCGGTCGGCGATGCAATCCACCAGGTGAAGCAAAAGGTCGCGCTGCCACAAGGGTACCGGGTCGACTGGGGCGGCGAGTACTCCGACTACACGGCCTCGCGGCGGCAGCTCGACGTGATCCTGCCGCTGACGCTGTTCCTGATCTTCCTGTTGCTGTTCGCGCTCTATAACAACTTCAAATTCCCCTTCATCACCGTGCTCGGCGTGCTGTTGTCGGCGCCGTTCGGCGCCATCGTCGCGCTCTGGCTCACCGGCACGCCGTTTTCGGTCTCCACCGGCATCGGCTTCCTCGCATTGTTCGGCGTCTCGGTGCTCACCGCGGTCGTCTACATCTCCTACGTCAATGAGCTGCGCCGCGGCGGCACCGACCTCGAGACGGCCATCCGCCAGGGCGCGATCCAGAGGCTGCGGCCGATCTTGATGACCGCGTTGGTTGCCGCCCTCGGGCTGCTGCCGGCGGCGCTCGCGACCGGTGTCGGCACGGACTCGCAGCGCCCCTTCGCGCTCGTGATCGTGAGCGGCATGCTCTCGCGGCTTGCGATCAGCATCTTCCTGATGCCGGTGCTGTATGCGCTGGTCGCGCGGCCGCGGGACCGTCTCGAAGTGTGACGCTGGGCTGCGCAGTTGGTAGGATGGCGTAAAACGGCACGCCGCCGCGGGGGGATGACGAATGCTGAGCGACATCGAAATCGCGCAACGCGCTTCGTTACAGCGGATCGGCCAGGTGGCGGCCCGCCTCGGGATTCCTGACGAGGCGCTCGAACCCTACGGGCATTACAAGGCGAAGATCGGGCTGGATTTCGCCGCCGAGGTTTGGAAACGCAAGAGCGGACGCCTGATCCTGGTGACCGCAATGACGCCGACCCCCGCCGGGGAGGGCAAGACCACGACCACGGTGGGTCTCGGCGACGCCCTCAACCGGATCGGCAGGAAGACCATCTGCTGCATCCGCGAACCCTCGCTCGGACCGGTGTTCGGCATGAAGGGCGGCGCCGCCGGCGGCGGCTTCGCCCAGGTCGTGCCGATGGAGGACATCAACCTGCACTTCACGGGGGATTTTTCCGCGATCGGCCTCGCGAACAATCTGCTCGCCGCGTTGATCGACAACCACATCCATCACGGCAACGCGCTCGACCTCGACGTGCGCCGCATCCATTGGCGGCGTGTCGTCGACATGAACGACCGCGCGCTGCGCGACATCACGGTCGCGCTCGGCGGCCCCGGCAACGGCTTCCCGCGACAGGACGGCTTCGACATCGTCGTCGCCTCCGAGGTGATGGCCATCTTCTGCCTGGCGACATCGATCGAGGACTTGAAGAAGCGGCTCGGCAACATCGTGATCGGTTACACCCGGGACCAGCGGCCGGTGCGCGCCAGCGAACTGAATGCGCACGGCGCAATGACCGTGCTGCTGAAGGACGCCCTGAAGCCGAATCTGGTGCAGACGCTGGAGGGCAACCCGGCATTGATCCACGGCGGCCCGTTCGCAAACATCGCCCACGGCTGCAATTCGGTGATCGCCACACGCACCGCGCTCGGACTCGCCGATTACGTCGTCACCGAAGCCGGCTTCGGCGCCGATCTCGGCGCCGAGAAATTCATCGACATCAAATGCCGCAAGAGCGGTCTGCGACCCGATGCGGTGGTCATCGTCGCGACGATCAGGGCGCTGAAATACCACGGTGGTGTGGATCTGAAGAATCTGAACGTCGAGAGCTTCGAGGCGCTCGAGGCCGGCCTCGTGAACCTCGAACGACACGTCGACAACGTCCGCAATCACTACGGCCTGCCCTGCGTCGTCTCGATCAACCACTTCGCGCACGACACACCGGCTGAAGTCGACCTGCTCAAGCGCAAGATGGCGCGCCACGGCGCTCCGGTGGTCCTCGCCCGCCACTGGGCCGAGGGCGGCAAGGGGGCGGAGGAATTGGCGCGAACGGTGGTGGACATGATCGAGACCACGGCCTCGAGCTTCCGGTTCGTCTACCCGGACGAGGCGGGCCTGTGGGAGAAGCTGCATGCGGTGGCGACCAAGATCTATGGTGCCGCCGCCGTGCACGCCGATTCGAAGGTGCGGGCACAGATCAAGCGCCTCGAGGAGGAAGGCTACGGCCGCTATCCGATCTGCATCGCCAAGACGCAGTATTCGTTCTCGACCGACCCGAAGCTGCGCGGTGCGCCCTCGGGACACGCGATCAACGTACGCGAGGTGCGCCTCTCGGCCGGTGCGGAGTTCGTGGTGATGATCTGCGGCGACGTGATGACGATGCCGGGCCTGCCGCGCACGCCCTCGGCCGAGCGTATCGACATCGGCGCCGACGGCAAGGTCGTCGGCCTGTTCTGATGGCCGCCACCCACACCGGCGCCGGCCGCCGCGCGGCGGCGGGCAGGCGCGTGACGCTCGCGCTCACCGTCTGGGCGTCGCTGGTCGCGGCGCACCTCCCGCTCGCCGCGACACCACGGCAGGGCACCGACCGTCCGATACCGCACCGCCTCTTCCAGGACATGCGCTGGCGCATGATCGGCCCGTTCCGCGGCGGCCGCACGCGCGCGCTCGCCGGCGTGCCCGGTCGACCGGCCACCCTGTACGTCGGCGCGGTGGATGGCGGCGTATGGAAGTCGATCGACTATGGGCGCACCTGGCGGCCAATATTCGACCGGGAACCGACCCAGTCGATCGGCGCGATCGCGGTCGCGCCCTCCGATCCGCGCATCGTCTATGTCGCGAGCGGCGAAGGTCTGCAGCGGCCGGATCTTTCGATCGGCAATGGCATCTACCGCTCGAGCGACGCCGGCAGGACCTGGCGACATCTCGGCCTCGATGACGGCGAACAGATTCCTTCACTCGCCGTCGATCCGCACGATCCGAACCGGCTGTTTGCGGCCGTGCTCGGCCATCCCTACGGCCCCAATACCCAGCGCGGCATCTTCCGATCGACCGATGGCGGGAAGACCTGGCGGAAGGTCCTGTACAAGGGACCCAACACCGGCGGATCCGAGGTCTTGATCGATCCGTCGAACGATCGGATCGTCTACGCGGCGCTGTGGGAGGCGCGCCAGGCCCCCTGGGAGGACAACAACGACGAAAGCGGCACCGGTGGCGGACTCTACAAATCGACCGACGGCGGCGACACCTGGCGCAAGATCGGCGGCGGATTGCCGGCAAACCTCGTGCAGATCAACGTCGCCATCGCGCCGAGCGAGCCGAACCGCCTGTACGGCGTATTTTCGACGACCCGGAAGAATTCCTATCAGTCGGGCACCGGCATGGGCTTGTTCCGCTCCGACGACGGCGGCGAACATTGGTATCGCATCACGACGGACCCGCGGCCGACGATGAAGATCGGCGGCGGCGACCTGCCGGTCCTCGCGGTCGACCCGGCCCATCCGGACGTCCTCTACAGCACGAGCATCGTCACGATGCGCTCGGAAGACGGCGGTCGGACCTGGATTTCGCTGCGCGGTGCGCCCGGCGGCGACGACTACCAAAACATCTGGCTCGATCCGGCCTATCCGAACCTGATCTTGCTGGTCGGCGATCAGGGCGCGATCGTCAGCGTCGATCACGGCCGCACCTGGAGTTCCTGGTACAACCAGCCGACGGCACAGATCTATCACGTCAGCACCGACACGCACTTTCCATACCGCGTCTGCGGCGGACAACAGGAGAGCGGCTCGGTGTGCATCGCCAGCCGCGGCAACGACGGCGAGATCACGTTTCGCGACTGGCACCCGGTCGGCGCGATCGAGTACGGCTACGTCGCCCCGGATCCTCTGCATCCGGACGTGGTCTATGGCGCGGGCCGAAACGAGGTGTCGAAATTTCACTGGTCGACCGGACAGGTCGAGAACGTCACGCCGATCCCGATTCAGGGTACCGCACGCACCCTGCGCACCGAACCGTTGATGTTCTCGCCACTCGACCCGCACGTGCACGTGCTCTACTACGCCGCGAACGTGCTGTTCGCGACCCGCAACGGCGGACAATCCTGGCGGATCATCAGCCCGGACCTCGCGCGCGCGCGGCCGGGCATTCCGCCGAGCGTCGGCGCGCTCGCCGTGGGGCATCCGCACGCCGCCGGCGAACGCGGCGCGATCAGCGCGCTCGCCCCATCGTTCGTCGACCGCGACACGATCTGGGCCGGCACCGATGACGGCTACCTGTGGGTCACGCGCGACGGCGGCCGGCACTGGCGCAACGTCACACCACCCGGCGTGAGCGCCTGGAGCAAGGTGACCCAGATCGCCGCATCTCATTTCGACGCCGCGGTCGCCTATGTGTCCGTGAGCCGCATGCGCGTCGATGACCTGCAGCCGATGATCTATCGCACCCGGGACGGCGGCACGACTTGGGTGAAGATCGCGCGGGGACTGCCGGCCCGCTCGCCGGTCGACACGGTCCGCGAGGATCCCGTGCGCCGCGGCCTGCTGTTCGCCGGCACCGAGACCGGGGTGTTCGTATCCTTCGACGACGGTGCCGATTGGCAATCCCTGCAGCTGAATCTGCCGCACACCTCCATGCGGGACCTGGCGATCCACGGCGCGGATTTGATCGTCGCCACGCACGGCCGCTCCTTCTGGATCCTCGACGACATCACGCCGCTGCGCCAGGCACGGGCCGCCCTGGCAGACGCGCCGGCGCATCTGTTCCGACCGGCGCCCGCCGTACGCATCCGCCGCGACACCAACACCGACACGCCGCTGCCGCCGGATGAACCCGCCGGCGCCAATCCGCCTGACGGCGCGATCATCGATTACGTTCTCGGACCGGAATCGGCCGGGGCTCAGGTCACGCTCGAGATCCTCGATGCGACGGGCCGCAGCGTTCGGCGCTACTCGAGCCAGGATGCGCCGCGCCCGTCCGCCGCGATTCTCGCGAAAGAATTGGTGCCGCCGTACTGGGTCGCGAAGTCAGGGCCCCTGCCGGATTCAGCCGGCATGCATCGCTGGGTCTGGGATCTGCACTACACCGCGCCGCTGTCGACCATCCATGGCTATCCGATCGCCGCCGTGCCGCACGCGACACCGCGTCAGCCCCAGGGCCCGCTCGCGCCTCCCGGACGCTACACGGTCAAACTGAGCGTCGCGGGCCGAACCTACACGGTACCCTTGACGGTCAAGATGGACCCTCGTGTGCGGGTCTCTGGCGCCGCCCTCGAGCGGCAATTCCAGCTGTCGATGCGGCTCGCGACGATGATGTCGAGAAGTGCCGCCGCGCTCCTGCAGGCGCACGCGCCGCCGACGGCCACGGCGGCGGCGGCGCGGCTGCTGCCGGCACTGCGGCGGGTGAACGCTCACATCAACACGCTATACACCGACGTCGGGCGAGCCGACGCCCCGCCAACCGCCGCGGAACTCGCCGCCACCGGCGTGGCGCAGACTCAGCTCGACCGGCTCATCGCAAGCTGGCGGGTGATCCGCGCGACGGCCGGGCGGCGCTGACTCGTGCCTGTCAAGCGCCGGCGTGCACCGCCCGCAACGGCGACGGCGAGTCGAGCAATTCGAACAATCCGGTATTGCTCACGGAGTGGCTGAACAAGAAGCCCTGAGCGTAGCGGCAACCGATCGCCTGCAGCACCGCGGCTTGCGCGCCCTCCTCGACGCCCTCCGCGAGGCTCGCCATGCCCAGATTCTCGACCAGACCGACCGTCGCATGGATGACGGCGAGCATGTCGCCGTTGACGGTCATATCCTTCACGAACGAGCGATCGATCTTGATCATGTCGAACGGATAGTCGCGCAGCATGCCGAGCGAGGACGTGCCGGTCCCGAAATCGTCCATCGCGAGCTTCACGCCGAGACGCCGCAGTTCGTGCATCAGCGACAGAGTCGCCTTCGGATCGCGCACCACCTCACGTTCGGTGACCTCGAGTTGCAGACATTCCGGCGGCAACCCCGTACGGTTCAGCGTCTCTTTCACCCGTTCGAGCAAGCGGCGCCCCAGGGCGAGTTCGGCCTGGGAAATGTTGACGCTCACGGTCCGGGGCGCGGACGCTTCGGCGGCGGCGCGCCAGGCGACCAGCGCCTCGCAAGCCTGGCGCAGCACGAAGTCGCCGATCGCGACGATCAAATCCGATTCCTCGGCGATGGGAATGAATTCCGATGGACTGATGGGCCCGACATCCGGATGATTCCAACGCACCAAGGCTTCGGCCGAGACGATCCGACCCGTATTCAACTCGACGATCGGCTGATAGACGACCGACAGTCCGTGCTCGGCGAGCGCTCTGCGCAGGCTCGTCTCGATCGTCACGTGCCGGCTCAGGCGCGTGTGCATGGCCTCGTTGAACACGACCGAACAGGCGCGGCCGGCGCGCTTCGCCTCATACATCGCCACATCGGCGTTGCGCACGACCTCCTCGGCGCTCGAGCGGCCATGATCGCTCGTGACGATGCCGATGCTCGCGCTCGAATGCACCTCCCGGCCGCCGACGTCGTAGAGCGGCGCCAGCGTGTTCAGCAGACGCTCCGCGATCACTTCGGCGTCGGCCGGGCTCTGCAGGTCGTTGATGAGGATCAGGAATTCGTCACCCCCGAAGCGGCCGACGAGATTGCCGCATTCGACGGCACCGATCGAGTCCCCGGTGCGCAGCGCCGTGCGCAGGCGCCGACCGATCTGCCGCAGGAGCTCGTCACCGGCCGTGTGCCCGAGGGTGTCGTTGACGAGCTTGAATCGATCGAAGTCGAGGAACAGCACCGCGTAACGCGCCTGTACACCGCGTTGTACGCGGTCGATCGCGGCCTGCAGCGCCTCCATGAAGCGGGCGCGATTCGCGAGCCCGGTCAGCTTGTCGCGGCGCGCAGCCTCCGAGAGCGCCGCCTCCAGCGCCTTGCGCTGCGAAATATCCTGAACGATCGACCAAACCACCGCGCGGCCGCCGGCATCGGTCATGCGGATTCCGGACAACAGGGCGGCAAAGCGGCTGCCGTCCCGGCGCCGGCACTCGGTTTCGTACGGACCGTAGCGACCGGATCCACCGCCCGGCGCGGATACCGGCTCCGCCTCGGGAATGGCGCTCGTCGCAACGTCCTGGTAACTCCGTTCGAGCAGTTCCTCGCTGCTGTAGCCGCTCGAGGCAAGGAGCGCTTCGTTCACCTGCATGAAACGGCCGCTCTTCGCATCACTGAGCGCGATTCCGACCGGTGACAATTCGAACAGGGAGCGGAACTTCAGTTCGTTCTCGCGCAGCACCGACTCGGCCAGCTTGCGCGCCGAGATGTCCAGATCGATCCCCGCCATGCGCAGCGGCCGCTGTGCCGCGTCCCGCTCGATCACCTTGCCGCGAACCAGGATCCAGATCCAGGCGCCGGCCGCGTGGCGCAGACGGAATTCGTGCACGAACATTCCCTGATCGCCGCGCCGGAACAGCACGAACGCCCGCCGCAATGTATACCAGTCATCCGGATGCACCAGAGCGCGCCAGGTGCGGCCGTGCAGAGGATTCATGTCGACGGCGCGGCAACCGAGCATCGCCGCCGTACGATTGCAGATGATCGACGAGCCGGAGCTGAAATCCAGCTCCCAGGTGCCGACGTCCGCGCCCTCGAGGATCGTCGCCTGACGGCGCCGCTCGTCGGCCAACGCCCCGGCGGCCCGCACCGCCGCGGCGGCGCTCGCGATCGCCGCCTCGGCATCACTCATGCCCCGCAGGCGGACCCGATAGACGATGAACCCGAGCAGCATGATGAGCAAGCCGGCGGGCGCGATGCCGATCAGGGCAAGATTGCGCGCGGCCGCGAGGCGCGCAACATAGACGCGCGCGTCGACGTCGACCCCGATCGCGCCGATTTGACGGCCTTGCCGGTCCCGCAGCGGAGCCCAGCCGGTCATGAACGTGCCCCAGGCATCGCTCAAGGGCTCCTGGGTTGCGGCGGCGACGCCCGGATGGCGTCCGTCACCGAGCGCCTCCTGCATCGCCGGGTCATGGCCGTCGTATTTTTGCCAGACTCCGGACTGATCGTCGACGCCGCGACGCCGGTCGAGCTTCGGGTCGGCGGCGTCGAGAATGAATCGCACCTGCCGGCCGTCGCGCACCACCGTATAGATGTAGTGGATCTCCGGCACGGCCTCGCGCATCCGGCGCAGCGGCGCGACCGCGCGTCGATATTGGGGATCGTTGATCTCATCGGGTCGGCGGATGCTCGACTGCGCGCTCGGATCGACGAGCGCCGCGGCCGCCTCGGCGAGACTGATCAAATGATCTTCGTAGTTCAGGCGGATCGAATCGCGCGAGGTCAGCGCGGGCCCGGCGACTCCGGCGATCACCACGCACAGCGCCGCCGCGGAAATCCCCAGCGACTCCCACAGCGCCCGGCGCCGGCCGGCGATGGCGGCGGGCGGCTGTCCCAGGGACTTCGATCGGTCCTGCTCGCTGGATGTATGCACGGGTTGTTTGGCCTGAAAGTGGATCTATCGGCCGGCCGGGCGCGCACATGCGTCAAATGGGCCGGTCGATGCGCAAAATTGTGACCCGCCTCACAGGGCATTGGCGCTGCGCGGCCGATAGCTGGTCCATGACGGAATCAAACTCACCGCCACCCCTCCCGATCGAGCACGAGCAGATCCTTCGGGCAGCGGCGGCGACCGGCACGCTGGGCCCGAGCGCCCACTCCGGGCCGCGGATGATGGCGATGCTCTGCGATCCATTGGTCGCAGCCCGCGATCTGGTGACCCTGATCGAGAAGGATCCGGCGATGTGTGCACGCGTTCTGCGCGTCGCGAACTCACCGTACTACGGCCAGGCTCGCGCGATTCGCACCATCGGCCGCGCACTGTTGGTCCTTGGCCTGGATGCGGTGCGCGGCATCGCGGCCGCCGCCTGCCTGGATCGTACGATGTCGCGCGCCGGCACCGACATCGCGGTGGACCTGCAGGCCCTGACCCGTCACAGCATCGCGACCGCCGCGGCGGCCGAGATGCTCGCGATCAGTCGCCGCGAAGCGCCGCCAGCCGAGGCGTTCATCGGCGGCTTGCTGCATCATCTGGGCGTTGTCGTGCAGCTACGTATCGATCCTTCGGCCATGCGGGCGATCGTGCGCTCGCGGCACGCCGATCCGGAGGCCGGCATCCGCGACCTCGAAGGACAACACCGAATCGTGGGTCACGAACAATGCGTCGCGGTCATCTTCGATGCCTGGCATCTGCCCGACTCGCTGGTGGCCGCCTCCAGGCATCACCACGAGCCGCTCGAGGCGCCGCTCGCACACCGCAAACTCGCCGCCACGGTGAATCTCGGCGCACACCTTGGGCTTGCCTGCGGCTATGCCTTCGGCCTGGAGACGTCGGCGGGCACGCCTCATGCCGGCGCCTTGTCGGTACTGGGCATGGGTCCGGAGGATCTGGCCGGCATCAGGACCGAGGCAATGGAGCGCGTGGCGCAGTTGCAACGCGCGCTGCTGGACGTATGAATCGCGGCAAGGCGCAGTACCGATGACATTGAAATCCGCGAGCCACAAGCTGCCGCCGGTCGACTCGATCCATGATTCCTACGCCCAGATCGCGGCCGGACTGCTCGACGGTCTAAGCGGCCTTTGCCTGCTCGACGCGGCCATGCAAACCCGTGGCGAATCCGGCGCCCTCACGGGTGCCGCGGCTGCCGCCTGGCTCGATCGGCTCGGATGGCCCGAGCAAGCCGAGCTTTCGCCCGTGGCCACTTCCTTGAGTCGCGGCCAGTGGGCAACGGCCATGCCGCTCGCGGACAGCGCCGGGCAATTGCTCGGCGTGCTCTGTGCACAACAGGCACGGCCGGGCTTGCCGCCGAATCCGACGGCCTACGCGCAGGACATTCAGCGTCGCCTGCGGCCCTTGCTCGACTGTGTCCATCGCGAGCTGGCGACGGCACCGGTATCCCGCTCGCGCCTGCACTCCCTCACGGAACGCACCGCCGAACTGGAGTGGCTGTTCGACATGACGACCCGTTCGCGCGCCGCGAGCGGTGAGCCCTGCGTGTTGAAGGCCCTGATCAATGAATCCGTACAGCGCCTCGGTGCCGGCTATGGCGCGCTCTGGGTTCCCGACAAGCGCGTATTGATCGAGTGCTCCAGCGGGACAACGGCGGGCGAGTCGCTACGCGCCACCTGGGAGGGCACCCGGCAGCACCTGCTCACCTGGGTGCAGCGCCAGAAGCGTCCCTTGCTCGTCAACGGCGGCGCCCGCAACCCCGGGCAGGTCGGGCGCGCGAAAATGCTCTGCAGCCCGATGCTCAAACGCGGCGGGCAGGTCGCCGGGGTGCTGGCGTTCTTCAACCCCAACGAGGCGGCGGACTTCTCGCAGCGTCACGTCTTCGTGGCCCGCCATCTCGGACGGCAGGCGATGAGTCTGCTGGAAACACAGTTCGACCTCATGACCGGGCTTTATACCCGCGACGGACTCGACCAGGCCTACGCGCAAGTCTGCGGCGTCGAAGGCGATGCGGACCGCAGCGTGCTGTACATCGACGTCGATCACATGCATGTCGTCAATGAACTCCACGGCTTCGAGGTCGGCAACGAAGTGATCGCACGCATCGCCGACCTGCTCGCGCCACCGCTGCTGCCCGAGGGCTGCCTCGCGGCGCGCATCGCCGCCGACCGCTTCGCGATCGTGCTGCCGGGCGCCGATACGCGAAATTCGGCCGAGATCGCCGATGAGCTCAGACACACCGTGAGCCGGCTGCCGATCGGACCGGCCGGCAGCGCCGTCGAACTGTCGATCAGCTGCGGCGTCGCCACGCTGGTCGCGATGCCGCAGGGTCTGGACCGGGCGATCGCCGCCGCGGAGCTGGCCTGCAAGACCGCCAAGACCCGCGGCCGTGACCGCACCGAACGCTACAGCGCCGACGACAACAGCATGATGCGCAGGCATCGCGACGCAATCGCCGTCGGCGATCTGCGCACGGCGCTGCGCGACGACCGCCTGGTGCTGTTTGCGCAGCGCATCGCTCCGTTGCGCAACCCGGGCCTTCCCGGCGGCTATGAGATCCTGCTGCGCATGCGCGGCGATGACGGCCAGGCGCTGCCGCCCGGCCCCCTGATCGAGGCGGCGACACGCTACCAGCTCCTGCCGACGATCGACCGCTGGGTGAGTCAGCGTGCGCTGCAGATGCTCGCCCCGTACGCTCGCATGCTCGGCAGTCGCGGCATCAGCATGTCGATCAACGTCTCCGGTCAGTCGATCGGCGATTCGAGCTTCGTCGGCCACCTCGCCCAGCAGTTGAAGGAGGCCCGCCTGCCGGGCGACTGCGTGAACATCGAGATCACCGAACAGGCCGCGGTGACCAACTTCGCGAAGGCGAACCAGATGATCCGCGCCCTGATCAACCTCGGATGCAGCATCGCGCTCGATGATTTCGGCACCGGCGCGAATACGCTCATCTATCTGAAGAACCTGCAGGTATCCCGCGTCAAGATCGACGGTGGATTCGTGCGCGACGCGGCGAGCAACAGAAGCTCCCGCGCAGCCGTTCGCGCGATCGTCGAACTCGCCACCGAGATGTCGATCGACACGGTCGCCGAATACGTGGAGACCGCGGAAATCGCCGCGGATATGCGCTCGCTCGGCGTCGACTATGCGCAGGGCCACGCCTTTGGCGAACCGGAGCCGCTCGACGCGCTGCTCACGACACTCGACGCCGACGAGTCCCGGCGCCTGCACCGCTTGTTCCTCGAAACCTGAGGCCGCCGCACATCGAGCGCGGCGGCGCCGACATCAGGCAATCGTGTTGACGATTCCGCCGAGGATGGCTGAGGTCATGGCACTCACCGAACTCGCCGCCGAGGTTGCGGCCGCGACGCTCGCCGCAACGGCACCCTTGCCGCCGCTGCCGTCACCGTCGCCGTCCGCGCCCCCGGCCTTCTTCTTCTGTGTCGGCAGGGTGAATAGAGAACTGGATGCCAACGCGTTGGCGGATTGAATCATGGATGACATGGGATCTCCTGGTTGCGCACCCAACGCCCGGCGCCTGCACGGCAAATGCTTGCCGCCCACGGTCGCCCATGGCCGCCCTCGCGGCCGGCCCTTGCCGCCGCCTCGGCCATGCCCGTCACCGGGATTCGCGCGAATGTGCACATGATGAATGGTTCCAACCGGTACACCCGGATGGAAGCAGCTTTCATGCCAACGGGGCGCAATGCCGGTCCAGCCATTCGAGATCGGCGCCGGCAAGCAAAGGCGCCAGGGCGCCGTGCACACGGGCATGATAGGCGTCGAACCAGGCCCGCTCTTGCTCGTTGAGCAGTGCCGGATCGAGCGTACGGCGGTCGAACGGACACAGCGTGAGCGTCTCGAAGGCGTTGAACTCGCCGAACTCGCTGCGACCGGCATCGACCACCACCGCCAGATTCTCGTGGCGAATGCCGTGTCGGCCCGGCTTGTACAATCCCGGCTCTATCGAACTGATCATGCCGCGTTCGAGCGCGACCAGTGGGCCGCCGGCGACCGGCGGGCGGATGGACTGCGGCCCCTCGTGCACATTCAGGAAATAGCCGACGCCATGTCCCGTCCCGTGTCCGTAATCCACTCCAGCGGCCCACAGCGGCGCACGGGCGATCGAGTCGAGCTGCGGGCCGCTCGCGCCGGCCGGGAACCGCGTGCTGGACAAGGCGATCAAGCCCTTCAACACCAGGGTCGAATCGCGCCGCTGCTCCGGCGTCGTCGCGCCGAGCGCCAGCACCCGGGTGACATCGGTGGTGCCGCCGAGATATTGCCCGCCGGAATCGATCAACAACAAGCCCTCGGCCTTCAAGGTGCTGTGCGACTCCGCCGTGGCGCGGTAATGCGGCAACGCGCCGTTGGCCTGATAGCCCGCGATCGTCTCGAAGCTCTCGCCCACCCAGCCGGGCTGCGCTGAACGCTCCTCGTGCAGGAGCAAATCGACGGTGAGCTCGGTCACGGGGCCGCCCGCGCTCAGCCGCTCTTCGAGCCGGCGGAAAGCGCGCACCAGGGCGGCGCCGTCCCGGCGCATCAACTCGCGGGTTTGATGGAGCTCGACGGCGGGCGTGACGGCCGTGAAGGCGCGGCGCGGAGTGGG
>VFSW01005529.1_pt1 | contig 18652 bp, 19 predicted proteins | sample 5358111 | NCBI WGS metagenome assembly VFSW01 (sample SAMN11554181, study PRJNA540505) | mine drainage metagenome | isolation source: sediment from site ElyBrook_90M | place: USA: Ely Copper Mine, Vershire, VT | collected 2017 | reverse complement strand
CCCCCCCCGCCCGCCGCTCGCCGCGCGCCGCTCGCCGCTCGCCGGTTGCCGGTTGCCGGTTGCCGGGTGCCGGAATCCTTGGCGCCGGGTGCTCCCGGGGGCAAGGTGTGGCAGTTCAGAAAGGCTGAGCTACCCTTACCAATTACACCCTGATTCGGCCCGCATTTATGTAAAAGCGGGAGCAATTGAATTAGCGGTATCTGGCTATCGTGATGGCACGGTCCTCGCCCTCTGCCGCAGATGAGCGTCGTAGAGCGCCATGTTCTCGGCATTTGCGACCACACTGGCACTGTAGAGGGCGATGAGGAGAACCGCGGTATCATCGTCGGTCCGAACATGGCGGGGGATTCTCATGTTGACTGCTCCTTGCATCCCGACTCGGGAAACAAAGCGGCAAGTGTGACGCCGTCGGCTTCGATCTTACCAACGCCATCGCCGCTGATGGCATAGGCCCGGCCGATTTCGGGATGGGGTCCGATCCAGTGATGCGCGAAGCGCTGAGCGTCCGCGAGCGAGGTGAAGCTTTGTTTCTGCGTGCAACCATCTACTGATCTGTAGCGAAGGCGGATGGCGGGCTTTTCGGTCATGTGAATTCTCCACAAGAAAGCGGCCCGGCGCTACTTGCGATCCTGGCCGGGTTGTTGAAAAATGGACGAGGGAAAATCAGCTCAGGCGAGGATTTGCCCGTCGATGCGGGCGCGGGCAGCGTAGGTGCCGATGGTTTCATTGGCGACGAAGTTGACGTCGCGTTCGGCACGTAGGCCACCAGGCCCGCGAATATTCTCGATCTCGGAGATGCGGACGCTGCCGATTTCCGGCTCACCAAAGCCGAGATCGCAAAGACCCGATGCAATGTCATTATCGTCCGGATCGAGGTCGGTGAGCAGCCAGGTGCAGGCGCCCCATGGCGTGAAGAGTTTAACCACGGGCTGTGGTTCGTAATCCGGATCGCTCTGGTAGTGGCGTCCATTGGCGAGCATTGTCTCGCGCTGTTCGGGAGTTAGTAACTGCATGGGAACCTCCGGGCATATTTTGGATGTGGCAAGTCCCGCGTATGCGGGGCTTGCCATCAAAACCGGCAGGGATGCCGGGTACGCGATTAAGGGTAGTAGCTGGTTCGCTTTCGGAATAAGCGACGTAGGGTACGCCGCTTTCCCTGGTGCCATTCGGTCAGAGTAAATCGGAGCGCCGTGCCGGCAAGCAGGAACCACGCCGAAAATTCGAGCAGGCCGGGCGTGTGGATTTTGACGGAGTCGTCAGAATCACAGCGTGCGCACCGCGCGTACTTGCCCATAATGAATTCACAATCTTTCGTCAGCCTGGCCTGGTAATAGAGCGGCTCGTGGCCGATGGCCGCGCATGTGATATGGTTTAAGAGACGCATTGCATTCTCCTTTGTAGGCGCTCATGTTTTTGAATTCGAAAAAGCCCGGCGAAGCTTGTGCATGCCGGGCGCATAATGTTTTTTGCGGCCGTCAGAACGGTATCTCGTCGTCCAGGCCGCCATTTGCAGGTGTCGGGGCATCCGACTTGGTGCCGGACGGGCGTTGAGCATTGGGGCCATCCAGCAAGGTGAGCTTACCGTCATAGGGCTGGAGCACGACCTCCGTGCTATAGCGGTCTTGGCCTTCGCTGTCGGTCCATTTGCGTGTCTGCAACGAACCTTGAAGATAAACTTTGCTGCCCTTGTGCAGATATTTATCTGCGACCTTGGCAAGCCCGTCGCTATAAATTACGACGCGGTGCCATTCGGTTCGCTCGCGCCGCTCCCCGCTGTCGCGGTCGTTCCACGACTTTGTCGTGGCGACCGAAAGATTGACGATCATCTTGCCGCTCTGAGCGGTGTGAACTTCCGGGTCTTTTCCAAGGTTTCCGATCAGGATAACCATATTTTCAGAACCAGCCATTTTCATAATCCTTTTCATATCATCACCAGCGAGGCGAATGGCCGATGCCACTCGCGTCATCTCGTGTGCGGTCAAAAGGAACTGGGGACAGGTGCCAGTCTGGCCTGGAAGGTTGCGCGCAAGCGGGGCGCGTCTGCGCGGATTTTTGCGCGGGCGGCCCTGCGAAGTAAGCGGCCTGCAACCGCGAAGCGGCGCGCGAAGCGCGGGCTAGACCGGCACCCGTCGCCGGTTCAGACCGCTTGAAACACGAGGTGATGTGAGTGGCCGGCATGGGGCTTAGCCGTTCCGTCAGGGCCTTAGTATTTTTGTATTTTCGTTTCGCTAATGTGTGTTTCTCCACCTCAGGTTTTTAATTGTCTTCACATTGTGCCACATAAAATCGATGATCATGTGGCGGTCTTTCGGGCGGACGGAAGAGGGCCGTACTGGCGACGGAAATAACCCTCCACGAGCGCGGCTGGGGGTAGAGTGGGATAACTCTGGGCGCCCGGTGAGAGACCTTCATCATCGTGGAGTTGCAAGATGCGGACGGCGATGCGTTGGGTCCGGCCGGACCGCAGCGAGCGCACCGTTGCCACGTCCGAACGACCCTTGATATGCAGGCTGCGCCATTCGCGGGTTGTGGGGTCGCGGAACGCCGCCTCGACGGTCCCGTTGAAAAACGCCTCGACCGTCCATGGCTCGCGGCAGGCGGGAGCGCCGCGGAAGCGCTCGCGCCACCAATGGTCAGGCTGGATGTAATAGATGGCGCCGATGGCGATTGTCCCGACGCGGAGTGGATTATCGCCGCCGCGTGAGCGCTGGGCGAAGTATTGACGAAGCATGGATATGTTTCCTTGTTCCATGCGAATGCACCGCTGCGGGCGAGTTCCGAGCGGTGCTTCGCGGTTGACCGGCAAAAAGGCCCATCCGGCCAAAGCCGGAGGGGCTAAGTGCGGTTAAGCGGCGTCCTCCAGATCGGTCCCTTCGGGTTCGACCAGGTCTTCGCCGGACTCCGGTCCGTCAGCCTCGTCGAACCGGTAGGAACGAGGCTTGCCCGCCTCGGCATGCGCGGCAACGTCATCGGACGAAAGGCCGAATGTCGCACCGGGGTAGACGTAATCACCGTCCTTGAAATGCGCGACGACAGCGGCGCGCGTGAGCTTACCGGTGGGCTTGGGCAGGATGCCGTTCGCGGAGGCGACGGCCTCGATCTCGGCTTTGGACAGGCAGGAGAGGAATTCCTCGTTGGCCATGCCGCCGAGATGACGATCGGCGTTGACGGCAGCGCCGGCGATGCGGGCAACGAGCCCGCTATTCCCGCCGTAATTGGTCGTCCGCAGGCTGAGCGCGATCTGCAGGGCGTCCCGAGCGGACTTGCGCAGAGCGTCCGGGTCACCCGTGAGGAAACCGTTCTCGGTAATCCGGCCGGCGAGGATGTCTCGTCCGTGGAAGCGCAGCTCCTCATTGGCGATGCCGGTGCGAACCTCGACGTTCTTGCCGGCGAAGGCGAGCACGAGCAAACCGATCAGCGTTAGATCATCGATGGGGTCTTCCGCGAAGGCTTTGTGCAGAGCATCGGTCTGCAGATCGCCGATCATTTTCAGACCGTCCTGGGTGACGGGCGAGCGGGTCTTGGGCGGAGGGGCGATTTCCTCCGGCACCGGCGCGACGCCCGCCTTGCCTTTCCCCTTGCCGCTTGTGGCGGGTTTATCCGCCGGCATGGAGTAGGCGATGGTGGTGATCTTGCCGGTGCGGTCATCGACGAAGTGACCGATGATGTCGCTCTTCTTGGGGGTGCTCCAGTTGCGGATAGCCTTCGATGGCAGCTTGGGCTGGCCATCGGTGCCGACGGTTAGGATGACGCCTTTTTTTGGCAGATGGTGCTCCATCCATTCGTGCTGAGCGCCGAGATAATCGTCGACCTGGGTGGTATAGTGGCTGTCCTGATCGCTCTGCTCGAAGAGATCCTCATTCCAGACGATACCATGGGCTTTTGCTGTGGCCTCGTCAAAATCTGCGTCACGTGCATACATGCGCCGTTTATCGAGGGAACGCGCGTAGCTGTTCCATGCAACGCGTTCATTTTTCTTCGGCTTGAAGCCCTTCCAAGCCTCGGCTTGATCTTCACGGGAGGCCGAGGCGATGACGCGAAGCTCCCGCTCGTTGGGCTCATCGCCCTTGGCCATCTGGTCGAGAACCGCGTTGTGGATGCTACCGCACAGGCGGAGCCGCTTGACGGTGCGACCGGGCAGGTTAAGCGCGGTGGCAACGGCATCCTCTGTCCACCCGGCGCCAACCAATGCTTCCATGGCGCGCCAGGTATCGACGGTGTTGAGGTTCTGGCGGGCAACGTTTTCCACGACCGAGGCCATCATCTGCCGCTTATCGTCAGACTCTACCAGCAGAACATAGATTTCAGGTAAGCCGGCCCGGATTGAAGCCCTTACACGGCGGTGTCCGACAGAGATGTAGAGTTCACCGTCGCGCTCCCTGACGACAGGCGGCTGAACCGGCCCTTCGGTCGCGATGATCGTGGCCAGAAGCTGGTCTTCGTAAGCGGGGTGGACGGGGCTTGTGCGTGGGTTGTTGGGGTCTTCCAGCAACACGCGGGGATCAACTTTTCTCAATTCCATCGTCGTTTTCCTTCAGTCATTCTGATCGCGGGAAAATTCCCGCGATCTTCAGGCGCTGTGCATGGGGTGAGGACGGGCACCATTGCCGGCGAGCGGCCCTGCCTTGCCGCCCGCTCTTGCGGGGCGCGAGGCAGGGTTGCGCAGGCGGCGATGGAGCGGAGCGGTGCCCGGCCGCACCTCATGCCAACAACAAAGCGTTTCATGATGGCGGGGCGGAGTTGGTGGAGCGTCGCCGTGTGACGGCGGAGTTCAGGAAAACAGATCGATTTGTGTCATCGCTGAAGATGCGGTGGCCGGAATTTGACTGAGCGTGGTTGCCGTTTCCGGCTCGTAGAGTTCCTTCAACCGTGCCAGTTCCGCGAGGTCATTCCTCCTGCATTCTTCCGCAAGAATTTTTTGCTTCCAGGCAATAACAGCAGATTTTGTGACTCGTGCCCTGATTGCTTCTTCGGCATCGCTGTAGGTGAAGGCGGGATCGCCCCAGCACGGATATTGCGCGATATTTTGCAAAAACCCGACCTGATCCGCCGTGGTCTCAAACCACGTCTCCCAGAATCCGAGTTGGTTATAGTGCGCTATGTTTGAGAACGTGAGATGCAGCCGATTGTAGAAAGCCTTGGTCCATAGCTTGGCGGGAAAATCCTCCGCGATGAAGCGGAGCAAATGGTTGCCAAATTTCGCTTTGTCCTCCGGTGAGTCGAATTTTGTCGCTGTAAAATCGGCCGCATCCAGCTTTGGAAGCTGAAGCGCGGCGGCAATCGCCCGTGGGAGCATGGGTTGGGCCTCCGGTAAGGGTTGATGGATTTATTCGGAGGCTTCGCCATCGGCGTTTTCGCCACTGGTCTCATCAAACTCGTCGCAATCGCCTGCGCGGCCGATCGGCCCGAAGATGCCGGCGAACTCATCATCTTCCGCGGCCTGCTCCTCCTTGGTTTCGGCGAGCGCGCTATCGACGTCCCGCAATTCAGCCATTTTGGCATCGAGCTCGCCCTGCAGATCGAAGGGCGCGCCGAGGCGCGGCTCATAATCCGCGACGCGGCGGGTGCCTTCTGTCACCCGCATTTCGGCCTCCTCAAGCTCGGCATCGAAGCGCCCAAAATAGGATTCCAAGCGCGCGATGATGCCAAGCGGCGTCGGATTTTCCGGTATCTCCAGCGAGTCTCGCTTGTTGCGCCGCTGAATGACGAATTCAGATCCTTCGATCAACAGCTTGCGATCGCGGTGGAGTTTCATCGCGAACTTGAACCCAGCGAATTCACCCGCGATCTTGCTTGTATCGTCCCAGCCAGCCTCCATGATCGCGGTCAAAATCGCCGCACCCGCCGCCTTGCGCTCGGTGAATCGGCGACCGGAGAGGGTCAGCGCGAACAGATCCCCGCGGGTTTCGATCCGTTGCGCGAGATCGGCGGTGATGTCGGCAACGCGCTGCTGGTTATGTTCAATGGATGCCTTGGCACCTTGAATGGTGCGACGGACCGCCATCTGGTTGTCGATATGCGCGTCCTGCAACCGGATGAGCCGCGCGATCTCGGTTTCCAGCCCGGCTTTTTGCATGAGCCGTTCGTCACCCGAGGCGATGGCCTTGGCCATCGCGAACTGGTTGCTCTGGCTGCCGGCATCTTCGAGGCGGCGGATGCTGCGATCGCCGCTGAGCGCCGCCTCAATAAAGCGCTGCTTGCGCTGGTTCTGCCCCCACATCGGCGCATCCATCGAGGTCAGGGTGGCGTAGCAATAGACCTCGATTTCTTCGTTCTGATTGCCCTGACGGATGATGCGCCCCTCGCGCTGCTCAATGTCGGAGGGAAGCCATGGCACATCGAGATGGTGCAGCGCCTTCAACCGCTTCTGCGCGTTGACGCCGGTTCCCATGGTTTGCGACGATCCGATCAGGAAGCGGACTTGACCAGAATTGAAGGCGTTAAACAAGCGCTGCTTCTCGGATGGTTTTCTGTAGTCCTGCATGAAGGAGATTTCGCTGGCGGGAACGCCGCGTGCGATCAGCTGCTCCTTGATCCAGCGATAGGCCGAGAAGCCGCGTCTGGCTTCGACGGCGAGCGTGCCGAGATCGGAGAAAATCATCTGTCCGGCGCCGGTGGTCTCGTAGGGCACGCCGGGCGCGATTTCGTAGACATTGCCGCTGTTCGCGGCGTAAATGCGGAAAGCGTTCTCAATCAGCAGGTTGAGTTTGCTTTCCGGCTCATTCGGCATCGAGGGTGCCACGAACCGCAAATCGATCGCGGCGTGCCGTCCATCGCCGATGACGCTGAGCAGGATGTCGTCGCCCTTTTCGGGCTTGCCCGTACGCTCCTGGATCGCCTTGATCCGCGCCGCCAGATGCTTCTGGTAAGCCTTGAACATCTTCGTCGGCTGCGCCGTGATCACCTGGCGCTTGCCCGTGGCGACATTGGGCAGTTTCACATACTGGCGTAGATCGGCCGGCAGCACGACATCGGCGAAGCTGCGGAAGATATCGATCAGCTCGGGCACATTGACGAATTCCGAGAAGCGCGTGACCGGCTTGTAGGTGCCGGACGGTTGCAACTCCAGCTCGGTGCGCGCATCGCCGAAATTGCTCGCCCACCCATCGAAGTGCTGCAAGCCGGTGCGCTCCAGAATATCCTGCGCGAAGAAGCGTTGCAGCGTGTAGAGCTCGCCCATGGTGTTGGTGATCGGCGTCCCGCTTGCCATCACCAGCGCCCGGCCACTGTTGATGGTCTCGATGAAGCGGGTTTTGACGAACAGATCCCAGGCGCGCTGCGAGCCGTTCGGATCGACGCCCTTCAGCGTGGCCTGGTTGGTCGCGAATGCCAGCTTGCGGAATTCCTGCGCCTCATCGACGATGATCTGGTCGATCCCGATTTCGCTGATGGTGAGAAAGTCGTCGGTGCGCTCGCCCAGGCTTTCCAGCTTGGCCTCGAAGCCCTCTTTCATCCGCTCGATGCGCTTGCGGCTGATGCGATCGTCGCTGTCGACATCGTCGAGCATTGCCTCGAAGGCATCGAGCTGCTCCTGGATCATCGCGCGCTCGAAGGTGGTGGGGATCGGGATGAAGCGGAAGGCGGCGTGGGTGATGATAATGCAATCCCAATCCCCCATCGCGGCGCGTGCCAGGAATCGCTGACGCTTGGGCCTGGCGAAATTCACGTCATCGGCGACCAGGATTCTGGCGGTCGGGTACAAGAGCAGGAATTCGCGGCTGGCTTGTGCGAGGCAATGGCCGGGCACGACCATCATGGTCTTGTTCACCAGGCCGAGGCGTTTTTGCTCCATGACGGCCGCCGCCATCGAGAAGGTTTTACCGGAGCCGACGGCATGCGCCATGTAGGTGCCGCCGGCGGTGATGATCCGCCAGATGACGCGCTTCTGGTGGGGATAGAAATTGATCACGGTGCTGGCGCCGGGCAGGGTCAGATGCGAGCCATCGAAATGACGCGGCACCATGTTATTCATGGTGGCGTTGTAGATGTTGGAGAGGGTCTCGGCGCGCTCCGCCTCGGTCCAGACCCAATTCTGGAACGCGGTCTTGATCTTGAAGAGCTTTTCCTTGGCGGCCTCGGTTTCCTCCGGGTTCAGCTTCCGCCGCTCTTGCCCATCCTCGAACCAAACATCCCAGATTTGCGGGATCGAAGCGTTCAGCGCGTCGTCCACCAGATGGCCGGCATGCCGGCGCGCGGTGCCCCATTCGGTGCCGGAGCTGGCCTCGCGCTCAAAGGCGCCTTTATCCAGCATCCAGCTACCCAAGCCCGCAAGATGGCGAATACTCGTCTCAACGCCGAGGATTTCCTTGCAGAACAGCGCGATCACCTTCGGTGGAATCCAGGGAGCGCCGAGGCGCGCGGTAATCTCGGACGGTTTCAGATCGACCGGCTGTGCCGCCTTCAGGGCCTCGACATTGGCGGCGAAGCGCGGTTCCAGCACCGCCGCCGCTTCCGCGACGGCGAGCTTGGTGCGCACGGGTCCGGAGAGGTAGGCGTCTGCCGTCTCCCAGGCACGGCCCTCGGGGTTGAGGAACACCGCGCCGCCAAGCGCGGCTTCGGCCTCGCCCGGCGTGATGCCAAGGGATTCGGCGATATAGTCGATATCGACGCGGCCAATGTCATGCAGGCAGACCGACAGGGCGTCGGCCCCGGTGACGATCACGGGTGCTTTCGGCGGGTGGATCACCCGCTGGGTAAATATCGCGCCGTGCCGGGCTTTGCCGGTCTCCTGGTCGTAATCCTCGATCGAGGCGACCAGCCAGACATCCGGATCATCCGCGAATGGCGCGATATTCGGCCGGCGCACCATCTCCCTGCTCTGGCCAGTATCGTCATCCGTGATCGTGGTGATCTCGGTCTTGTTGATCGGCCCATGGTTACGGACAAATTTGGTATGGGCGCGGCGCAGTGCCAGCTGGTGTTCACCCCAGGGCCGGTTCGTCTCCTGGGCGCGCAGGATGGCCCGAACCGCATCGCGGACCGGGATCATCGCATCGATGATATGGGCGGATTTAACGGGGATGCACTCGCCCTTGCCGCGCTTGACGGCAATTTCCGTGGCAATGCCATCAATGACCTGATGCAGCCGGTTGGCGATCACCAGGTAGCTGCCCTCGCGGATCGTGGCGCCGTCCGCGACCCCGCCCGCGTAGATTTGCCGGGCTTTCTCGCCGGGCCTGAGCAGGCTTTCGGCGCGCGGCTGGTGGATGCCGCTGGGGAGCGCCTGGAGCGCATCCCCGAGGGCAGCTTCCAGATCGGCTCCCGTTTCACCTTTGCAGGTGTAGACCATGCCGTAGGGGCTGGTGGTACGGCCGTGGGCGCCCAGCACCATCTCGGGGTGCTCCAGGAAATAGGTGTTCACCTCGAAGCCCTGGCAATCCTCGGTGGGGGCGAAGGCCTCGCCCGTATCCAGCCAGGCCATGGCATTGCCCGTTTGGCCCTCCAGCCGTCGTTGGAAGAACAGCACGTCGACCACGACATCTGTGCCAGCATCCTGGCGCATCGCCCGCTCGGGCAGGCGGACGGCGCCCAGCAGATCCGCCATCTCCGCGATCAGGCGGCGAGCCGTGGCGTCGGTCTTATCCATCGTCCAGCGGCTTACGACGAAGGCGGCAATGCCGCCTGGGCGCAGCGCGCGGATGGATTTGGCGATAAAATAATCATGCAGCGAGAGCGCCACCGCGGGCTTCACCTCGGCGAAGCGCTGGGTGCGGTCGGAGAACGGCGGGTTGCCGATGGCGAGGTCATAATCGGCGCTCAACTCGGCGCGCGTAAAATCCTCGTGGCGGATGTCGCTCTCTGGATAGAGCTGGGCGGCAATCTTCGCCGTGATCGGGTCGGCCTCGATGCCCGTGAAATGACTGGCCTGGGCAATATGTTCAGGGCTTGCGGCAACGAACGGGCCCGTGCCGCAGCCGGGCTCCAGCACCGTGCCGCCGGCGAAGCCAAGCCGAGCGACGGCCTTCCACATGGCGCGCACGATGTATTCCGGCGTGAAATGGGCGTATTGCGTCGCGCGCATCAGCCCGGCGCGTTCCTCGGCCGAGACCAGCGCCTCAAGCTCCGTAGCGATAACGGCCCAGGCCGGTTTGATCTCATCGGCACCGCGGCGAAACACATTCTGCGCGAGATCCGTGCTGCTGAAGGCGCAGAATTTGATGAGCTGGGCCTGTTCTTCGGGCGTGGCCCCCCTGCCCTCCCCCTCGATCTGCTGCATCAGCCGGATCGCGGCGAGGTTATCCTGGGCGCGATGTTTCCAGCCCGCCGCAAGACCGCGCGTACCGTTGAGCCGGAAATTGTGCGCATCCACCTTCGGTTTATCCTCGGCCACGGCAGCGGGCGCACCGCGTGTCGCGGGATCGTCGTAGAGATGCGCGTTTTGGTCAGGCTCGCTCGGATCTTCCTTCATCGGAATCCGAATCAGGCCGATCGGTGTCATCGCATCGGATGACAGCGCGGTGCTGCCGAACAAATCGTTTGCGAAAAGGTCGAGATTATCTTTCGGGGGCATGGGCATTTTTGTGTCCTTCAAATGCAAAACGCCGCCCTCGATGGGCGGCGTTTGGTCTGGGTTGATGGAAGTCTGTTGTTCGTCGGTTACTGCTGGTAGTTTTCGCCTTTGCCCTGTTCGAGCAGGGCGAAGAGATCGGGATGTTCCTGTGCGAAGCGGGCGCGGTTGTACGGGCGCCCGTGAAGTGTTTCCGCGATAAGGACTTTCAGCGCGTGCAGGTCGTTGATGACAACGTAGCCATTGCGGACGCACCAGCCGCCATTGTCGTATTCATCGTACAAATCGGGATGCAGAGGCGGCCGGAAGGAGCCGGCAACCTGGTCGGCGATTCCACGCAGCCACCAGGCATGGAGCTGGTATTTGTCCGTGATGTGGCCATGCTGGCGGAGGTAACGCTCGCGCCGCTTGTAGGTGCGGTTATGATGCCGGTTCATCTCTGGCCTCCGGCATGTTGTGGATTTCAGCGCCGGCGGCGCGATAGGACGCCACCCACTCGGCCAGGGAGACATGGGAGAAGGCGCGCGACATGAAGAAGCGCGGTGCGGTACCCACAGCGGCCATCGGGCCGCTGATCGCCAAATCTGCAACGAGATCGAACGGGACACACCGAGAATCGATGACGGGCAAACCGGCCTCGATGCAAAGTGCCTTGATATCGTCGACATCGTAGCCGCCGAGTGTGCTGCCTTGAGCGTAGTGCAACGTGTAGCCGCCACGGCCGATCGACAGGTGGCCGCCATCGACCATTTTGGCTTTCTTTATGTATTCCGTTGGATCGAACATTTGGCACTCCTTTCTGGGTAACGATCCGAATTCCATATTTCTCGAATCTCCCTCCCCCACGTCCGCGCCGGATGCGGTCTGGCCAGGGCGCGCTGCTTGCAGCGCGGGATCGCAGCCACGCGCAGGCCGCTTGCGGGCGAGCATGGCGAGACCCCACCCCTTGCCAGACAAGGCCGGCGTGGTACGCCCGCCCCTCGTTTTTGTTTCTTCTCTCCTTTTGATTTCATTCCGCGCGCTGGAACGCCGGAAATTCAGTCTCCGTCACCGGCCGTGACGAGCCCGAAGGAACGAATTTTTGGAGCGCGCTCGCTTGCTGGCGGTGGGCATGGGCCAGTTTCTGGCGCTGCCACCGATTGCTGAAATTTTAGCGAGAAGATCGCAAGCCGCCTTCTGCCTTCGGCGATTTCTTCGTCACTGGGCCGCCAGGGCGCCAGGCAGAAGGGATCGACCCTGCCGCGTTCTATCTGTAACAGAAAATCACCGAGATAGCTCGGATCGCCTGGATAGGGCGCATCGTCCCAAAGCCTGCGGATCGCGTGGCGGGTAATGAGCGGGTAGGCCGTCAGACGGCGGCGTGCTTCGCGCCAAAGCTCTGCACGTTGATCGCGCTTTTGCTGCTGCCATTTGGGCCAGTTCCGATGGCGCTCCCCGATAACCGCATCGATCGAGGGCTGCTCCGCAGCGATCAGATCTGCCAGCAGCGGCAGTTTCTCGCGCTGCCGCCGCTGGGAAAGCGCGACGGCGGCGCGGGTACGTGCGGTCTCCATATAGGCTTCGACGCGCGGCCAGCGCTTGAAGCGCATCAGGCTGCCTCCTGGACTTCGGAATCATCCTCCGTACCTTTATCATCGGCTTCTTCGCGGCCTTGGCCGGCGATGTAGGCGGCGTAGTCCGGGTGGAAGCCGAGCAGATAATCCGCGATGCGCTGCGCATCAGCTGCGGCACGGAATATCTCGCGATTATCATTCTTAAGTCGTTCCAACCAGCTACTCAGATAGGCTGCGGTATTGGAGATATCGGGCTCTATTCCCAGGGTCGAGCAGACCATGGCGGAACCAATTTCCACCCTCAACTCTTCCGCCGCGTACTCGCGCGAACCGAAACGCCCGCCTTCACTCATCCCAAGTCGCTTTTCAGCCGCAGCCCAATGGCCGAGCTCATGGCAGCAGACAGTGGCAAAACCTTCAGGGCTTTCGAAACTCGCCCGGGACGGTAACTGGACGTGGTCGGTCGAGGGAGAAAAGAATGCCTGACCTCCGCCAAAGCGAACATCGACACCGCTGTTCTGGATGATGATGTCGACGGCCTCCGGCATCTGCCATGACACGCTGCCAAGCTCCGGCTTTATATATTCCGGGATACCATCGATCTGCGATGCATGAAACACCGTCGAGAAGCGCAGGAGCTGGAAGTAGGATACGCTGCCATCGTCACGCGCCTCCTGGCTTTTCGCAATACGTTTGTAGAAGACGATGGTTCTGGCACGTTCTCCGCCACGTACTTGCCAGCCGCGGGCCTGCGCCTGGCGGTATGAGCACCAGCGTGGATCGTCGCCAAAGCTGATGGCTTGCGCCAAACCGAGCAGCAACGTGTTGATGCCTCTATAGAAGCGCCCGGTCGTGCAGTTCATCGGCATGCCGCAAGCGCCTTGATTCCAGGTCCGCCGCCAGGGAATGATGCCCTGCTCAAGTGCCGCGACGATTTGGTCCGTCACCTCCTGGTAGTGATCACGTTTGGGCCGGGATGGGTATTTTTTGTGAGCCATTTTACTTCTCCTTTCCCGAACCCCACCCCGCGGCCGGGGCGGACAGGCAAAGGCCCACGCGAACGCCTATCCGTTCGCCGTGGGGGACCGGAGCCACGCGCAGCCGCTTGCGGCGAGCATGGCGAGGACCCGCCCTTTGCCTGGGCGGCCCGCGCTGCGGTAATCGGCTTCTTCTATGGTCTCATTTCTAATTGTCATTGCCGCCAGCTACTCATCCTCGATTCCGGCCTCATCAAGCATTTCGCCGAGAATATCGTCTGTTCCCTTGCCGGAGATCGTCGTTGGCGTGATTAAGGTGGCATAGCCACCCCAACCATCCACCCGCATTTTGCTGCACGTGAATGACGTGACCGCCGAAATATATTTTAGCGTCGAGGAGCGTTTGATGATGTTTTGTAACATCTCCTCCCAGGACATCATGCTGACATCCAGCATGATGGTGGTTTCCGAGGTGGGTGCCTTTTGCAAGTCCTCTTCAAAATCTGTCACATTTTTGTATATCGCATTTTCTGGGGCGGCGAGTGCGGCTTCCAGTTCGGCCCGGTCAACCCAGATTAACGCTGCGGGCGATTCATAGGTGGAGAAATAGAGTTTATCTTCGTGAGCCTCAGCATCGAAAATATTTGTCAGAAGCAGATGCTCCAGAGAGGTCATATCCGAAACCGGAATCATCTGCTGGACAACGGTAGGTGAGCGATAATCGGCCATTGGGTAAATTCCATTCTACGGGTTGGCGTGTGAGTTCGAGGCGGCGGAATCATTCGCGCCAATTTGCCGCTCCGCTTGCAACCAATCGGGCGGCGTCACGCGGTGAAAGCGGATGGTTTGCCAGTAGAGCCTGGCTCGCTCGCGCACATGGTCGCGGTGATAGCGCCACCCGATATTGGATTCGCGGCGTTCGAGCGCTCCGGTTTCCGCCCATTTGATAATCGTGCCCGCGGTAACGCCGGCTTCGAACGCTGCATCGCTGAGCCTGAGCCAATCGGCCGAGAATTTCTCGACCTCATGTTGCGGCTCCGCGAATTCGCGCAGACGGGTCATCATGGGTTCGGAAAGATAGATGCGCGAGGCGTCCCACTTGGTCCGTAGAACACGGATCGTGCCGGCGGCTTGCCGTGCCTCAATCCAGGAAACGGGCTTGCCAAGAATTCTGGCCGCCTGCTCGAAGCTGTAGCCGGGCCGAGATTGCCGGCGTTTGATGACGGCCTGCACCGTCACCAGGGGAATGGCGCCGCCTTTTCGCCAGTTTGCCCCATCGAGCAATTCGCGCAGACGAGGCACGGTAACGCCAACCCGGCGGGCAGCCTCCTGCTCCGAAAAACCGATCGATTCGCGCAGCCGGGAACACTGGTCCTTCGCGACATAGAGAATGCCGCGTTGCGCGCCCGCTGTGCCGATCCTGGTCTTGAGCTTTTTCGCGGCGATGAATTGCTTCAGCTGCCGGTTGTTGAACAGATAAAGCTTCTCCGCCGTGGGAAGCGATATCCAGGACGCTTCCCGCGCACCAATCGGACATTTCCGGGTAATCCAGAGCGTTGCATCGGTCTTCGTGACATATTTGACCCGGCCATGCTTGGTAGCGTCCAGCATGCCGGCCGCAATGGCGCGCTGGACTCGGCCGCAGCTGCACTTGGCCTTTTGAGCAACCTCGTCGAGCGTGAGTCCAGGGCTCCATGGCATGGTAAGATGCCGCTTTGCACCGTGGGCAAGCGGCGGGTAGCGCCTGACATAATCCTCAAACTGCCCGGGAGCGCCGGCTTTGCCCCATAGCTCGGCACAAATCCGACAACCGGGCGGGTGTTGCCGGCTCTGCCAGAGTTTGAAGGTGATCCGGAGGTTGTCTTCAAGCGGCTTGCCGTGCCATGGCATCGGCCGGCCAGCGTGGCGGTCGGCAATCAGCTTCTCGGCCACCGCAGGATCTATAAACCAGGTCCCAAACTGCGTGGAGGGGCCTTTCGTGCCGTAGGGATTGCACCGCACCGCGGAGGGCACATAGCCCATGCGCGCGAATTCCGAGAGCTTGTCCGAGCGAATGGACAGCTTCTCTTTCAGGCTCCGGAGCGCAATGAACCCTTCGGGTGGAAACACCCGCTTCGTCTTCCATGCCGCCCAGGCATCGTAGGGAATGACCCAGCGCCGGCCCACACGCTTTACCTTCAGATCACCTTTGGCAATCGCCTGGTTGATGATCGTCAACGACCCGATCTCTTTCCCTGCTTCCGCAGTGGTGATGCCGCCGATGACGTCCTTTGTCTGGAGGCCGATACGGTTCGTAGTGAGTTGTACGGCCATTGGCGTGCGGAGCGCTTCGGGATGTCCTGTTATCCGGCGGAGCCGTTCCGTCAGGATTTTAGCGATCTCGGCCGCGCCAAAGCTGCCGACCAGGCTCGCCAATAGAGAAAGTTCCGGGGGTTGCCACTCATAGCCGCGGCGCTTCGGATATTTCATTGGGCCCGGCCATTCTTCCTTCAGAGGCTCTCTACCATTCCAGAGCGCAAAGAGTGCTGAGAAGCCGTTGGCTTCGACCAACGGCTTGCAGAGTCCTACAGCCCGAAACTTGAGCACTTCCTCGATCGACTGCCCCGTGACGAAGGCTAAGTCCGACGCCCTCGCACGCCACCCGTGCTCGGCGATAAATTGCTTCCAAGCCGGGACGCCTTTAGCTGCTGCTGTGTCTTTCATTGCCGTGCCTCCAACTCGTCCTGCAGCGCGGAAATGCCCGTGACCATCTGCTGCGAGGTGAGGCCGGCGACCGCACCCAGCAGGCTGACCACGGGATCGGTCAGCGCTTCGAGGCGCTCAGCCGGGATCTCGCTCATGGCGCGCGTCCATTGGTTGAAGGTGGACGGCAGGGCGCGGTGGATGATTTTTGCCTTCGGCGCGACGGCCTTCAAAGCCTTTGCCATCGGCATGCGGATTTTTTCGACCCCGCCCCTGCTGAAGCAGAAGAATTCGCCGGTCGACAGGGCATTCAGGTCGGAATAGCCGATCTGGGAGCCCTTGAACTGCGGCGCCAGGGCCGACCAGGCGGTCGGGTCTTCCTGGCAGCCGATCAGGGTCAGGTTCTTGTTGGCGAAGAGCAGGCGCTGCAGCGTGCCGGTGTAGCGCAAGGCGGTGATGAACAGATCAAGCGCCCGTTTCCGGCCACGCCCGGCGAACTGGTTGATGATATCCGCCGCTTCGCCGACATCGCCGGTTTTGGCTCGGCTGCTTGTGCTGAAGAGCTGTCCCTCATCGATGACCACGAAGACCGGCTTGCGGTGTTCCTCGGCGGCTTCCAGGATGACGCGGCCATAGGGCACGAACTCGGAAGCGTCCTTGGCGCTGACCACGACGATGGGCGTCGCGCGGGCGTCCAGGCTCGCCCGCAACGCTTCCGGGTCGGGCACCGCGGCACCGTACAGGACCTCCAGCTCGCTTTCGGGATCGATCAGCACGCTGACCCAGCCCTGAGCGGCAAGCTGTTCGGCCATCAACAGCCCGGCATTGGTCTTGCCGTTGCCGCGTGGTCCAACGGCGATGGCGAGCAGCCCAGTCGATGCGTATTGCGCGAGATCGATTGGTTGGCCGCCGAGCTTGAGCTGGGCGGTGAGCATTTCGTCGCGGCGAATGACAGTGCGTTTCATGGTTCGTCCTCCTCGCGGCTGAGGAGAACGTCCTTCAACCGGATAACTTGGTTGGCGGTGAGCAGAAAAACCACCGCGAAATCCGCGATGATCTGGTCAGTGATAAGATCCAGGGTTCCGGTCGTCCGCGCATGCGCGAGCAATTTCCGGAGCGCCGCCCAGCCATTGCCATTGCTGGCGATTGGACCGGCGACTTTGGTGATCTCCGTGTGCAGCTGCTCTGCCGTGTAGGGCTTGGCATTCGGCCCGAGATCGTTTTTCAGCCGCTCGTTCAGAATGCCGAGCAGCTGCTGGGCCGGGATGTAGCCATGCGTTTTGCGGATCAGGGATTTTTCCGCCTCAGTGAAGCTGCGCGCGGCTTCAGCACCTGATCCCGCCTTTAGCCGGCGGGCTTCTGGCCGGGATTTGCATGATCCACAGGCGCCAAGCGTCCGGTCGGCGTCCGGATCGTTGCCGATATTGCAGCCGCATAGCAGGCATTTAATGTGCCGTACGGACGGCGGTGCCGAAGAAGGCAAGTGGCCGGCGTTTTCTAGACGCCGGCGAAGCGCCTCGGTTGTCGGCGCGTCGGGATCGTCATGGTGTAGAATAGCGCTGGGCTTTGTCATGGGCACAAACTCCTTCGCCTGGCCGGGGCCGGGTGATGTTGAGGCGTTGATGGTGGAAATTTCGAAGTGCTGCGCTACGCGCTTTGGTCGAGAATTTTGTAGGCCCGCTGCTTCACATTGCTGATCGCGTAGGTGTCACCGGACTCGGGCGACCGGAAGATGACGCGGCGGTTTTCCGGGCGAACAACCTGCAATGTCTTGTGGGTTGTTCTGTCGCTCATGTAGATGGGGTAATCGAACTCAACAAACTGACCTGGCTGCAGCTGTGGCTTTCTTGCGTTCTCAGCTTTGTGCCCGGCAAACTTTCGGCATTTCTCTCGCCATTCATTCGCGTTTTCGGATTCGGTTGGTGTGAGAAGGTGCAGGATTTCCACTGGGCATTCTGCCTCGCATGGCCCCATGTCTTCGGACATGTCCTTGTATCCAAAAATGTAACCATCTCTGGCACGCCGGTTGTAATTGACCAGGCAGATCGCCGCCCAGATGTGGCGCGAGCCGTCATTGGCGACGTGCTCAACGGCAGCATAATAAACCCTCATTCTTACCAGAGCGGACCGCAACACGTCGTTGCGTCCGTTTGGCTGTTCGAAGGATAATTGCGCATCGAGATACTGCTTGGGTCCGGCATGACCGCCCAGGCTTTTCATATAGGTCCAACCCATTCTTTTGGCTCCGCTTTTTGAGGGATTTTCTGAGTGGGATATTTTCTATTCCCACTCTCCCTTCCCAGCGCCGTGGCGGCGGTAGCGGAGGCAAGGGCGCGCGGCTTCGCGCGGGAGCGGAGCGACGTACCCTTGCGGCCGGATCGCCGTCCATGGCAGCCCCTTTATCTCTCAACTATTTTAAACCTAATCTCTTTCTATAATTCCCCAAATCACCCGCTGTAGCGGCGAGTTTCCCTTATCGAGTGTGCGCGCCCGATCGGAACGAAGTGCCCCCATTATTGCATTGGAAATGGTTGCGAATGCAGCGATATGGGCCTGCAGGTCCTCCGGCCGCGGGATTTCCGAATATGACGTTCCAACCCAAACAATCACCGGGTCATCCTCTTCGTCTGTGAGTTGCAGATCCTTGACCTGGGCGAAATAGGTGTTCAAGGGCCGGTCCCAGCCGACCGTGACTTCATAGCGTTTGGCGAATGGCTCTAATTCGTGACGGCTCATGTTGGTCTCCTAAGCTGAATATTTGATTGCACCGGCAATCGTAATTCAGGGCCATGGCGCCGATCCGGCGACAAGGGCGCGCGGCTCCGCGCGGGAGCACAGCGACGAACCCTTGCTGCCGGACCGGCGGCCATGGCATCGCTCCTCGATTCATCTATCGGGAAGAGTTTTTGCATGTACATTCCGAACTCCCATTC
>VFSW01005528.1_pt1 | contig 18653 bp, 20 predicted proteins | sample 5358111 | NCBI WGS metagenome assembly VFSW01 (sample SAMN11554181, study PRJNA540505) | mine drainage metagenome | isolation source: sediment from site ElyBrook_90M | place: USA: Ely Copper Mine, Vershire, VT | collected 2017 | reverse complement strand
TTTCTGGGCGGGCGGCCTCGCAAGGTCTTCCCCCTTTCATATTATTTGGGTGGTGTCTGGGGACGACTCCGGCTTGCTCCTTTAGCCAGCCGTAGCCCTTATCTTCTAGCTTGAGGGAGAGCTCCTGCCCGCCCGACGCAGTGATCTTGCCTTCGTACATGACGTGGACGAACGTCGGCTGGATGTACTTCAGGATCCTTTGGTAATGGGTGATCACGAGTATCCCCAGGTCGTTGTTCGCCAGCTTGGTCACCCCTTCCGCCACCACTCGGAGCGCGTCGATGTCCAGCCCTGAGTCGGTCTCGTCGAGGACCGCGAACTTCGGCTTTAGCATCGCGAGCTGGAGGATCTCCGCGCGCTTCTTCTCCCCTCCTGAGAACCCTTCGTTGAGGTAGCGGTTCATGAAAGACTCGTCCATCTCGAGGAGCTTCATCTTCTCTGAGAGGGTCTCCTTGAATTCGAAGATGGTAGGCGCCTGGTTCTTCTCGTCGGTGTGAACGGCGTTGTACGCGGCGCGGAGGAAGGAGAACATGGTCACCCCGGGGACGGCCACGGGATACTGGAAGGCGAGGAAGAGGCCCTTCTTCGCCCTCTTGTCCGGGCTCAGGTCGAGCATGCTCTGCCCGTCTATGAGGATGTCGCCTTTCGTCACCTTGTACTTCGGGTGCCCCAGCAGGGCGTTGGCAAGGGTGCTCTTCCCGGACCCGTTCGGCCCCATCAGCGCGTGCACCTCGCCCTGGTTTATCGTGAGGTTGACTCCTTTGAGTATCTCCGTCCCTTCCACGGTCGCGTGGAGGTCGCGTATCTCGAGCTTGCCCATCGTCTTCAGAACCCACGTCCGCCCTTTATTATATAAGTCTATAACCTAAGTTATATCTGCCAGCGATGAATTTCCTCATATTTTTCCCTCTCTGCAGAGTCTCATCGGAATAATTCAGGATTACATTCTATATATCACCCGCGGGGAGTGTCGCTCATGGCAGGCGAATACAAGGCGCCGGACGTCCCGAAAGGAAAGGTCACGCCGACGCTGGTGAGGGACGAGCTGTTGAAGTGCTTCGAGAGCGCGAACAAGGAGTTCATGCAAGTCCTCAACCAGCCGACGAACGACGAGGCGCTGAAGGCCCAGGTGAGGCAGTTCGTCACGGGGTCGTTCCAGAGCTGCGGAGCGAGCTTCGACCAGCCCACGAAGCAAGGGATAGTCTCCGCGATAGGCCAATGCAAGTCGAACGCGGAGGCGATGATGGGGCAGAAGGGAGCCGACATAATTCGGCACCACTACGACGAGATGATGAAGCTCGTCGACAAGCTTCCAGCAGGCAGGTGAAGGCTCGACGGCGTCCGCACTCGGTGCGGCAAGTGCCGAATGTTGAGGAACCCTTATTATTTGTCGATGCGTCGCTGCGGGTCGGGGAAAGGCCTTTTTCGCGCAGATTTCTTCTTCGGTGAAGAGGACTGAGTCCTTCTTCGGCCCTGGACGCGGCACGAGGACAGACTCGAGCGAATCCTGAGGGCGTGGAGCGGGGTGACATCGACGACCGGCCAGCCGGCTCACCCCCCAAAACCCGAGAGCTTCGTCAGGGTGTTCGCCGGCTTGGGGGCCATGAGCTTCCTCACCTATGTGGGCGAATACGCCGCGTTCATCATCGTACTGGTATTCCTGTCTGACAAGTTCACCGTCACGTTCGGGCTGGGGACGTTCGGCTATGCCTTCGTCGGGCTCATCTCCGGGGCGTTCCTGGTCTCCTCGGGGCTCATCGCGATCTACATGGGGCACCTCTCAGACAAGTATGGAAGAAGGAGGATGATGATAATCGGCTGCCTTCTGGGGTCGGCCGCGCTGTTGTCCTTGATCGTGGCGAACAACCTCACCTCGCTTGCGCCCTTCGCCGTCGCGACGGCGATATCGCTCACCGCGCTGGGGCTGGCGCACGGCACCTACACCGCCAGCACCCTCGCATACGGCGGAGACCTCGCGGAGAAGCACCAGACGATGGGGAAGGCGTACGGCCTGGTCGACGGGGCGGAGTTCGCGGGATACGCCTTCGGACCGGCGCTTGGAACCACCGTCGCTTTTCTGAGCAGCAGGACCGTCGTCTTTGAGATGTCCACCGTGATGCTGCTGATCTCTGCGGGCCTCGCGGTCGTGTTCATGCCGGAGATACGGGCGCTCGAGGGCGCAGCCCAGAACCACCACGACCACGAGGCAGAGGAGGGCAGCCACGTCGGGGAGGGGTCGCACGCCGAGGCTCACAGCCACAGCGCAAGCTGGGGGGATTACGTCAACGCGTTCAGGACGCCGATCGTCGGAGTCGCCCTGCTGACCACCCTGGTCGGTGCTGTTGGCTTCTCGGCATTCTTCTCCTTCGTCCCGCTCTACGCCCACTCGCTCCAGTCCGTGGTGCCGCAATTCCACCTCTTCTATGGGTACTTCGGCTCGATCATGGCCATCAGCGGGGTGCTCTTCATGGTGCCCTTCGGCCACTTCGAGGACAGGACCAACCGGCGGATGCCCTACCTCGTCGCCGGGCTGATCGGCGGTGCGGCCTCGCTAGCTCTGGTGTTCTTCACGGCCACGCTGCCTACCTTCCTCATCGCCTCGGTGGCGTTCGGGCTCGCGGTCGGCGTCGTCCGGGTCAGCCAGCTCGTGATCCTGGCGGAGGCGAGCCATCCCACAAACCGGGCCGCGATAATGGGGACCAACCACGCGCTGGAGCACGTGGGCTACGGTCTGGCCGCGGTGTCCACTGGCACCCTGGTGGCTTTCTTTGGATTCTCGGGGGCATTCAGGTTCCTTTCCTTGGTGCTCATCGTCGCTGGGCTCGCTTTTCTCGTTTACGCGCGCCACGCGAAGGTCAAGTAGCGCCCGGCGTCTGCCTGCGGGGAAGGATTGGCATGCCGTCGGGGGCCCTAGGCGCAGAACTTCGAGATCTTCGCGGCGAGGGCTTCTAGAAACTCCCTGTCCACGGAAGAGTGGGCGTTGACCGTGTCCCCGTCGATGTCGAGGGCTCCCACGACCTTGCCATCGTGCGCGATGGGCACGGCGATCTCCGACCTTGTGCTGGCCAAGCACTGGAGATACCTTGGCTCCTTCGAGACGTCGGAGACTATCTCCGTGCGTCCCGACTTGGCGGCGAACCCTGTGACCCCTCTGCCCAGCGGGATCGTCGTGTGCGTGGTGGGGGCAGGTCCGTTCCAAGCGTCGAGGCGCAGCTCTCCGCCTCTGAGGAGGTAGAGGCCCACCCAGTTGTAGGTGGGCTCCAGGTTCAGGAGCTGGACGACGCTCTTCCTCATGCCGGCAGGCTGCTGCGCCCGGGACGCGAGCAAGTCTACCTCGGCGAGGAGCTCCTTGGCCCGCTCACGGTTCATCCTCGGCTGGGACTTCATTGTCTACACGCGCTTAAAGATGAGCTTGTAAAGTTGCGCAGCAAGGAGGCCTCCCAGGACTGGGCCCACGACGTAGATCCAATAGTAGGACATCGGCCCGGTGTCGAAGAGGAGCGAGACGAGCGCCGGCCCGAAGCTCCTCGCCGGGTTGAGGGAGGCTCCCGAGATCGCGCCCAGCGCCCAGATGACAGCGGCGAGCACGATGCCGATGCTCGAACTGGCCCACGGGATGCTCGAGGAGTCTTGGTCGGTGGACCCGAGCACCGTCATCGCCAAGATCATCGTCCCGACTATCTCGGCGAGGACTGATGCAAACATCGGAGAAGGCAGTGAGTTGTTGGGGAGGTTGCTCCCGAGGTCTGCGACCGAGCCGGCTGTCATCCCGACCAGCGCCAACTCGACCACCGCCGCGAGGATGGCGCCCGCGAACTGGGCGGCGATGTATGCCGGGACCCTCCTGCGGGGCAGTCTCCCCGAGGCGTAGACTGAGATGGTCACCGCCGGGTTGAAGTGAGCGCCGGAGATGGCCCCCACAGAGGCTATGCCCGCCAAGAGCGCGAAGCCGTGCGCCAAACCGATGAAGCCCAACCCAAGGGTGGGGCCTGAAGCGAAGAGGGTCGCGTCGCTCACGACGGTTATGGAGGTGGCCCCGACGAACGTGAGTAGGAAGGTCCCATAGGCCTCGGCAGCGATGACGCTGGAAAGCGGGCGTTCCATTATTGGCTTGCCTCGGTCGGCTTTTCGTTATTTAAGGGCCTTGAGGCTCATGGCTCGGCTTCGTGTTGCGAGGCCTCCGGCTTGCCCCAGCGCCCCACCTTGGGGAGATCCTTGGTCCTGAAGAGGGTCATCCCTCGCTGGTAGCGCCCCAGCTCGCCCTCGATGAAGCTGATCTCTGAGAGCAGGGAGTCGACCCTCTTTTTGTTGTTCCCCTTGCCCGCCTTCAGCGCTTCGAGCTTCTCCCTCCTCTCTTTGAGCATGTCTCCGAGGAGCTGCTCGTACTCTGTGACCAAGGATGGCGGCCCGCGGCTACCAAAATCTATAAACCCATCGACGCTCACGCGAAAAAGCGTGCGGTCCAGCCTCGTGGTCTCCGGAGGGATAATCGCCCTCACGGGGGTGGCGCTCTTTGTCGCGCTCGACGGCGAAGCCTGGTTGGCGCTCATCGTCGGGGGGGTGGGCGTCCTCGTCTGCGGGTTTCTTCTCGAGGAGGTGACCGAGAGGCTCGAGCCCCCGCCCGGGCATCACTTTTGCCTGTTCTGCTCGACGCCGGTCGCCGAGGGGGCTGAGAGGTGCGGCCACTGCAACGGCCTCCAGGAACGGGCGGCCGGTCCCAAGCCGGCTGCCGCTCAACCGAACAATTAATCAGGGCTCCCCGGAGCCCGCCTTGGTAGAATAGAGGTCGATTGGGATGAAGACGTCTTCTCAGGAGCTGCGGGTGGCGGAGGAGATACCCTTCGTGGGGCACGCCATGGTAAGGGCCATGCACGACAGGACGATCGAGATCACCACCGACGAGCACCTCACGCCAAGAGGGGACTGCATCATCGGCGTCGGAGCAGCGAAGGGCGTCGCTCAGCTGTCGCCTTCGATGAAGAAGGCGCTGAGGTCGGACGGCGCGCGTGTGAGGTTCACGATCGTGACTCCGGGCGGCGCGTTCTCCTTCGCCGCGAGGGGGAGCAAGGAGCTCTCCTTCGAGAGCCCGACCGAAATGGTGATCAGGATGAGCGATTTCGTCTGCGGGAGGACTCTGGCGATAAGGGCGGACTCTTCGGCCAGGGAGATACCGCGCGACCTGGTGAGAACTTTGAAATCCCCGGAGGCCTCGGGCTTGCTCAGGATAGAAGTTTACGTTTGACCCCTTTCAAGTCTACGGCCAACACGATGCAGGCGCTCGTGAAGTATCACGGCCTGAAGGACTGGAAGCTTAGGATCCCTTACCACGACAGCATATCGGTGAACACGACCTCCCTCGGCAGCCAAGTGGTCGTGCGCGAAGCGGAGGAGGGGAGCAGGGGAGACCTCCTCGTGGAGGGGAAGAGGAACGAGGACGCGGTCAGGCGCATCCAGAGCGTCGCGAAGCGGCTCACCGGAAAGGCCTTCGAAGAGATGGGGCTGCACCTCGACTCGGGGAACTTCCCGCACCTCGACGCCAAGGGGCTCGGGTTCTCTTCCTCCGCCGGCGCAGCGCTCACCCTCGCTCTCTTCCACGCGGTGAGCACGGACAAGCCAGACTACACCGAGCTTTCCAGGGTCGCCCGCCTCTTCGCCGGCTCGGCCTCAAGGACCGTCGTCGGGGGATATTCCAGGCTCTATGCGGGCAAGGGATACGAGGACACCTACGCTGAGAAGTTCGCCGACGAGAAGGACCTGCCGCTCAGGATGGTGATCGTCCCCCTCACGTCGCCTGTCAGGACCGAGGACGCGCACAGGGAGGTCGAGACTTCGCCTTTCTTCAAGGCGAGGATAGAGTCAGCCTCGAAGAGGTGCGAGGAGATGGAGAAGGCGATAAAGGGTGGCGACCTCCGTAAGGTCGGCGAGCTGGTGGAGCAGGACACCCTCGAGCTCCACAGCATCACGATGACGGGCGTCAACAGGCTCGTGATAATGAGCCCCGACACCATCCGGATAATAACCAAGGTCAGGGAGATGAGGTCGAACAGCGTGGAGGCGTACTTCTCGATGCATACCGGTCCCTCCGTGTTCATCAACACGAACGAGGAGGACGAGGACAAGGTGAGGAGGGCCATCTCGCACATGGGCTACAAGACCATCGCTTCGGGGGTCGGCAGGGAGGCCAGGATCGGCCGCGCCGGACCCAGCGGCGATTAATTACCGACCCGCAGTGTATCGGTCGAATTTCCACCATGCCAGGCAAGCCAGGGATGACCGTGAAAGAGTACGTGGCGCAGCTGAAGGAGACGAAGAAGGGGAAGCCTCCTCAGATCAAGGACGCGCTTGAAACCTACATCGGGCTGTGGGACAGCGCGGTCAAGAACGGCACCGTCGCGGAAGACGACGAGATAGACGCGGCGCTCTCCAAGATCGACAAGGCCGGCGGCCTCTATGAGGCCGCGGAGTAAGACGTCAGTCCGTTACCTCTCCGCCGTCCAAGACTATGCCCTGTCCGGTCATGTAACTGGACTCCTCGCTTGCTAGGAAGACCGCCAGATTGGCCACGTCCGAGGGCTCCCCGAACCTCCCCAGGGGTATCGACGAGCGGAGGGCTTCGACGGCCGCCTTGTCAAACCACTGCAGCCACCCGGTCTTGATCGAGCCCAATATCATGCAGTTCACCCGTATCCTCGGGGCGAGCGTCTTGGCGAGCATCTTCGTCATCGTCAGGACGGCCCCCTTCCCGCCCGCGTAGACCAACCCCTGCGTGTCCCCGACGCGGACCGGCGTCGAGGAGACGTTGACTATCGCCCCTCCCTTCGGCATGATCTTGAGCGCGTTCTGGACGCAGTCGTAGGCCCCGAAGACGTCGACCGAGAAGACACGGAGCCACATCTCCCTGGTGACCTCCTCGATCGGCGCGTTCCAGATCTTGCCGTCGGCGAGCCCGGCGTTGTTGACCAGGACGTCCACCCTTCCGAACCTCCGCTTGACCTTCATGAACATCGCCCTGCTCTCTCCAGGAATGGAGATGTCGGCCTTCACCGCGATCGACTCGCGCCCTATCTTCTTTATCGCCGCGACCACCTTGTCGGCCTCCGCGTCCGAGCTCCTGTAGTGGACGACTACGTCGGCGCCTTCCTTCGCGTAGGCCTGCGCGATCGAAGCCCCGTTGCCGGTGCTCGAGCCGGTGACCACCGCGACCTTGCCCTTGAGCCTCAACAGTCCGTGCGAGGGCGGCCCCCGGACTTAAGTATTTGAGGCGCGACTCGCACGAATCGAAGGCGGGGAACGAAACGGGAGTCTGGATGTCGCTTCTCGAATTTCTCCGCGGCCGGCGGACGCCCCCACGGGAGCTCCTTGCGAGGGCAGGAGTCACGAAAGGGATGAAGGTCGCCGACATCGGCGCGGGATACGGGTTCTTCGCATTCCCTGCAGCGGAGATGGTGGGGGAGGCCGGGCTGGTCTACGCGGTCGAGCCCGACCCGAAGAGGGCGCAGGAGATCACGAGGAGGGCGGAAGAGAGGGGCGTGAAGAATCTGAGGGTGCTGGTGGCCGGAGGGGAAGAGGTCGTCGGGCTGGAGGCGGGAGCCGTAGAGCTCGCCTTCTCCGTCTCCTCCTACCATCACTTCGTCGACCCGCAGAAGGCGCTTGCCGAGCTGAGGAGGATCGTCAAGCCTGGCGGCGTGGTCTACATCAGAGACATCAAGGCGGGGCGGCTGTTCAGGCATGGGAGCAAGGTTGATGGGTTCCGCACGGACATCAGCAAGCAGTTCCCAGACGCCGAGTTCGAGGAGGGCTCCGGCTATCTGGTCGCGAGGATCGGGCTCTGAGCGGTCCTTGCTACGGCCTCGGTGCCCTGTCTCTGGCGGTGCCGCCCACGGCGAAGGTCTCGAGGAACTCCAGGTTGAAGAGCGAGGCGGCCGCCGAGTTCCTTACAAGCTCGTCCCCGTCGTTGAGGGCGGCTTCGAGCGTGCCCTTCGCGGTCTGGCTTCCTATCGAACCAAGCGCCGCGGCTGACTCGTGGCGCACTATCGGGTCCTTGTCCTTCATCACCGCCGTCTCTAGTGCCTTGACCCCCGACGTCAGGCCGATCTGGCCCATCGTGAAGGCCGCTTCATGGCGGACGAGAGGGTCGGGGTCGTGGAGCAGCACGTTCGAGAGCGTGGGGATGGCCGCCTCGCTCCCCAGGTCGGCGAGGATCGTGACCGCGTGCACCCTGAGCACCAGGCTCGGCTCCTCCTCCATGACCTTGATGAAGAACCGCTCGTCCCCCTTCCGGAACTCGTCCTCCATCCGCCTCATTATCTCAAGGCAGTGCTTCTTGTCGTCGACGACCACGCTCGTATATTTCATTCTGCGCGCAACCCCCTGAGGACGAATCTAATAACAGGAGCGAGCGCCGCTAGAAGAGCGTGAGCGCCGAGGCGAGCGTGCCGAGCTCGGCGGCCTCATCGGAGTCAGCGCCCACGACTATCAATGCGTCGCCTTCGCGCGGCAGCGCCGACCTGGCCGCCGACCCGAGCTCCCGGGGACCGTCCGTCTCGCAATCCTCGCCTTCCCCAGGCAGAGTGAATCGCCCTTTGGTGAAGAGCGCTGTGAAGGCACCCACCGCGCCGACCCTGATGGCCGCGTCTCGCTGCTCTAGCCCCTTCCTCACGTTCCCCGCTGCGCCCCTGACCAGCACGGCGGAGCACTTGTCGCCGATGCCCAGAGATTTTGCGTTCACAACGGAGGACCAAGGGATCTTCTCCTTGAGCTTCTGGAACTCGCGCTCCCCCCTCCTGCTGAGCTTGCACCCTTCCGGCTCGATGACGATGAGCTCCTTCTCCCTCATCCGCTTGATGAGGGTCCTGACTTCGCCCTGCCCGAGTCCCACGAGGCTCCCGAGTCTGCCTCGACCTACAGCGCCCCCTGCGCCTATTGCGAGTATCGCCTTCAGGACGTGGACCTCAGAGAAGACCGCCCTCGGCCCTTTGTAGTCTGAGGAGAGAACCTCGCGCAGCACGGGCAGTGGCATGGGTCGATGGGCGTGCCGCCCGTCCGGCGTATTTCTCCTTTTTTCGGCGCCGCTCCTGCGCGGAGGCGCGCGTGAAGGGGGTTGGCAAAGGATTTATCCGTCGAAGCGGTCTCAATCGCGGCGTTGAAGACACGCTCACTGGTGCTGGTGGGGATAATGGTCCTTGCCGTCGTCGCGAGCGGGGCGTACTACGCCCAGATGACCACCACAAGTTCATCCTCGGGCACTAGGCAGGTGGATATCCAGATTCTGGGAGGGGTCGGGATTGGAACCGTCGACACCTACTCACCAAACAACTTCACGGTCACGCAGGGAGAGCACGTCACGCTGGCCGTCCTCAACACGGACGACAACACGCACGGGCTGGTCTTGACCCAGTTCAAGGTCGACACTGGGATCATCAACCCTGGGAACACCGCCCGGGTGAGCTTCATCGCCAACCAGACCGGGACGTTCAGATTCTACGAGCCCCCCGGATACTGCAAAGGAGGCGTCGGCAACGTGTGCAACAGCCAGCAGAAGATGGTCGGGAACATGACGGTAATACCGTAGCCGCGTCGACCCATCACAGGCCGGCCTAGAAGCTCCCGTGCGTGTCCCTTGCCCGCTCTTCGCCGCCCTATCAGCCGTCGAGTTCCTTCAGGTGGGGCCGACCACCGGCGCTACTTACGAGCTTCGAGGAGGCAGGCTGAGTTGGCGCGTCATGGAGTCAGAGGGAGGAACCGCTTGGTGACGCGACGCTGAGCACGGTCGTGTTCCTCTTGCTCCGGGCGGACATCACGAAGACAGCGCCGAGTATGGCGAAGCTGATGAGCACCATCAGGCCGGCCGCGAGCCCCAGACCGGAGGATGTCGACGAGCCCGCACTCAGCGCGAGAAGGCCCGCGAGGGCGAGGCCGCCAGCCATGGCCGGCGACGTCGCCGTACTTGAGCTGGCCGGTTTGGCCGCCGTCGACGTGGTCGCCGCGGTGCTGGCTCCCTTGAAGTATGAGAAGGCGGGAATTTTCGCGGCACCCCCCATGCCTGCTCCGCTCGCCGCGATGACGTTGATGGTCCCGTTCATCGAATGGTCGGCATCGAGTGACGAGTAGTAGAAGTAGCTCCCGGGAGTGGTGAACGTATAGCTGTAAATGCCAAACTGCTTGATCGTAGACGAGTTCGCGCCCGGAATCGTGGTAAACACCACGTTGTGGTAGCCTGTCCCTGAGCTCGCCCCCCCGCATCCGCCCGCAGGGCCGTCGATGTTCTGCCAGTAGACGGTACTTCCTGCTGTGACGTTCATCTTGGCTGGGAGGAAAGTGCTGCGCACCATCACGACGCGGTACTGGACAATCCTCAGAGTGAAGCTGGCGGTCTGGGTGTTCGCTCCCGATACGCCCTGGACACTTATTGTGTCATTGGCGGGCGCCACGCTCGCGCCCGCGATTATGTTCAAGGTCACGTTCACGTTCTTGTCGGCCGGCAGATTCACCGGGCTGGAGGGGGAAAAGAGGACGGTGATCCCCGCGGGAGAGGTGCTGCTGAGAGTCACGGGTTCGCTGTTGACTGCGAGGGCATGGTAGATCGTCAGGATCACGACTTCTGTATAGCTTCCTGGCGAAACCAACGCTTTCGACTGGTAGTTCAGGGAGAAGTAGAACGGAAATGAGACCCCAGAGGACGATGTTGACGTGGTGGTGGACGTAGTCGATGACGTGGTGGTCGATGACGTGGTCGAAGAGGTCGACGTGGTGGTCGATGACGTGGTCGAAGAGGTCGACGTGGTGGTAGAGGTGGAACTAGTCGATGAAGATGATGATTGGACACTTGATTGAGTGGTGGAGGAGCTGCTCGTCGCCTGCGATGAGGATGAGGATGAGGAAGAGACCACCGAGCTTGTCGACACGGTCTGCGACTGGCTGGTGGAAGTCTTTGCTGGGCCGGTGGCGAGGGCGAAGTACCCGCCGACGGCTGCAACTATAATCACGACGACGACCACGGCCGCGACCGTGGTGCTAATCGCATTTCGCCCGCTGCCAGGGACCGCGGGTCTCCGCATCGACAGCTTGCCTCGATGACCCAAATTCTCTAGTCCCTGCCCTTGCGGATGTTTATATGATTTCCCGCGAATGCGACCACAATCCTCCCGTCGCGGAGGATTGGGCGAGAGCGCCTTGAGGAGTTGCCACCCGCTGATCGACCAGAGACGGATTCGGCCCGAAGGGGGGTCATCGGCGCGTCACGCTCGGGCGCGGCCGTCTTTGTTGGCGCATCCTTGAAGGAATCTGAACCGCACTAGAGAGGAAGCGGGATGTTGAAAAAAAATATTTAGAACGCCCCCCCCAGACAGGGCGTGGAGTTCCTGAAGCAAAGCCTGGCGAGGTCGAGACTCTTGCGGACCTCCTTGTCGGCGATCTCTGCCCTGTTGTGCTTCCTCATCGTGTTCAGCCCAATGAGCGCAGCTGCTGCGGCGCCCACCATCGCGGTCTCGCCGAAGGTCGCCATCGTCGGCTCAACGATTACGATTACCGGCGCAGGCTTCCCCCCCAGCACCGAAATCCTCCTTGGATGGACCTCGGTAAATGCGAGTTGGAAGATCCAAGCGATCCCCACGCCACAGGTCACGGGGATAACCAGCTCGCCACTCCTCTACAAGCTAGGCTCGACTCAGAGCGACTCTGCCGGGTCATTCTCGGTGCCGATAGTCGTGCCGCCTGACTATGGCGGCTCGCACAACATTCAAGCGTACGCCACCAACGGGACCGCAATCAGCCCGGTGGCGGCCTTCACTCTGGCACCAAGCTTCCAGATCTCGCCAAGCAGCGGGCCCGACGGGAGACCGATAAATGTCGTGGCGAACGGGCTGGGAACCGGCATCTACTCCACCAGCTACCAGCTCTATTGGGATAACAACTACGTAGGCTACATGACTGCCGTCTCCACGGGCGGGACGGCCAACTTTACGTTCTATGCCTCGGGGACGCCTGGGCCTCACTTCATCTCGGTCTACGAGGGAGGAAACGGCCCCGGCTACCTGAACCCGGCTCAGGCACCCCCTTCCGCGTCTTACTACTTCCCTCCGTACATGCCGTTCCACGCCAACTTCACCGTTACGGCGGAGCAGGTGCTGCCGCAAGGGTCTTCCCAGGCGGCTCCGGCGAGCTTCGCCACGGGGGGGACTGCTCTTGGGTCGTTTGCCCTCGCAGCCGCCCTGGTGGGAGGCGCTCTCTTCGCCTCCCGGAAGACGCCCGAAGAGCGCAGGGCGATTTCGAGAGTCCTTGCGGTGGTCGCGATCCTCGTGCTCTTGGCCGTGGCGGGAGTCGCACTCTACGCGACGACGTCGCAGCAAGCAGCATCCGGGCCCTCTTCCTCGACCGGCCAGTCCTCCATCCCCATCGTGACCTTCACGCCGGTGGCGACGGTCGAGCGGCCGCATGTAGCGGTCCCCCAGAACAACGTGGCCACAGGTCCGCGTATCAGCGTAGTGCCAGACGTAGCCAGCGTTGGGGACAACATCACGGTCAACGGTCAGGGCTTCGCCCCCAACGCCCAGCTCCCACTCTTTTGGACCACCAGGCAGGGGAGCAATCTGCTCGGCTACAAGTTGGTCGACAAGCCCCTTAGGAACTTGACGGCGGGCGCCGGAGGCTCATTCTCATTCACAATGAAGGTCCCCCCCGACCTGGGAGGCATCCACTACGTTGCTGCTGGAAACCTCACGGAGAAATCCAACGGCACTCTCTTCATCCAGAGGACTGCCAGACTGAGCACGACCGAGGGGCCCGTGGGCACGAAGATCCAGATAATAATGCAGGGGGTCGGATGGGACTTCAACACCAACATAGCCGCCTTCGACTACGACAACTCCTACGTGGGTTACGGCTGCGGGTTCAACAGCGGCGGGAACGTGACCTTCACCATTCCGGCCACGGGCGCCCCAGGGATACACACCATCGATGTCTACCCATCGGTGTGGTGGGGGCCCGTGAACTTCGCCGACCAGCAGCCCGTGGTGTATAGGCTCGCCCTGCTCGCGCCGCAAGACCACCCTGAGCTGATGCCCTCGTTCCACTTCACCTTCCTAGTAACCTCTGGCTAGGCCCCGCAGCGCGCTGACGGCTTCGCCTGAGGCCGAGACCCATCCTTTCGAAGGCTGGTCGTCCCAATCTCAACCCTGCGGGTCCTGCCCTGGGACGTCTCCAAGAGCGGAGGGGTTCGATGGGCTCGGCTCTGTAAAACCTACACCAAGTTAACTAGGAAGCCCATCAAGAAGCCCGCCAAGACTCCGAGGTAGGTCAGCCTCTGCAAGCTGGGTGACGACTCCCTGAACAGCGCCTTGAGCATGGGAAGGATGGCATAAAGGATGGCCCCGATGGCGACCCAGTCGAACGCCAGGTCAAAGGTGGTCGAGTTATAGAAGTAGCCGATGGAGCCTCCGAAGATCGTCGGGACTCCGCCGATGACAAACAGCGTCGCTATCAGACCTCCCTTCTGCTCCGTCTTCCCCAGGAATGGAGATGCGATGGCGAAACCTTCGCTGATGTTTTGAAGGATGAAACCTACGAGGACGACAAGGGCCGCGTGCGAGAGCCCGAAGGCCACCCCCAAGGAGCCGAACACCAGGCCCTCCGTCAGGTTCTGGAACCCCATCCCGACCGCTATTACCAAGGCAAGCTTCGCCGGGGTCAGACCAGCCTTCGACCTGCTCTCTGCCAGAAAGAGGACGAGGAATCCAGCGGCGAGGGCGAGCATGAAGACGACGTCGTTGGACGCCGAAGAGCCGAAGCCATACAGCGATCCGTTGTACAGGAATGTCGCCGCGTTTGAGAAGACATCCCCCATCAGGAAGATGAGTATCCCAATCGCGACCGACGTCAGAATCTTGGTCCTTTGTGCGTCCGTGTTCTTGTGGAGGACTATGGGAAGCGACAGGTAGATCGAGAGCCCCATTACCGTGGAGAGGAGCACCGTTTCCGCGAAGTCCACGAGCTCGCGCTACGAAAGGGGCTTTTAACGGATACGGTGTTAGCCGGATGCTTTAACACCGTTATTAACGGGCTTCTCGTCGTGGCCCTTCCGGCGGCGAGCTGGGCCAGGGGAGAGGGCGGTTCATTCCGGAACGCGAGACCAACCTGAGGTAGTAGTAGATCGAAACAAGGTTGACGACGACTATCACCTCGAATATGGTCGTTTGATACGAAGCGAGGAAGGAGATGACCCCGCTGACCTCGAGCGCGTTCAGCCCGATGAAATACAGCGCCGGTGCGATGAGCGGAAGGGTGCACGAGCAGCTCGCGACGAAGGCTCCCAGTGCGACTCCCAAGGGACTCTCAACCACCCCCGGTATCGAGCGCCTCCGCCGCGAAATCCTGAGGTAGGACACTGCGACTGTCGCCGAGCACGACGATGTGAGGACGAGCAGGACGAGGAGGTAGGTGGGGATGGCGAGGAGGAAGTAGCCGGAGTTGGAGTTGACGATCACCTCGTAGAATAGGGCGTAGTAACCCGCGAAGAAGATCCCGTTTGTCAGGAGGGTCGTCCAGGAAGAGTAGAGGACGACCAGGCTGCGGATTATCCCGGCTTCACCCGCCCGCACACTGGTCTTCACCGATGGCTCTCCCGACAAATCTCTCTCCCAGCTACAACTCTGTAACGGATAGTCTCTTGCCGGCGATTTAATGATTTTGAGCCGCCCGTCCATCCGGCCTGAGTGCATCGATGTCCTTGTGCGGCCCTTTGCTTGAGTTCGAAGGGTCTAAATCGAGAAGGGCGACGGAGGTCGCAAGGCGTCAACTTGAAGGACCCGAGGAAGATTCCAGCGTCGACGATCCTTGGAGCGCTCTCCATACTCTTCGTCTTGCTGCTGAGCTCCGGGGCCTCAGCCCAGACACCTCCCACCAGCCCGAACGCGAACTGGACGGGCCCGGAGAACAACTATCCGCTCAACTGGAGCAGCGACAACCAGAGCACGATAAACAGCCAGAACGTCGACCGGCTGCAGGTGCAATGGACGTTCCCCGTCCCCGCCGCCCCCTTGGGCCAGGTGCAGAACGCGGAGGGCGCGATGGTCACGCCTCTGATCTACGAAGGGATAGTCTACAGCGTGACGAATTGGTCCAGAGTCTATGCGCTGAACCTGGAGAACGGGAATGGCATCTGGTACAAGGACCTTCCCTTGATGGACAATTACTCGGAATACCTGCAGCCCTCTGTCCCGGGCCCGTTGGTGGTCCCTCTAGGCCACTACCACGCCCTCTTCCTGACGCCCCAGCTGTGGAACGAGCCGCTCCTCTGGCTGGTCTCGAACACGTATCAGGTCTTCGCGCTCAAGGCAACCACGGGGGACATCGTCCTGGACTTCAACCCATTCGTCTCTGACCGGCTGAGCGGGATAACGGGCAGCTACGGGCTCTACGACGTGGACACGCCGAACATCCTGATCGACCAGCAGCACGGGGTCCTCATGTTCTCACCCACGGTCACGGAGGGCGACAGCGCCGGGAGAGGCTTCCTCGAAGGCTGGAACGTCACTTCGACCACGCCTCGATTCATGTGGAGGACGTACGTGATACCGCCCCAGGACGGGAGCGACCCCAACTGGTCGCTCGACTCGGTCATGAACATGACTCACGCGTACATCTTCAACGGCACGGCTGCGGTCGACCTGAAGACCCTGCCCCAGCCCCAGCTGAGCCGGATGCTCGTCGGGGACTGGGGGAGGTTCGGCTTCAACGGGACCAAGAGCTTCGCGGGCGCGAGCGCGGCCTGGGGAGGCTCCTGGGCCCTCGACGAGCACACGAAGGTGGCCTACATAGGGACCAACGTCCCCGGGCCAGACTGGAACGCGACGTATCGTCCCGGCCCGGACCTTTGGAGCGCGTCCGTCCTCGCTCTGAACCTGACCTCGGGGAGGCTCATCTGGGCATTCCAGACGATGCCGCACGCGCTCGGCGACCTGGACTGCTCCTGGAACGTGATGCTCGCCAACCAGACGATCAACGGCCAAAACACACCGGTGGTGTACAAGGGCTGCAAGAACGGGTACGTCTTCGCGCTCAACGCGTCGACGGGGCAGATGTTGTGGTACCTTCGCCCGCCTTCTGTGAACTACGAGAACGTCGTCTTCCTCGACCCGTTGAACTCCACGCAGATGACCAAGTTCAACTGGTTTGGCTATCCTTCGACGAACCCCATCGTGCAGAACCCGAGCGACACGGGGGCGCTCGAGTCCGACCTCGCATTCGACCCGGCGACCAACTTGGTCTTCGCGGCGACATACAACGACCCCAAGCTCTTCACGTATGCGGATGTCGGCCCTCCGAAGACGCCGGAGAACGTCACGGCGTGGGAGTTCTCTTGGGGCGTCCAGATATTGACCATCAAGCCGGAGGGGCCGCTGAACGCGACGGTCTACGCGATCGATGCGGCGAGCGGCAAGGTGAGGTGGACGTTCACGATCCAGAACGAGCCGTATCGCGGTGGTCTGACCGTCAGCGGAGGGATGGTCTTCGTCTCGACGCTGGACGGCACGCTCAGGATGCTCGACGAGGGCACAGGAAAGCTGCTTTCGTCCAGGGACGTCGGCGGCTCTCTGCTCATCCAGCCGTCGCTCGGGCAGGACGCAAACGGCAGGATGGCCCTGGTCCTGACAGACACAGGGAACACGCGGTGGGGTCCGCCCTTCCCCGGTTTCATCGAGGCGCTGACCCTGACTGCCTCGTCTCAAGGCGCGGGCACGGCGGGCCAAGCCCTGCTGGAGGCGCAGGTCATAGCCGTCGCCGCGATAGCGGCCGCCCTGGTCCTTGCGTACGCATGGGTCCGCTCGGCCAAGAGGCAGTAATACCCGGGTCCATGATGTTATGGGGTTTTGATTTAAGAAAACTCGTCGCGCGAATATGAGAATGTCTTATTAACTCGGCACCTGTCGACCGAGTCCGATGAGGTCTTTTCAGCGCAAGTTAGCGAGCCTGTCCGTTGCTGCCGTCATGTTCGCACTCGCTTTCGGCGGGTTTTCGAACGCGGTCGTCCATGCACAGCAGGCCGCGTCTACCGGTTCGCCTTCGTACTTCAGCTGGCCGGCCTCGTCTTACGACTTTCAGAACTCGAACAACGACCCCCAGACTGTCATCAATGCGGCCAACGTGGGAGGTCTCGAGCTCAGATGGATCTACCAGATCCCGGTCAACCCGTTCAGCATCCCGGGGGCGCCTCCAGCGCTGGGCGTCGAGACGCAGGCGCTTGTCGTGAACGGAGTCACCTACATCGCGACGCCATACAACCGCATAATCGCGCTCAACAGCCAGACGGGCGGCGAGGTCTGGTCGTATCAAGTGAACATGACCAAGTTCATCGGTGAGAAGTGGTGGGCGGGGGCGTACGTGATAAGCGGCCTCTCGCTGTACAACCAGACGCTCTACGTGATGTCCTCCGACACGACGGTCTATGCCCTGAACGCGCTCTCCGGGGCGGTGGAATGGATCATCCCGGCCGTCGCCGCGAACATAACTGGCAACACTGGGACCTACTACGGCGAGAAGGCGCCGATCCTGGTGGGAGACAACCTCATCGTCCGCGCTTCGACCACCGACTACGGAGGAAGGGGCTTCGTCGCGGCGTACAACATCAACACCAGGAACATGTCCTGGATATGGTATTCCACCCCACCCTCGACGGGAGACCCTAACTGGGATTCCGACCAGTGTCAGGCACCGTGTCACGGGAACATCACCCCATACCCGAACGATTGGGGCTCGAGCGCCCAGTCGCAGAACCTGGCAGGAGGGGGAGCCGCCTGGGGACTGATGGCCGTCGACAACAAGACGGGCGTCATCTACTTCTCGACAGGCCATCCGTCGGACGGCTTCGAGGCCGCCCTGAGGCCGGGCCCAGACCTCTTCACGGACTCGCTCATAGCGCTGAACACGACCAGCGGCAAGATGATCTGGTATTACCAATACACCTCTCACGACATCACGGAGCACGAGGGAGGGTGGAGCGTGAACCTGGCAAACATAACCGTCAACGGCACGCAACAGGAGGTCGTGATCCAGGGGACCAAGGGCAGCCAGATCTACGTAGTCAACGCGGCGACGGGGAAGCTCGTGTACAATCCGATGTTCATCGGCCCTCCCGCTCAGAACGCCTGGAACGACGGCCTCACCACGGGGACGACCCCTCCGGCGAATCTGACGGCGTCCCAGGCGCTCTTCGGCACCTCCAGGATATGCCCCGGCCCTGACGGAGGGATCGAGATGGCCCCGGCGGTCTCGGGGAACACCCTCTATGTGGCGACCCAGAACGCCTGTGGGCTCATGACGACCGGCCAGTATTACTACAAGGGCAGCGTCATCAAGGGATACGTCTACGGCGGCGACCCGTCGGCGGAGCAGAACTCGACTCTATACGCGATAAACCTCACGACCGGCCAGACCATCTGGCACTACAACATGCCCAACAGGTACCAGGGCTCCGCTGCCGTCGCTAGCGGAGGCGTCGTGTACGTGGTCGACAGGGGAGGAATCTTGTACGAGCTAAACCAACAGACCGGGAAGCTGATAAACAGCCTGAGCCTCGGCGGCGTGGGTGCAGTGGGAGTCTCGCTCGCGAGGGACGCCAGCATCGCCGCGAACATGATGCTCTTCGCAGCGGCGGGAGG
>VFSW01005527.1_pt1 | contig 18654 bp, 17 predicted proteins | sample 5358111 | NCBI WGS metagenome assembly VFSW01 (sample SAMN11554181, study PRJNA540505) | mine drainage metagenome | isolation source: sediment from site ElyBrook_90M | place: USA: Ely Copper Mine, Vershire, VT | collected 2017 | reverse complement strand
CAGCGCATCGGCGGTCTGTCGGTAGTGCGCGAACAGGATCACGCGTGCGGCCGGGTGGCTCGCGATCTCCTTCGTCACCAGGTCCACGGCCGTCGCGAGCTTGGGGTGCTCGAGGTCGAGCGTGTCCAGTCGATGTTGTAGTTCGATGATGTCGGGGTCGGCCAGGAAGGCCCGGTCGGACGGGCGGACCCGACCGTTCTTCTTCTCCCCCCGGCCCCCGAGGTACTTGCGGAGGGACTCGACGCCTTGAGTCTCCGCCAGAATGAGGCCGTGCATCGCCTTCATCGCGACTGCCTGAGCCGTGACCGCTTGCCAGACGCGGCCGTCGGGGTTCTCCCCCCGCTTCCGGGTCGCCGCGATCTCCCGGCGGAGGGTGAAGCCCACGGAGAGCAGTTCCACCCGGCTCGCGTCCTGACTCGGAAAATAGCCCATACGATGGAGGACCTCGGTCTGTCGTTGCACCACCGTGCGAAGGAGCACCGTGAGCTCACGCACCTCGGCGGGTAGAGGGACCTCGACCGTCTCGACCTGGATCCCGTAGGTGTACGGGGCCACGTCGGCATCGGCCGCGCTCCGCAGCTCGAAGTGTTCGATGCCGAGGTTCGCCCAGACGGCTTGGATCCGGTCGAGTTTCGACCCGGGCGAGGCGGTCATGGCGAGTACTCGCGCGGTGGTCGAGCGAAGTGCCTGGCCGACCGCGACGTACGGGTAGTCCCCTACCGCCCGGTGGGCCTCGTCGAAGATGACGAGAGAGAAGGTCGACAGCGGGAATCCGCCCTCCCCGAGGTCGTTCGCGATCACCTGGGGCGTGGCGACCACCACCTGGGGGGGGGAGAGCAACGTCTGGCGGCGCTCGGGCGAGATCTCGCCGGTGAGCACCAGGGGCGGAGGGCAGAACAATGTCTGGGCGACGCTGCGCGCATGCTGGGCGACCAGCGGCCGAGTGGGGGCCATCAAGAGAACCGACTGTTTCGGTTCCCGGAGCAGGTACTCCGCCGCCACCCGGAGCGCGATCGCGGTCTTGCCGAGGCCGGTAGGGAGCACCACGAGCGTGTTGGACCGCACCGCGGCGTCGGCGATGGAAGACTGGTAGGCCCGCTCCTCCAGCACGTCGGGCCGGATTCGGGGATGAGAGACGTTCGGCATCGTGTCGGACCCAACGGCGCACCGAGCGATGCCCGCTTATTTAGGGCCCGGCTTCGGCGGGAGGATGCTCTCGGTCACCTGGACCGTTCTCCTCGTAGTCTACGCCCTCCTCGTCCTCCTGGTGCAGGGCGCCCCGCTGTACCTCGCCGCCCAGATGCCGCACCCACGCGGGCCCAGAGCCCCGGCCCCTCGCCTACCGGCCCCTCTCGTTTCCGTGATCGTCGCCGCGCGGAACGAGGAGGACGACCTGGGGGCTTGCCTCGACGGTCTACTGTCCCAAACCTACCCCTCGATGGAGGTCCTTGTCGTCGACGGAGGCTCTACGGACAGGACTCGCGACGTGGCAAAGGCCCGTGCGCCTCGGGTTTCTCTTCTGGAGGAGCCTCCCCTCCCCGACGGGTGGGTCGGAAAGAACTGGGCCTGCTGGACCGGGGCTCGGTCGGCTCGCGGGGAGTACCTACTCTTCACGGACGCGGACGTGCGCCCCAGTTCGGAGGCGGTGTGGACCGCGGTCGAGTGGGCCGAGCGGGAGCGGGCCGATCTTGTAACGTTCGCGAGTCGGATCGAGATGGTCCGCCCCTGGGAGAAGATCGTCCTGCCGTTCTACATACAGATGGTGCTCACCTACTTTCGAACGCCTCGCGTGAACCGACCCGATTCCAAGACCGCGATGGCCAACGGCCAGTTCCTTCTCGTGCGCCAGAGTGCCTACGAAGAGACCGGCGGGCACCGCGCGATACACGACCGCATACTCGAGGACGTGGCGCTCGCCGAGCGATTCCGGGCGGCAGGGAAAGTCCTGCGGGTCGGATGGACGCCCGAACTCCTGACGACGCGGATGTACAGAACCTCCCGAGAGATGTACGAGGGGCTCCTGAAGACCGTCTTCGGCGTCCGCTTCTCGGCGGCGCGCCAGGGGGCCTTCGCCCTGGCTCTCGTGGCGTTCTACTGGCTTCCCTTGGCCCTGCTTCCCGTAGGACTCTGGTCGGGAACCGCCGTGGTGACGGCGCTCGGCGCCTTCCTTTGGGTGGCCCTGTTCGGAAAGCACGTGGCGTTCAACCGCGCTGCCCGGGGGTCGGGAGCGTACGGACTGCTGTTTCCGGTCGCCGCCGGGTACTACCTCGTACTCGTGCTCGTCGCGCTGGGCCGAGGGCTCCTAGCCCGTCCCGTAATCTGGAAGGGTCGGTCCTACCCGTTGGCGGATCGAGGATACCAGGAACAGGCAAAGGTTTAGACAGGGCACTTTCTCGCCGCCTTCCCCCCATGTCGGCGGCCATCGAAACTCCGTTCGGGCTGTTCATCTGTGGACAGCAGGTGCCCGCCGCCGACGGTCGACGTGCGACCCTGTTGAATCCCGCGACGAACCGACCGCTCGCCGTGACCGCGGTCGGCGGAGTAGAGGACGCGCGCCACGCGCTGGAAGTTGCGAGCCGGGCGTTCCGTGAGTCCGGGTGGGCGGCGGGGGACGGCGCGCAGCGCACGAAGGCGCTCTTCCGGCTCGCACGGTTGCTCGAGGAGCGGGCCTCCGCGTTCGCCGAGCTCGAGACCCTGAACATGGGCAAGCCTCTCCGCGAATCGAAGGGCGACATCGATTTCGTCGTACGGACACTCGAGTACATGGCCGGGCTCGCCGACAAGATCGAAGGCGAGACGATTCCCGTCCCGGGGGCCCGCTTCGACTACACGGTCCGAGAACCGCTCGGGGTGACGGTTCACATCGCGCCCTGGAACTATCCGCTGCTGCTCGCCGTCCGGTCGATGGCCCCGGCCCTGGCCGCGGGGAACGCGGTGGTATTGAAACCGGCGAGTCTGACGCCGCTCACCGCGCTCCGCTTCGCCGGCCTGGCCCACGAGGCGGGGATCCCGGACGGGATACTCAACGTCGTGGTAGGCGACGGTCGGGCCGTGGGGGAGGCCCTCCTCACCGACTCCCGGTGCGCCTCGGTGTCGTTCACCGGGAGCAGCGAGGTGGGGCGACGGATCGCCGAGCTGGCCGCGCCCCGCATGATCCCGACCGTGCTCGAGCTCGGTGGGAAGAGCCCGGTGGTGGTGTTCCCGGACGCGGACCTTGAACGCGCGGCGCGGGCGATCGCGACCGGGATCTTCCAGAACTCGGGGCAGATGTGCTGGGCCGGGTCTCGGCTCGTCGTCGAGGCCGGTGTGGAGGCCGCTCTTCTCGAAAAGCTCAAAGCGGTCGCCCAAGGGCTGAAGCTGGGCGCCGGCGTCGAAGCCGGGGTGACGATGGGACCGCTCGTCTCGAAGGATCAGATGGACCGGGTATTGGGATTCGTCTCGGAGGCGCGGGACGGAGGCGCCCGCGTGTTCCTCGGCGGGGGTCGACCCACGGCCCCGGAGCTGCAGGCAGGGAACTTCGTCGAACCGACGGTCGTCACGGACGTCGATCCCGAGGCGCGGATCGTTCGCGAGGAGATCTTCGGGCCCGTGCTCGCGGTTCACCGGTTCGAAAATGCCGACGAGGCGCTCCGCCTCGCCAATCGGACACGGTACGGGTTGTTCGCCTCCATCTGGACGCGGGACCTGGCAACCGCCCACGGGGTGGCCCGGCAGCTCGAGGCCGGCATGGTCACGATCAACGAGCCTCCCATGACGTTCCCCCAGACCCCGTTCGGGGGGTACAAGGAGAGCGGCGTGGGCTCCGAGCAAGGCCGCGACGCCCCGCTCGTCTACACTCGACGGAAGCACGTCATCGTGAATCTCGCCTCGGGCAAGACGAAGAAGTAGGCCCCGCTCTCCGGGGCCCGAGCCGCTCATCTGGGCCCCCCCCGGATCGGCGACCCGGGTTCTGGAGCATGGGTAAAATAGCCTGCGATGGTCATGCGGCGTGGCTGTGGGGTCAGCCCCCGAGCGCCTCCGCGCTCGCGAACCGCAGCGCGCTGCCGATGACCCCTGGGGAGAGGATAGGTGCCCAGGGCTACTGAAGCGGCGAATCGGACGAACGGAACGGTGGCACGCCACGATCGCGTCGGGCTCGTTCGGGACTCTACGGAGCCTCCCTCCGAGCTTCGCTCGGCCCTCCGGCCGGGGGGCGACCTGGACCAGGTGGGCCTGCCCGGGCGGTGGGTGTGGCTCGAGAGCGTCCTTCCGCTCCTCCCCGCCCCCCGCGCCCCTTCCGAGCCGATCGACCCGTCGGGTCGGAGTGGGTCGAGAGGCGATCGGGTCCTGGAGTTGGCGAAAGCGCTCACGGACTGTGCGGGCGACCGGGCTCGACTGAACTTTCAGGCCTCCGAGTACTACGCGGACAACGGGGTGCTCGCCCGTCGCGTACGGGCCCTGGAAGGAATGCTTCGCAGCTCGCGACGAACGGTGTCCCCGGGCGATACGGAGGCCGAACGGGCCGCCGCGAGGTATCTCCCGCACCGCGACCACGGGGCAGGAAACGAATGACCGGTCGGTCCGGCCCCGGGGCCGTCGAGCCGCCGTCGCCCCGACCGCTTCGGATGCTCGTGGGGTACGACGGCTCGGACCCATCGTACCGGGCGGTCCGATTCGCCCTCGGTGTGGCGCGATGGGGAGGCGCGTCGATCTGGCTGGTCCATGCGGCCCAACCTCCCGCGTCGGTAATGGAGCCTCGGACCGACGAAGAGCAGCGTTCCGAGGTCGATGCGATCCGACAGACCCTGCATGCCTTCGAGGCGGAGGCGCTCCGGGAAGGGCTCCTCCTGACCGCCTGGAGCCGGGCGGGCTCTCCCGCCGAGGTCCTGCTCGCGGCGTCGGACGAGGTCGAGGCCGATTGGATCGTCGTGGGCACGCGGGGACTCCGCGGCGCCTCCAAGACCCTCCTGGGATCCGTCTCCACGATGATCCTCGACCGATCGAGACGTCCGGTGACCGTCGTCCCGTAGGATGGAGGCTCCGTCGCCCGGGCGGCGCGTGCCAGCCGACCTCAGGCGGTGACCGCCACGTAGACGAAGACCACCAGCGTGGCGATCAGCAGGTACCCCAGGTACCGTCCAACCCGACCCGGCATGATGCTCTCCTTGAGAGCGGCCGAGAGGCCCAGCCCGAATCGCACGAGGGAATCGTAGAAGACCTTGAACGGGTCGAGCACCTCGAGCTCCACGTTGTAGGCGAGCGGGGTCAGGAGCTCCGCCTGGATCCCGCGGTCGGACCGCGCCCGCACCTCTCGGGTGCCGAGGATCGACCGGAACATGATCCGGACCCCCGTGCTGTACCCGAACGAGGTGTACGTCTCCCCCGGCCTTCCTGGAGGGCTTCCGGCCATCCAGGGATCGACGCGCCGCGCGCGGGTCCGGCCTCCGAGCGCGTAGTACGCGAGGGCCGGCAGGAGCCCGACCGCGAGGCCGATCGGCACGGCGGGCGGCGAGATGATCCCGAACGGCGCTCCCGAGACGATCGACCATCCGTACGGGATCGACAGCAGTCCCGCGACCGGCGCCGCGACGGCCACATGAGCAAAGGCGGCTACGGACGGCGCGAGGAAGCGGAGCAGCCACGGAGCCCCGACGCCGAGCGCCACGAGGGCGACCGCCATCGCCGCCAGGACCGTGCCCAATCCGGCGGGTCGTTGCGCCGGGCCGGGCCGGGCGGGCTGCCACAAGGTGGAGAAGGCGATGTACTTCACCATCGCCACCAGTACCAGCCCGGCCGCCAGCGCCACCGCCGCGCCGGCCAGGAGTCCCACGAACTGCATCGCGGGCGGGGAGAACCGGAAGGATTGGAAGAGCGCCTCAAGGATCATCCACTCGCTCACGAAGCCGGCGATGGGCGGGGCCGCAGCGAGACTGAGCGGCGCGATCAACGCCCCCGCGACGGCCCCCCGCGTCCCGTCTTTCGCGCGGCCCTGCACCGCGTTGAGGTCGAAAGTATGCGTCGCGTGCTCGACGTACCCCGCGCTCAGGAAGAGGGCGGTCTTGGCCACGGCGTGGACGAAGGCCTGGTAGAACGCGGCGAAGAGTGCGAACACGTACAGGGTCGTCAGATCTTCCGACCGGGCGACGAGGGCGACTCCGAGCGCGACGAGGATGAGCCCGTTGTTCTCGATGGTGCTGTACGCCGGCAGACCTTTCGTGTGCTCGCTCACCGACGCGAAGAGAGCGCCGAGGAGAGCGGAGACCGCTCCGATCGAAAGCGTGACCGCTCCCCACCAGATCGGGGGGGAGGGCAGGAGGCTCAGGATCCGGAAGAGACCGTAGGCGCCGGCCAGCGTGAGGGTGGAGCTCAGCACCGCGGACGCGTTCGAGGGGGCCGAGGAGTGCGCGATGGGGAGCCATTCGCTCATGTGGAACGGTGCGACGCCCATCTTGAGCCCGAATCCGATCAACCCCGCCACGAAGACGAAGGCGGCGAGCGGGCCGGAGGTGGCCACCGGCAGGATGGTGAACGAGCCGGCGGCGACCCGGAGACCGGCCACGGCGAGGAAAACGAACAGCGTGCTGGCCTCTCCGAAGGCGAGGAAGACCAACGCCGCCGAGAAGATCCGCGGCGAGCGACCGGTCGCCTGAAGTATCATGCCGAAGGACGCGAGCGTCATGGATTCCCAGCCGATCAGGAAGAGCAGGAAGCTTGACGCCGACACCAGCACCGCGATCGATCCGAGCGTGATCGCGTAGGTCAGCGCGAGCAGCGGGGACGGGCCCTCGTCGTAGTAGAGGGAGTAGACCGACGTGGAGACCCAGACGCACCCGGCCGCGAGGGCGAAGAACGCCGACAGGCCGTCGAGGCCGAACGACTCGGGCTCTCCGAGGGGGCCGACCCACATCGCTCCCTGCACCGCGCCGAGAAGAATGGTCCGTGCCGCGACGATGATGAACCCGACGGCTCCCACGAGAGTCGCTCCGTAGGCGATCCGCCGGTCGAGCGCCGCAAGCGCGGCGCCGGCGAAGAACGAGGCGATCGAGAGCGTGAGGACGTAACCGAAGAGGTCCATCTCACGGCCCCCCGGGACGAAGCCGCTGGCGTCCCATGACAGTCAGGATGCCATCGAGCACCGCCACGGGCGGTGGCGGACATCCCGGCACGTAGAGGTTGACCGGCACAACCTCCTCGAGCGAGGCCCGCACACCCGGACTCCCCGCGAAGATGCCCCCACTCGTGGGACACACGCCCACCGCGACCACCGCCTTCGGGGCCGGCATCGCCTCGAACGCCCGGCGCAACGGGTCCACCATCTCCTCGGTCGGCACCCCGACGACCACGAGGAGGTCCGCGTGACGGGGAGAGTTCGTGAGGAAGATGCCCAGGCGTTGAGAATCGTAGTACGGGTTCGCCAGCGAGAGGACCTCGAGGTTGCACGCGTTGCAGCTTCCCACGTCGACGAGGAAGACGTGTACCGAACGGCCGAGCACGGCGAGGGGCTGCTCCCGGCTAGCGGGGGCCGGGGCCCCCCCGGGCCAGACGAGATCGGACCGATGCGTCCGGCTCGATTCCAGCGGGCCGGTGAACGCAAGGCCGGCGGTACCGCACCGGGCGCAGCGGATGCACCGGCCCTGGTCGATAGCGTCCGGGCGGATCGCGGACGTGGGGCAGCTTTCGGCCGCCGTGAGGAGCCCGGTCGGGCCTTCCGTCGGAACCGGAGGATACGCCGTCTCGGGGGCCTCCGCCGGCGTGGCCGCCTCTCGGGGGTACCGGGTCGTCACGATGCCGCGGGACCATGCCTGTTGCAGCCAGCTCGGCATCGGATCACCGGTCCGTTTCGGCGAACAGCAGGCCGAAGCTCTCCCAGGCGAAGTGGAAGTCCGTGAAGACGGCGTCTCGCAGGCCGAGGCCGAACAGGGGCCAGTTCGCGTCGCTGGCGGTGCGGACCCCCACCGCCGAGACACGTCCCTCCATCACCGTCACGTCGTAGACGAGGTCACCGCTCGGGCTCTCGACCCGTCCGAGGCCCCGGTGGGCGTCGATCGGGGCCGCCGGCGGGATCGGATCAGCGGAGGGAGACGGCCACCGTTCGAGCAACTGCTCCAGCAGGAGGAAGCTGCTGCGCACTTCCTGCGCTCGGACCAGTACGCGGGCCAGCGCATCGCCCTCTGACTCCGTCGCCAGTGGGAGGAAGAGGTCGGTGTACGGCGGAACGGGCGCCCGAAGCCGGTCGTCCCACGGGATCCCTACCGCGCGGAGCGTCGGGCCGACCGCCCCCCAGCGGGCGGCCTCCTCGCGGGTCACCGCGCAGGTCGTCTGGATCCGATCGAGGAAGGTCCGCGACTCCTGGAAGAGCGCCCACAGGGCCTCGAACTCGTCGGACAGTCCGTCCAGCGCCCGGGCCAGACGCCCTCGCGCCTCCGTGCCTAAATGGGGTTCGGGCCCTCCCGGAAGGAGGGCGCCGAACAGCCACCGGTGACCGAAGGTGGCTCCGGTCAGGCGGAGGACCTCCTCCGCGAGTGCGTGCGTTTGCGACAGGCCGACGTTCTGTGAGGCCGCCTCGGCGACCCGCGCGATCACGTGGAGGTGGTTGTAGATGCGCTGGAGCTCTTGCGCAACGGCCCGAACCCAGGCGTCGGTCGCCGGTAGGGGGCGCCCCATCGCGCTCTCGCTCGCCGCGAGGAAGGCCGACGCGTGGGCCGCCGCGAAGTTGCCCGCGAGGCGTTCCACCCGTAGCGCCGCGTCGGCGACCGGGAGCCCGACCAAGGAGGCAAGGATACGCCGCGGCTTGTACCCGGTGACGGGGGTCACATTCAGGATCCGTTCGCCGTAGGTTCGAACATCGAACCGGCCGGATTCCGCGATGCCCATGCTGATCGGTCCGTACGGAAAAGTGAACACGCCGTACCCGTCGACCTGCTCGGTCGGCGCGACGGATCGGACCCGAGGCCCCGACGACGGCACCACCCAACTTGCGGCCACGTCCGACGGGAAGGAGTCCAAACCAGGACGTTCGACGAGCGTGTGGCCGGACGCCAGGTCGTTCCACACGGAGAACGCCCCGTCCGGAGCGAGGTAGGCGGGCAGGCGCAGCGGCTCCCCGTCGTGGGGAGAGGGAACCCGGGCCGTCGGCGCCATCACGGGAGTTGTCCTCCGAGAAGAAGCGCCGCCGCCCGGAGCGCCTCGGACAGGTACGGCAGGCTGACCACGCCCAGAGCGAGGGCGATGCCCACGTTTAGGAACGCGAACGACACGCCGGTCTCGGCCCCGTCGGCGACCGGGGCCGGGGGTTGATCCCCTCTCCCGAACACCATTCCCCCGATCTGAGAGTTAACGCCGAGGAACGCCACCAGCACCGCTACGATGACGAGGACAGCCACCCACTCCGCGCCCACGGCGACCGCCCCTACCACGATCAGCAGCTCTCCCACGAACGTTCCGAACGGCGGCGCCCCGGTCACCGCCGGCGCGGCCAGCATCCAGGCCGTGCTCGTCGCCGGCATGCGCGAGCGAAGGTCCCGGACCGAATCGATCCGAGTCGTTCCGGTCCCCCGAAGGACGTTCCCGGCGCAGTAGAACGCAGCGGACTTGGCAAAGGCGTGGGAGACCAGGAGGACGAGGGCCCCGTAGAGCGCTACTCCCCCGAGGGCGATGCCGACGACGGCGAGCCCCATCACTTCCATGCTCGAGTAGGCGAGCAGTCGCTTGAACGACCGTTGGCGCTGGAGAAGGAACGCGGCGGCGAGCGCGGTGACCAAGCCGAAGGCGAGGACAAGGTCCGAGAGTTCCACCGGGACGGGGGTGGCGAGGACCCGGTAAACCCGGAGAAATGCATAGAGGGCCGTAGGCAGCAGAACCCCGGAGAACAGCGCGGAGACGGGGGAGGGCGCCTCCGAATGCGCGTCGGGGAGCCACGTATGCATCGGGAAGAGGCCCACCTTCGTGCCGTACCCTACCAGGGCGAGGGCGACGGCCAGCTGAACGACCAGGGTGGGGGCCGGATGGTTGGCCGCGAGCGCGAAGGCGTCCAGCGTGCCGGTGGACTCGTACAACAGCAGGAGGGCGAAGAGAGCGATCGTGAGACCGGCCGACGCGATGAGGGTGTAGCGCCAGGCCGCCTCCACGCTGGACGGCTTCCGTTCCAGGACGATCAGCAGTGCGCTCGCGACGGTGGTCGCCTCGATGCCGATCCACATCAGCCCGAGGTCGGTCACCAAGAGACTGGCGAGCATCGCGAGCGCGAAAGCGCTCATCAACGCGTAGTAGGTCTGGGGCGACAGGAAAGCTACGTTGACGGCGCGCAGGTAGCCGCTCGAGTACCAGACCGAGGTCGCATAGATCGCGGCGACGGTGAACAGGAACACATCGCTCAGCGCATCGAGACCGAAGAACGGCCCCCATCGCACGGCGGCCCGGAGCCCAAGGAGCGCCGACGCCGCAACGAACGTAGCCAGGGCGGCCGACCGGCTCACCGTTTGGCTCGCCCGGCGGTACGGGATGAGGGCCAGCACCGCCCCCATGATGGGGGCGAGCAGCAGGACCGTGATCCACAGCCGGGGGTCCGCGACGTTCATCCCGTCAGCTCCTCCAGCACCGTCTCCTCCGGAGAGCCCGTCACGTCGCGCTGGATCGAGAGGATCACACCGACCAGTACAACGCCGAGCACGTCGAGGAAGATGACCACCTCGACGAACAGCGGGAACCCATGGGCGAAGAGCGCTCCGGCGTAGACGACGGCGTTCTCCTCCTCCAAGTACCCGATCACCTGCACGATCGTGTTGCCCCGGGTCGCCAGCATCAGGAGTCCTTGGACCAGCAGCACGAATGGGAGGGCGCTTCCCAGCTCGGGAAAGGCGGGTGCAAGGGTCTGCTGGAAGATGAACCAGGCGACTCCGGCCAGCGCCACCGCGGCGAGCACGTGCCCGGTGACCCGATGCGAGGCGTGGAGTTCCCGGGCCCGCCATCGGAACGCCCGGATCTGGCGACGGAGCACGTACGGGATCAGGAGGACCCGGATCCCAACCGCGAGCACGGCAAGGACCGCGAGGTCGACGTTCCGATCAGTCCACGCCAGCCAGCCGAGCAGCAGGGCGATGAGCGCCGACTGGGCCGCTGCTCCGCGTACGAGCGGGTCCACGAACGACTCGGACTGAAGATACAGGGCCGTGAGAAGGATCCCGACGCCGAGGAGAGGGACGACCTCCAGGGTGAGCTCCATCTAGGGGATCCCTCCCAGGACGGCGAACAGGAACACCGACAGGATCGCGAAGGAGAAGGAGAGCGCAAGGAAGTCTCGGATCTTGAACAGCCGGACCTTCGCCAGGGTCGCCTCGACGACCACGACGAGGCCGACGAGGAGGAGAAGTTTGACGAGGAGAAGGCCGAGGTTATAGACGGCCCCCACTAGGGTCGGTGCCGCCACCATGCCCCACGGGGCTGCGAAGACATTCAGAAAGACCGCGTAGAGCAGGAACTGCTTCATCCAGCCGTTCCACCGGAACAGCCCCAAGAGGCGGCCCGAGTGCTCGAAGATCCGACCCTCCTCGAGCATGCCGAACTCCATCAGTCCGACGCTCTCGACCGGCAGCTTGCCGGTCTCCGCGAGCAGGAGGAGGAAGAAGGCCGCCGTCGCGAGGAGGTGGGTCGGAGAGAGATAGGCGACGAGGGAGCCGCTGACGACGTTGTTCGTGACGTAGGGGTTGTTGGTTCCGCTGATCACGGCCACGGCGAAGAACACCACGATCAGCGTCGGTTCGGCGAGGGCGGCGAAGGAAACCGATCGGCTCGCCCCTAGCACGCTGTAGTTGCCGGCCGAGTCCACGGCAGCGAGGAGGGTCACGACGCCCGCGAGACCGAAGAGCAGACCTCCGCCCAGGAAGTCCACGGTCGGGGCGAACGGGAGCGGGTACGGCGTGATGATCGGGACTACGATGGATATCAGGAAGTAGGCTCCGAAGGCCACAAAAGGCGCGAGAACGAAGACACGAGACGCACCCCTCGGGATCAGGGTCTCCTTTCGAAGATACTTGGCGAGGTCGAAATAGGGCTGGAAGATCGATGGCCCTCGCCGGGATTCCGTCCACGCCTTTCCGCGGCCGGCGAAGCCTGCGATCAGCGGGGACAGAAGGAGAACGGTCGCGGCTTGCAGGCCATTGACGAGCTGTGCCTCGAGGGTCATTGGTGCCTACTCCTTGGGGGAAGCAGGCGTCATTGGCCCCGGGGGGCGGTTTACCGGGGTTTCCGGCCGGCGGACGCCTCCGCCAGTCGCTCCTGAGTGCCCCGTGTATTTATAGCCGGCCGCTCCGCCGTCCGTCGGAGGGGTCTGGAGCCCGCCGCGGGGGAGGCGAGGTCGTACGAAGTGCGGAAAAAGGAGGGTGGTCCGGTCGATTCGAGCCCTCGATGGCGACCTCGGCGCCGGACGGCAGGTGGGGAACATGCACCTTCTGCGGCGACGCCGTACCGCCCGTCGCGAGGATGTGCCCCACCTGTGGCAAGGACCCGGGAACGCCCGCCCAGCAGGCGGCGGAGGTCCGGCGTCGCCCGATCCATCGGCGGCTCGTTCTGCTCCGCTGGCTCCGCGGACTGCTGGTGGTAGCGATCGTCGGAACGATTGGATGGGCGATCATCTCGGCCGAGATCTCCGGACCCACCACCTTTCCGGATCCGCTCACCGGTTCCTGGACGTTGACCGTGCAGCCCGGGGGATGGGGCATCCTCGCGGGCAACATCACCGGGGAGGACTACATCACGGGCAACTTCAGCGTCGAATCTCCCGTCGCGGCCAGCACGGTGGTGATGATCTACAACTCGACCGAGTTCGCGGCGTTCGACGCGCACGAGAGCGCCCAGACGGTGGTGCCGGCCTATGCGAACGTGAGCTCCGCCCGGATCGTCTTCGCGGCGCCGTACACCGGTGAGTTCTTCTTCGTCTTCGAGAACCCGTACGCTCCGCTGTCCAATCTCACGGAAACGATCTACGTCTCCACGACGTACGAGACGAACGTGGTGCTGGGATAGGTCCCGCCGGTCTCATTCGGCCGGAGGCGCGTCGGGGAGCCGAGAGAGGAACTCCGCCGGCACGGCGTCGACGAGAAAGACGGTCTTTCCCGCGCGCTTGATGACCACGCCACCGTCCTGAGCCCTCTTCGCGTCCACTGCGAGGAGGACCGGATTGGGGGTGCGAACGCTCCCTGCCGACCGCGCATCCTCCGCCGTCTTGGACAAATGGACCTTCTTCCGGTCGGACGGCTTGAGCCCGACCTCGAGCACGATGGTCGCCTCTTCGGCGGTCACGGGGAAGAACAACTGCTCCGGTATCCGGTCCGTCGGGAGGTCGAGGTCGACGTCAAGGGTGTGGCCGTAGGTGGCACGGATCCGTTCGTCTTTGATCTCGTAACGACCCTTGGGGTCGGTCTCGGCGATGGCGACGATGTGGTGCACGCGGAGCCACCGGTAGCCTCGGTGCTGGCCCGATACGTTCCGGACCAGCTGAGCGAGCGGCACCCAGCCATGGGGATCCATCTGGAGACCATACTTTTCGGGGAAGTGCCGGAGGAGGCCTGTGACCACCCGTCCCAGGTGATCGAGCTCGTGGTCGTCCATCAGGAAGCGACTGGCCTGGCCGCAGACCGGGCAGGTATCCCCCCGGAAGTAGCCGTGCTGTTCGCATTCCTTGAGCATGGATGAGTGGGAAGGGGTCAGACCTTGATCTTGTCGGCCTTCTTCTCGAAGGCCGTAAGAGTGTCGCCGTAGCTGTCGGCGAGCTCCTTGAGGACGCGCTTGAGAACCTGCTGGGGCTTTTCGCCCTTGGTCTTGAGGAAGAGTGTCGGCCGGTCGAGAATAGGGTGCCCCAGGAAGTACCGGGCCTCGACGACCTTCTCCTCGGCCTGGAGGGCCTCGACGAGCGGGATCAGGAGCGTTTCCTCCCCCTTGGGGAGTTCGATACGGAGCGTATCGTGCTCCTTCTCAGTGACCTTGATCTCCATGGGCTGGACCGGACGCGACCACAGAGGTCCGGGTCTTAAGCGTGGCGGCGAACGGGGATTCCCCGGCGAGAACGGGCCCTCCCGGGGCGGCCCCTGAGGTAAGCGTATATGCCGAATCCGGTCCCGACCCGGCCGAGGCATCCCCGGTGCGAGCCCTGGTCGTCGGAGGAGGGGGCCGGGAGCACGCCATCGCGCTCGAACTCCATCGGGCCGAGGCCTACGTCGTCGCCGTCGCTCCGAACGCGAACCCGGGCATCGAGCGGCTGTCCGCCGCGACCCTGCGGGCTGACCTGCTGGACACCAGCCCCGTCGTCGAGTTCGCGCTCCAGCACCGGGTCGAGGTGGCCGTGGTCGGGCCGGAGGCGCCATTGGCCAACGGCCTGGCGGACGCGCTGCGGGGAGCCGGAATCCCCGTCGTCGGGCCGGATCGCGCAGCCGCGCGGATCGAGTGGTCGAAGCGATTCTGTCGGGAGCTCCTGGCCCGGCATGGGGTGCCCGGGGGCCCGAGGTTCCAATCGGTGACGGATCTTTCCGAGCTCAAGGCCGCGTTCGCGAATTTCCCGGGCCCGCTCGTCGTCAAGCCCTCGGGCCTCACGGCCGGGAAAGGGGTCTGGGTACAGGGTACGGACTTCCAGACCCCCGGAGAGGGACTCGCGTATGCCGAGCGACTTCTCTCCTCGCCGTCCGGGCGGGACGGCGTCCTCCTCGAAGAGAAGCTCGAGGGAGAGGAGTTCAGCCAGATGGCCCTCGTCACCGACTCGGGGGTGTATCCCATGCCGGCGGTTCAGGACTACAAGCGCGCCCTCGAAGGCAACAAAGGCGGGAACACCGGCGGGATGGGCTCGTATTCCCAGCGCGACCACCTGCTTCCATTCCTCTCCGCGGGGGAACGGGACCGCTCCCTCGACATTCTCCGACGGGCCGTGGCGGCGCTCCGTGCCGAGGGACTTTCGTACCGGGGGATCCTCTACGGCGGGTTCATGCTCACCACAGACGGCCCCAAGTTGATCGAGTTCAACGCCCGGTTCGGCGACCCGGAGGCGCTGAACGTCCTTTCCCTGTACGAACCCGGCGATTTCGCGGAGCTGATGCTGGGCGTCGCGACGGGCCGAGTCGATCCGGAGTACGTTCGGTTCCGGCAACGCGCGACCGTCGCGAAGTACGTCGTGCCGGTCGGGTACGGCAGCCGACCTGCCGCCGGGGCGACCCTCGAGCTCGACGAGAGGCTGATCGCAGATCAGGGGGTCCGTCTCTACTTCGGATCGGTCGAGTCGGCGGGAGCGGGTCGGGTGACGCTCACCTCCTCCCGAGGGGTCGCCCTGGTCGGCGAGGCGAGCGCGATCCATGAGGCGCACCGGCGGGTAGAGTCCGCCCTCGCGTTCGTGAAGGGGACCTACTATGTGCGGCATGACCTGGGCAGCCAAGCCGATGTAGCGGCCCGAGTGGACCACATGCGGAAGCTGTTGGTTCCCGGGGCCAAGCCGTCGCCGTTGCCCCTTTCGGTTGCCGCGGCCGGAGCCGCACCTGAAAGTCACGGAACTACGACACAGATTCTCACCGAGTAGGCCCGATTCGGGTATGGGTCCCTGGCGAACCGTCGCCCGCGCCCGGCGATACTCAGCAGTAAAATAGCGCGCGCGACTCGAGGGAGTTCCGTGTTCTGCCCGAAGTGCAAGCGCCTGATGCGGCCCGATAAGGCCGCGGGGGTCTGGGTATGCGCCGCCTGCGGGACGAAGGTCCCGCTCGGCAAGGGCGCCGAGGTGGGTCGGTCGGCGCCGCAGGCGCGAACGGTGGCCGTCGTGGAGGAGAAATCGTCCGGAACGCTTCCCACCGCCGACGAGCTCTGCCCGAAGTGCGGGAACATGAAGGCCTACTATGTGCTCCGGCAAACCCGGGGCGCCGACGAACCGGAGACACGGATCTTCGAATGCACGAAGTGCGGGCACAAGTGGCGGGAGTACCAGTAGCGTTCGACCCGATCGAGCGGGTGCGAGCGAAGGACGTCGTCGGCCGGCGGGTTCGTCTTCGGGGATGGGTCCACCGGTCCCGTTCCTCGGGCGGACTATTGTTCCTCACGCTGAGGGACCGTACCGGGACCGTTCCCGTCACGATTCGCAAGGACGCCGTCGGGGCCGAGCGATTCCAGGCGGCGGAGCACGTCCAGCTCGAGGGCGCGGTCACCGTAGGCGGGGTCGTCGCCGAAGATCCCCGGGCCCCCGGCGGTCGGGAGGTGCGGGCCGACGAGATCGAGATCATCCACGCCGGCGAGCCGTTTCCGATATTCAAGGACCAGACCGAGGAGTTCCGACTCGACAACCGCCACCTGGTGATCCGGAGCCAGGAGTTCGTCCAGATGTTCCGGCTCAAGGCCACGCTCCTCGGCGCTCTCCGGGAGTTTCTCGCCGAAGAACAGGTGCTCGAGGTCACCCCCCCGATCATCACCGGCAACGCGGCCGAGGGCGGGTCCGAGGCCTTCGCGTTCGACTATTTCGGTCGCCCCGGCTACCTCGGACAGACCGCCCAGCTCTACCTCGAGGCGATGCTGTTCCCGCACGAGCGGGTGTACGCGATCACGCCATCCTTCCGCGCCGAGAAATCCAGGACCCCCCGGCACCTGACCGAGTACACCCACCTCGAGGTGGAGCTCGCGTGGTGCGACCTCGACGGGCTCATCGATTTCACGGAGCGGATGTTCGTCACCGTCCTCCATCGCCTCGCCGATCGGTGTCCCGCCGAGCTGCGCGCCCTCGGCCGGGACCCCGCCGAGCTCTCGCGACTCCACGCTCCGTTCGAGCGGGTCTCCTATCAGGACGCGATCGCCAGGCTTCAGGGTCAGGGCTTCCCCGTGAAGTGGGGGAGCGACCTCGGCACGGCGGAAGAGAGGGCCCTCACCCTCGAACGCAGCGCTCCGATCTGGCTGACCCACTTCCCCGTGGAGCTCAAGGCGTTCTACATGCTTCGAACGCCGGATCACCCGACGACCGTGGAGGCCGCCGACCTGCTCGGGCCCGAAGGGTATGGGGAGATCGTCGGCGGCAGTTGCCGTGAGGTCGACATCGACCGGTTGAAGGAACGGATCCAGGCGGTGGGTGCGAGCGCCGCCGACTACGAATGGTACCTGGACCTCCGCCGTCATGGGAGCATCCCGCACGCGGGCTTCGGGACCGGGATCGAGCGGATGCTGCGTTGGATCGCCCGCCGAGAGCATATCCGGGACACAACGCCGTTTCCCCGGACGCCGGCCCGCCACACGCCGTGAGGCGTGCTCGCGCCGCCGTTAATCCTAAGAGCGGAGTCCCCATGCTCCGGTCGTCGTGGCGGGTCTGAGGCTCCGTTGGTGACACCTCCAAGTTCGGGCGACTCGACGCCGCCGGGGCATCCGATCGAGGCCCCCCCTGGCGTGGTGATCGACCGGGTCTCCCACGAGGATATCCCCGAGATCTGCGCGCTCTACAAACGGGTCTGGGACTCCCCTCCCGCGGGCGTCCCCGCCGAGTTCCTGAAGTCCGCCGCCCCCACGCCGCTCGAGTTCACCAGCCGGATGGAGGGCGTGACCTACTTCGTTGCGCGGGAGGGGAAGCGCCTGCTCGGCATCGTGGGCTGCGCATTATCCGAAGGGAACTGTCGGCTCCTCGACCTCGCGGTCGACGTGGACGCCCGCCGAAAGGGCCTCGCGACGGCGCTGGTCCTCACGGCCGTGGACTGGGCCCGGAAGAACCACGCCGCAGCGGTGTGGGTGGACGCTCTGGATCGGTTCGCCGCCGCCAAGGGGTTATTCCACCATCTCGGGTTCGCGGAGGCCGGCCTGCTCCACCGCCATCGGTGGAACGAGGACGTCCGGTTCTTCGAGCGAGTGACCTGACCCGGCTACGGCGCACGGCGGGCCACGGGAGTTCGCGAGGGTCGGAACGTCGCGGAACCGTGCATCTGCAATAACCGACGCATCCGGTGGACCGCCTCCTCCTCCTGACCCTGCGTCAGGAGCCGGGCGCCGCGGCCGAGCTCGGCGATCTCGGTCTCGACCGGCGTGCCCTGGAGCCGCTCTCCCTGAAGGCAATCTCCGTACCGGGAGACGAACCCCGGGAGCTCGCGCTGGATCTGCTCGAGCGACTGCGCGCGAAGGGCCCGAAGCTGCTGCTTCAGCGACGCGAGCCGGCCGCTTCGGAGCTCGCGTTCCAGCTCCTGGCTCAGCTCGTTCGGGTCGTTCCGAACCGACAGGCCGACCCCCGCCATGTCGCGGAGCATCGCGATCACGGACTCGAGATCCTCACGAGCCGTGTCCAGGTGTCGTTCCTTGAGCGTAATGACCCGGTCCACCTGTTGGTAGGCCGTCAACGCTCGGCTGATGTCGCCGGCCTTCGCGAAATGCAGCGCATCGTCCATCTGGTCCCGTTCGAGTCGGCTGTCGACGGCGTAGGCCTCGAGGCGGGTCAGCCGCGTCCGGATGTCACGCTGCCACTCCTCGAGCGCCGCGAGGATCTGGTTCTGCGCTACCCGCTCCACCCCTTTCAGGACGTCCGCCCACCGGTCGTGGTCCGCCGCCCGCCGAGCGGCCTCTTCGGCCCACCGGGGAAGCACGGGAAGGGTGAGGCCCAACGGCTCGACCATCTCCGCCCACTGCTGCCGCTTCGCGAATCGGCGGGCCAGGGCCGGGGCCACCGCGGCTTCCTTGGTCGCCGGGCCGCTG
>VFSW01005526.1_pt1 | contig 18654 bp, 12 predicted proteins | sample 5358111 | NCBI WGS metagenome assembly VFSW01 (sample SAMN11554181, study PRJNA540505) | mine drainage metagenome | isolation source: sediment from site ElyBrook_90M | place: USA: Ely Copper Mine, Vershire, VT | collected 2017 | reverse complement strand
AATCCGGGGAACAGACTGCCGTGATTCTCCCAATCGAAGTATTTCGGGAGCTTTTAGAAGACCTTGAGGACCTGGGAGCGATTGCCGAAAGGCGTGACGAACCCACTATTTCACATGAAGAATTAGTGTCCGAACTCAAGAAGAATGGCCTCATTCCGAATTGAGTGGAAACACTCGGCAGTTAAAGAATTAAAGAAATTACCCCCTGAAATTATTTCGCGTATTATTATCGCAGTAGAAGGATTATCATCGAATCCACGCCCAACCGGAGTAAAGAAACTGGTAGGTTCTGATGATAGTTATCGACTCAGGGTGGGAAGATATCGAATAGTTTACAGTATTTTTGAGACCAGATACGTGATCGAGATCATACGAGTGGGGCATCGTAAAGAAGTTTACAGATAATACGCACTTTTCTTCCGTTTCAGATTCTGCAATGAGGGATAAATGTTAAATAGCCAAGTTTTCCACAAATTACTCATGTGGATAAATCTAAACGGCGGGCTAAACGTGCTGTTGAAAAGCCACGCCGTGATAGATAGACGTTTACTACTACTACGCCCTTTTTTAAGATAAAATGTATCCTATCTGGAAACCTGCTTAAATCCACTTGGTTATGTGTTATAACAATTGGAGAGGCATAGTTGTCCAAACGTCCTGATGCGATGGAACTCAAGGAAAGCATGAGCGCGCTCGCCGAGCGTATTGCAAGTGAGGCGTTTGCCAAGCGACTCGACTATTCCATCGAGTCCGTTCAAGCAGTCGAGACCATCCTTGCGGCATTGCACGACGAATACGTTAAGACTCATTCTGAGGATGGGTTACATGGGATCGCGCTGGAGTTCGGTGCTTACCTCGTAAAGCTAATCGAACATAACTTCGGGCCTGTGGACTGGACCCGTGACCATGCGGATTTCGGCCAGGACTCTTTTCCCCTGGATTGGCGTGGACGCACATTGTTCCCGGTCGCTTGGTGCCTGAAGCGAATTATTGACGGTTCCGGTGACAACGTCTGGTCGAAATTTAAAATATTGGTTCTTGATGAGAACGCGCGTGACCAATCCCACGGCGGATAGACCTAGAATCGCAAGGTTAACAGCTGCTCTTTAAAAAAGACAAGATTGTAACCGAACCGGAATAGAGCATGAATACGCTTGGTCGCAGGCACTATCGAGGTGTGATATTCGATCCCCGCCGGGCCCACTTAAATTGAAGATTGAAAAAATGCAGCATAATTATATAATATAGGTAGCCCGCCTGATTATATATAATGGAGGCCGCCATGAAAAATTCGATCCGGCGCATCCTGATCAGTGCTGTCCTTTTTTCGCTCATTTCGGGCATCGTTGTATTGATTATTGGTTTAATCCTCGGGTGGAAAACTTCCACCCAATTCAGCGATGGCTTTACCTATGCCGGCGGCATCCTGGCCGTAATCGGGTTTCTGAACGTCTATGCGATGCACAACCAGGAGGGAGGGGCCGGGCGACAGTACCGCCCGGCGTTCTATATGGACGAGGCTGAAGGTTTCAAGCGCTGGTCGGCAGACACTTTACATGGCTATAATCTCCTGGCCTTCCTGGGAATTTCCGGCTTGCTGCTGTTCGTTATGGCCGGCCTGACCATCCTAGTTGGGGGATTGTTCTAGCCTGCCACAGGACTGGAACTCAGGAGGGAAATCATGCCCCGCGAGAAACGTCCCAACCAGGTCAAAGCGCTTTCCATCGAACCACAACAAACAATCGACCAGCATGTTGATTTTCAGACCCTTGCCAAAGAAGCCGAAGCACAAGGGGATTGGAAAACAGCCGCTAACCTGTACGCGCAGGCCATGCAGCAGCGTTCCGCAGAACTGGCCCTGATCAACAGCGTCCAGGAAGGCCTATCTTCCAAGTTGGAAATGCAGGCCATCTACGACCTGGTGGGAGATAAACTGCGCGATACGTTCGACGCGCAGGTGGTGATGATCTCACAATATGATCCGGCTACCAATAAGATCTTTCACCATTATGCCATTGAACGCCGCCAGCATATCCACGCCCATGGATGGCACCCAATCGATAGCTCCAGGTTAGAAATTGTGCGCACCGGCAGACCCTTCATGATTAACCTGGAAGAGATCGTCAGAGTGGTCAACGCCGGGAAAATGCAGGTCATCCCGGGGACTGAGCTGCCGAAAACCTGGCTGGGGGTACCCATGATCGTCGGGGATGAGGTGAAGGGGATCGTCAGCCTGCAAAATTTGGACAAAGAGAATGCTTTTTCGGCGTCCGACATCGACGTGTTGACCACCCTGACCAACAGCCTAAGCCTGTCGCTGGAGAATGCCCGCCTGTTCAACGAGACTCAACGTCTGCTCAATCTGATGGAACAGGAAATGGCCATCGCCCGGCAAGCTCAGCAAAGCATTTTGCCCAAGCAACTGCCCAGGGCGGCGGGGTATGACTTTGGGTCGTTAATCATTCCAGCTCGGGCGGTGGGTGGGGATTTTTACGATTTTATCAACCTGGATAATGAAAAACTTTGCATCGTGATCGGGGATGTTTCAGACAAAGGCCTGCCGGCTGCGCTCTACATGGCGCTGACTTTCAGCCTGGTTCGCGCAGAAACAAGGCGCACCCACCATCCATGCCACATTCTGCGCAACGTCAACCGCTACCTTTTGCACATGAACGCTTCTAATATGTACGTCACCCTGCTGTACTGCGTGCTTGATTTTAAGAGCGGCTTTTTTACCTATGCAAGGGCAGGCCATCTCCCACCCATTCTGATCGACTCTTCCGGCAAGGGGATCGACATCGCCATGAACGAGGGCCAATCCCTGGGCATGTTTGATGACGTGCGCATCGACGAAGGGCAGTTCGTCATTCCCCACGGCGGTTTGGCGCTGTTATATAGTGATGGTCTGACGGAAGCCGCCGATGTGAAAGGGGTTGAATTTGGATTACAGCGGGTAAAGGAGGAGTTAGCTGCCAATCTACAGGAAAAAGCACAGACCATTTGCGATAAGCTGTGGATGGCCGTGCAAAGGTATAACTTTGAATACCTGCATCAAGATGATTTCACCACTGTGATCGTAAAACGCGAATAATATAGGAGAACACCTGATGATCGCCATAGAAACCAGCCGGCTGACACTGCGGAATTTCGGGGCAGACGATGCAGAATCTCTGCGTGAAATGATCATTCAAAAGGAATCTTCGGAGTATGCAGCTTATGATTATGAATGGCCGACTGCGCTGGATGAAATCAAGGGGATTGCGGCCTGGTTCGCCAGCGAAGATCACTATATTGTCGTGTGTCTGAAGGAAACCGGAAAATTAATCGGATATATTTGCCTCAACCCGGCGCAGGGTGAAAAAGGCCGCGTGTTTGATTTAGGCTATTGTTTTAACTCAGATTACCACGGCCAAGGGTATGCCAGCGAGGCAAGTAGGGCAGTCATCGAATATGCATTCACCGATCTGCAGGCTGAAAGCCTGACCTGCGGCACCGCCGCTGAAAACACCCCCTCCTGCCGTTTGCTCGACAGGCTCGGGTTTCAGAAGGTCGGCGAAGAAACGCTCTCTTTCCGAAAAACACCTGACGGAAAGCCGATTGAGTTCACCGGCTACGGATTTATGCTGTCCAAGGAATTTCACCACAGAGGCACAGAGAACACAGAGAAAAGAGTTTAAGAAAAGAAAGAAGAAACAAATCCAGTAAAGACCATTATTTCTTTAGACTCTTCTTTGTCCTCTTTAAAATTCTCTTCTCTACGTTCTCTGTGCCTCTGTGGTGAAATTTACTTTTCTTGGTCCCAGGTGGACATGTAAGGCTGGGTGCCCCATTCTTCGGGAGAATGGAACAGCAGGCCGGGCAGGTCGAATAACTCTTTGCCGGCTGCCAGCCAGTCCAGCACGCCCCGGCGCAGTGAGGTATCGCGGGGGGCGCTGGCCGGATCGAATTCGGTTTCGCTGAAAGCAAAGCCCCACAGGTAGCCCGGGCCGCCTGGATGCGGGAAGAGGTAGAACTCGCGCTGGAAATGCACGATGTTGCTCTGCGCTGGCAAAATTTGCTGGAGCTGGGCGGTGAAAAACCAGGTGTGACAGAAGGTAGCTTTAAACAGGCGCTGAGGATACTGCACGGTGAAAAAGTCATACGCGCGACGCAGTGAATCCCGGCAGGCTTCGGCGGTAAAGGGAGCGTAACGCGGGATATGGATGTCCAGCACCGGGTCGCCCGAGCGTAGGAGACACTCCCACTCTGCCCGCGGCAGGAACACCGGCGTTTTAAGCGCATACCCGTAAGGCGCAATCGGGTTACCATGCCATCCGTCGACGGTTTCACTGAAAGCCGGCTGCCATGCCTCGGCGGCGCCTGGCGCGTCCTCAAGCGGCTGATCATCGTCGCGCTGCAGCCGCCCGGCGCCCAGGGCGTAGCCATCCGGGCGCAGTTTTACCTGGGGGTCGGCCAGCAGGAGCACCCGGCGGGTAGATTTGTTTCGGAAAGCCGTCACGCCAAACTCGAAATCCTGCAAAACGTACTGCAAGCGGCCCAGGCGAAAAAGCTCGCCGGTCAGGTGGCGCCAGACCCACATGAAGCGGTCGAAACCCCACTTGCCGGTGCGCTCGTAGATGTAAAACATCCACAGGCCAAAATCACTCATCGTCTCATCGAACACCTGCGCTTCAATGCCGCGGCGCAGATACTCTTTTTCAGTGTAGGGCAGCGCCGCCAGGTAAGCCAGCACGTAGAACAGGGAAGTGCGCTCGTCAAAGACTGACTGCACGGTTGGGTCGTATGGCAGAGGCGACCACTGGCGGTGCCATTCGCCGCGCAGGGCAGTGGCTTCGTGGAATGCGGCAAAGATGGAGTAAAGGGTAGTGTCCCCTTTTACCTGGCCGGCTATTTCTGCCAGCTCATTGACAGCTTCTTCGGCGATATTCGCACGCCTGCACCAGTAACGCAGCCGATCTTCGTTCAGAATTTCGATGTCCATACGATCCTCTTACGAGTGGGATAGAAATAATTATCGCATGAAAGTTCGAAGAAAATCACTTTTTCTATGTGTGTAAAAACTGCGTTTTTACACACATAGAAAAAGTGATTTCTTATAAATCATGATATGATTTCCAAATTCATGAGTCCAAAAATCTTTAAAGCCCTGCTCCTGGCAGCTTTCTTCGAAGGCCTGGCGGCGCTGGCCTGGTTGATGGCGACCCCATCCAAAGAAGCCAATGCGCGCCTGTTGGGTTATTCCTACCCGCGCCTGGGCCTGGCCGGCCTGGTCGTCATGATTTTAATCGTTCTGGCAATCCTGGCCTGGAGCGCACGCCGGGTAGAATACTCCGCCGTGATTGACCGCTATCTCCACGAAAAGGACCACCTGTATTTCATCCAGAATGGCCTGCTGGCGGGCGCAATCACGGCCATGTTGGGTTTCATTTTTTCTTGGCTCTTCCTCCCGCCCAATTTGCGCCCGGTATTTGCCTGGGTGGGCGTGGTTGGCTTCCAAACCTGGCTGACGCTTGCTTTTTCCTACCGGAATGTCTACCGGCAGAAAGATTTCACCCGGCGCTACCGGCTGCTGCCGGCCTGGAACAACCTCGAACGGGCGCAGAAGAAAGTCCTGCTGGTCTTGCTGGCCCTGGGGCTGGTTTATTTCGCCCTGTTTATCCCCTTGAACCTGACCGGCGCCGAAGACGAGCACACCTTCTCCATCGGCGGAGGCGATGAGTACGTCATTTACCCGATCGTTACTACCATGTACCAACCCGGAGATAGCTTCAGCGCCTCCCTCTACCATATCTTTATTTACGAAGATTACCATTACGGTTACCCGTTTTACGCCCTGTCGGCGCTGACCCTGCTGCCGGTGCGCCTCACGGTCGGACCGCAGTTCGTCCACCTGACCCAGGTCAACTTGCTCCTGCTGCGCCAGTTCGTCAGTGTGCTGCCCATCATCCTGGCGGCCATCATCCTGGTTTACCTGGCGACACGCTTCCGCAGGCCCTTGGCGGCGGTGGGCCTGTTCGTCTTGATCCTGTCTATCCCGGGCGTGATCAGGGATAACCACAACTTCTGGCATCCGGATGCGCTCAACCTGCTTTTCATCGTCCTGACCCTGTATTTCCTCGACCGCGACCGGCTGCGCTTCGGGCGCAATTTCTGGCTGGCGGCGGTGGCCTGCGGGCTGTCAGCCGCCACGCGCCTGTACGGGTTTTTCTTTTTCCTGGCCATTGCCGCCTACCTGCTGGCCGGCCTGGTCAGGCACAGCCTCGGCCGCTGGCAGGCGCTGGCGAAGGGCAGCCTGTTTGCCGGCCTGATGGTGGTCACTATCCTGTTTGCAGACCCCTTCCTGTTCAGTGCCAGCGCCAGGACCAACCTGGTACGCATCCTGAACGACAAGCAAGGCGAGATGAAATATGGGTACAACGAGCCCGACCCGGAGCAAATTTACCGCACGGGTTGGGAAGTCTGGCTGCCTTTCTTTGAAGAAGGCTATGCGACCAATTTCTTTTCGATTTTCCTGTTGGCCTCGGCCAGCCTGGGTATATTTATGGGTGGGCAGCGGATATTCAATGGCATGCTGCTGGCCTGGGTGAGCGTGCTGGCCGGCTACCTGGTTTATTTCGTGGCGGTTAAATCATCCCAATACATGCTGCCGCTGTTCGTGCCGTTTTACGCGGCCGCATTTTCAATCCCCATCGCCCTGGAAGGCAGCCGCTATCCGGCGCTGGCGCGCAGGTGCGCCTGGGGGCTGGCCATCCTGGCCTGCCTGGCCCAATTTGTAATCCAGATCCTCAAACTTCCGCTTTTCTTGCGATAAGCCTGAGAAAATTTTTGCACAACCGATATCGAAATTGTGGATATAATCCTAAATAACCTGCAAGCAGAATGAGGTAACGGATGCCGCGCAAACCTGACGTTGAGGAATTACGTAAAGATAAAGACCTGGAAGGTTTACTGAAAGCCTTGCGTTATCCGGGCAACCCTCTGATCCGCGCCCAGGCCGCCCAGGCGCTGGGGCAGTTGAATAATTCGCTGGCAATCGAGAGCCTGATCCGCTCCACGCAGCTCGACCCGGTAGTGGAGGTGCAGGCAGCCGCCCGGCAGGCATTGGAAGAAATGTTTGGCACCAATGCTCGAAACGTTATCCAGGCTTACCCAATATACGCCGATGAAAAGCCCTGGATCGTCGAAAAAGAAGCCGTTGACCCGGTAGAGGAATTGGAGTCCGAAGAAAAGGATGAATGGTCTGAAGGGGAAGATGAAGACCAAGATGATGAAGATCCAGATGACGAAGATCGGGACGCAAAGGGATCTGAAGATGACGATGAGACAGAGGATGGTTGGACTGCGGATGACCTGGGGCCATTAATAACCATTCTAAGAAGTGAGCGGGATCCGCGCCTGCGCCTGCGGGCAGCCCGGGCGCTGGGTAAATTAGGCGCCACCAACATGCATGCGGTCGAAGCCCTGGCAGCCACCGCCTTGTGGGGCGAAAAACCCAGCGTGCGCGCCGCAGCTCTGCAGGCCCTGGTGAAAATATACGGAGATGAAGATGCCGACCGGCTTTTAGACACCTTCCGCGAGATGCAAACCGCCCAGTCTGATCCGCAGGCTATCCTTGAAGCGGACGAGGACGAAGAAGAAATTGAGGGTGAACCCGAAAACGACCTCCCTGGCGGGTGGACCCGTCCGGCTCAAGCGCTGCCAAAGCCAATTCCTTACACCCAGCACGAGCCGGTCATGCGTGAAGAAGGCGGCGGACACCTGCGCCAGATCGTGTGGATCGGAGTTATCTTGCTAATCATCCTGGGGATGGTGGTGGTCTTCACTTTTCTCAATGGAGCCTGGAGATAAGTATGGTGAACGATGAGGAATTTGTTCAACAACTGAAAGCCCTGACCCAAGAATTCACTTCAGATTTACCCGGTCAAATAGGCGCCCTTGAAGCAACCTGGGTACGCCTGAGGCGGGAGGGATGGGAATCTCCGGCGCTGACCAACTTGATCCAACAATTGCATTCACTGACTGGGGAAGCCGGATCGTTGGGATTTGAAAGCATCGCCCAGTCTGCAAGCGCAATGCAGGCCTCCCTGGAAAACCGCACACAGGGAAATATCAGCGAGCACAGCGGTTTTGAACAAATTGAAGATTCTTTTCATAGCTTACGTGAGGCAGTCTATAGCGATCAACAGGTCGATCTAGACAAACTGGTCCAGCGCCTGGATCTAGCGAAAGCAGTCTCCCCTACTTTGCAGGAGAAGCGAGCCGTCCGCCTGGTTTACATCGTGGACGATGACCCAATCCAGGCTGCCGACCTGGCGGCCCAGGTCGGTTATTTTGGCTATATCGTCCAAATTTTTACCACCCTCGGCGACCTCGAAGGCGCCATTCACCAGGCCAGGCCAACCGTTTTACTGATGGATATCAGTTTTCCTGAAGGGCGCATGGCGGGTTATGACACCATCCAGGCCCTGCAGGAAAAATTTTCAGATCTTCCCCCGGTGATTTTTATATCGGTCAACGATGCGATCAACTTCCGCCTGCAAGCAGTGCGGGTAGGTGGAAAAGCCTACTTTACCAAGCCGGTAGATGTGGGCAGCCTGGTTGACGTGATCGACCGACTGGTCTTTCACGATACGGTCTTACCATTTCGAGTGTTGATCGTGGAAGACTCGCGGGTGCAGGCCAATTACATTTCGGTACAGCTGAAAAAAGCCGGAATGGAAACTGAGGTCGCCTATAAACCGCTCCAATTGATCGACCATCTGATCAGCTTTAATCCCGACTTGCTCCTGCTGGATATGTATATGCCGGAAGTCAACGGCATGGAATTAGCCCAGGTTATTCGCCAGATGGAGCAGTTCATCAGCATACCGATCGTTTTTCTTTCTGCAGAAGCGGATAAAGGCAAACAATTGGCGGCGTTGGGCATCGGCGGGGACGATTTTTTGACCAAGCCTATCGAACCGGACCATCTGATCGCGGCGGTGACCACCCGGATCGAACGCTATCGCAAGCTGCGTACGTTAATGATTCATGACGGGCTAACTGGGCTGTTAAACCACAGCACAATCAAAGAACGCTTATCCCAGGAAGTTGAACGAGCCAGGCGGCATCATGAATCGCTGGCGTTTGCCATGTTGGACCTGGACAATTTTAAACTGGTAAATGACCATTACGGACATGCCGTCGGCGATCGGGTGTTGAAAAGCCTGGCGCACATGCTTCGCCAGCGCTTACGCGGTTCAGATACGATTGGGCGCTTTGGGGGTGAAGAATTTGCCATCATCATGCCCAATTCGAATGAACTCACCGCAGCCTCGATTATGCAGGAATTGTGTACGGGGTTTGCCAAAATCCGCCACCATGCTGACGAGAAAGAATTTTCGGTCTCTTTTAGCTGTGGAGTGGCAACTTTTCCGGATTTTGATTCGGCCAGTTCGTTGAGTGAAGCTGCAGATAAGGCGACCTATGCAGCCAAGGCCGCCGGACGAAATAACGTCAAGACTGCCAGCGAATACACCGGCAAAGAATTTTCGGCTGCCCACGTCCAACCCATCGCTACCTTTCAACCATCCGGCCTGTCGCATGCGGCGCTTTACCAAATTTTTGTCAGGCATGCCAACAGCGCCATCATCCGCTTCAATCCACAGGGAGTGATCACATTTGCCAACGAATTCGCCCAACGTTTCTTTGGCTTCAGCGAGGAAGAACTGGTCGGGCATTTTGTAACCGGCACGCTGCTGCCACAAACCGAGAGCCATCTTGACCATATAAAAATGATGATTGCCAATATTGCCAGCCATCCTGACCGGTATGTGCATAATGAAAATGAAAACCTGCGCAAAAACGGCGAGAAAGTCTGGATAACCTGGAGCAATACACCCCTGGTGGACGAGAATAACAACCTGTATGAAATTCTGAGCATAGGAAACGACATTACCGACCGCATACGCGCCGAAACAGACCTGACACGCACGGTGGAATATCTTTCGGCGATCAACCGCATCTCCCAAACTTTGATGAACCAGCAAAATTTGCTGGATGCGGTTACCTCGGTATCCCAGGAAGTCATTACGCTATTCAGAGCTCAACACGTTGGCATCGCCCTGCTGACAGAAGATAGCAGCGCACTCACCTTTATTGGCAACTCTCAAACCGGGTGGAACATCATTCCGGAAACACCCAACCAGACCTATCTGCCTGACGAGCCTGCCTCGAACCAGGTTGTTCAAAGTGGTAAAGCTATTTTTATTCCGGATGCAACTCACAACCCCCTCCTGGCCGAAACCCGCGCTCTAATGCAAGAGCACCATATTAATGGCCGGGCGATTATTCCTCTGAACGTAAAGGGGAAAGTCGTGGGTGTCATGAACATCGACTTCGAAGATAAACAGCGCGTCTTCAATGATTCTGAACTGGAACTGGCCGAAACCATTGCGGGATCGATCGCCGGGGTAATTGAGATCGGCAGTCTTTTCAATGCCGAACAACGCCAACGCCAGTTTTTTGAAGCCCTGGTAAAAACCATCCCGGTGGCAGTCGAAATGATCGATATGCAAGCCAGGATCCAGTCCTGGAATCCGGCAGCCGAAGCTCTGTTTGGCTATTCACCAGCCGAAGCCATTGGGCAAAATATTGATGACCTGCTATCGACGGAAGATACTCGCCAGGAGGCAGTTGGCCTGACTCAGAAATCTCTACAAGAAGGCGAATTCATCCATTCCATCACTCAACGCAGGCGTAAGGATGGCAGCAAGGTTGAGGTTGAGGTGTTTGCGGTGCTTTTGTCCGTAAATAGACAACCGGTTGGCAGCCTGGCCATCTACCACGATATCAGCGAGCTTCAGCGCGTCCGGCGGGAAGCTGAAGCAGCCAACGCGGCCAAAAGTTCTTTCCTATCCACCATGAGCCATGAGATCCGCACACCGTTGAATGCCATTGTCGGAATGACGACTCTGTTACAGGATACGCAGTTGACGGCAGAACAGAATGACTTTACCGAAACCATTCGCAGCAGCAGCGATGCACTGTTAACCATCATTAACGATATCCTCGACTTCTCCAAAATTGAAGCAGGACGCATGGAATTAGAGGAGCAGGCCTTAGACTTGAGAGACTGCATCGAATCATCCTTCGACCTGGTGGCCTCCAGAGCGACCGAAAAAGGGATCGATCTGGCCTATCTCCTGGATCCAAACGTCCCTTCTTTCATCATCAGCGATTCCACCCGCCTGCGCCAGATCCTTCTCAACCTGCTGAGCAACTCGCTCAAATTTACCGACCAGGGAGAAATTGTTCTATCGGTTTCTGTAGAAAAACCGTCTACCGATGAGAACGGGGATATCCGGCTACATTTTATTGTGCGCGACACCGGAATTGGGATTCCTGCCGAACGGAAGGACCGGTTGTTCCGCTCCTTCAGCCAGGTGGACGCCTCGACGACTCGAAAATACGGTGGAACTGGTTTAGGTCTGGCAATCAGCAAACGATTGTGCGAGCTGATGGGAGGCAGCATGTGGGTGGAAAGCGAAGGCATCCCCGGTAAAGGCTCCAGCTTCCATTTTACGCTCCAGGTCAAAATCTCAACCAGGCCGACGCCGGTATTCCTGCACGCCCAGCAGCCGGCGCTGACCGGCCGGCGGGTGTTGATTGTGGACGACAATGCCACCAATCGCTACATCCTGATGCGCCAGGTGCTTTCCTGGGGGATGGTTCCCAAAGAGACCTCAGACCCCCACCAGGCGCTGGCCTGGATCCGCGCCGGGGAAGAATTCGATCTGGTATTGCTGGATATGCAAATGCCAGAAATGGATGGCGTCACCCTGGCGGCAGAAATTCAACACAGCAGCCCAAAGCTGGCTGACCTGCCGCTGGTGATGTTGACCTCCCTGGGTATCCGAGAATTCGACATTGGGGACGTCAAGTTCGCCGCTTACCTGACCAAACCGATCAAACCGGCAGTTCTGTATACCACTTTATTGGAAGTATTTGGATCGCACGCAGTCGAAAAGAAGCGCGTAAAGGAAAAATCCAGTATTGCGTCCTCATCGGGAAAAATACCTCCCCTGCGGATTTTGCTCGCCGAAGATATTGTGGTCAACCAGAAAGTAGCTTTACTGCTCCTGGATAGGATTGGCTGCCGGGCAGACGTGGTAAGCAACGGGTTGGAAGTCATCGAAGCGCTGCACCGCCAAATGTATGATGTTGTGCTGATGGACGTGCAAATGCCAGATATGGACGGCAAAGAGGCCACGCGGGCTATCCGCAGCGGCGCAGGGCAGGGTTCAGGTTCACAACAAGGTGATTATTTTGCATCCCAGCCGTATATCATCGCCATGACTGCCAACGCGATGCAAGGCGACCGGGAAGATTGCATGGCGTCCGGCATGGACGACTACATCAGCAAACCGATTCAAATCGAAGAGCTCGCCAAAGCGCTTTTACGGGGGGCCAAATCCCGCGCACCGGTAAAAGTCCAACCCAAACAGGTCATACCGCAGGCCACCTCTTCGGTCATTGATGAAGATCTATTCCAGAAATTCCAGGCCAGCCTGGGAGAAGATACGCACTCGATCATGGCATCCCTGGTCGAGGATTTCCTCACAGAAGCGCAGCAGATGGTAGCAGAATTACATTCAAGTGCATTGGCAGGTGACGTAGAAAGTGCCCGCCGGGCAGCCCATTCACTGAAATCCACCAGCCTGATGTTTGGGGCGGAGGGCCTGTCTCAGACCTGCATCCTGGTGGAAAAAGAAGCCGATCATTATCAATCCGAGCAGTTCAAGGAATTATGCGAAAAATTAGACCTGGATTTTGAATCAGTCAAAAAGGCTTTACAAGCATGGCTGGCTGAGAATTCCTTTCAGGCGGGTAATTGAAAGGCAGCTAAATGGCTATCCATCCTTTCCCCCAAGAAATCCTGGACTGGTACGCCCATGCTTTCAAAGAGTCCAACCGGTTGACCGGCGGGCTGGGGATGCTCGAGCGGGCGCGAATGCACGAGTTGATTCTACGCCACCTTTCCCCTCCTCCGGCAGTGGTTTACGATCTGGGCGGTGGCACCGGGGTGCATTCATTCTGGTTGGCCGGGTTGGGCTACACCGTTCACCTGGTGGATATCGTGCCTCTGCACATCGAGCAGGCCCGGCTGGCAGCCGCAGACCCGTGTATGCCACGGCTGGCCAGCCTGAGCGTAGGCGATGCGCGCAAATTGGATTTCGAAGATGAGTCGGCGGATGCTGTGCTGCTGTTTGGCCCGTTATACCACCTGACCGAACGAGACGATCGCCTGAAAGCGCTGGCCGAAGCCAGGCGCGTGTTGCGCCCGGGCGGCCTATTGTTGGCGTATGCGATCAGCCGCTATGCTTCGACGATCTACGGCCTGTTCCACGGGCTGGTGTGGGAGGCCGATTATCTGCAAATGATCGAGATGGAGCTGGAAAGCGGACAGCACCGCAAACCTGAAAACCGCAACGTGTTCACCACGGCCTTCTTCCACCACCCGGACGAGTTGAAAGCCGAACTGGTCGAAGCCGGACTGCTGCCGGATGAAATTGTCGGTATTCAAGGGCCGGGCTGGATCGTCCCGGATTTTGAGGAGCATCTGAAAGTGCCCGAACGGCTGGACGTGCTGGTAGAAATCGCCCGGCGGATGGAAAAAGACGCACTGCTCAGCCCGCACATGCTGGCATTTGCCCGCCGGCCAGGTTGAAAACCCTCCCAATAAGGTCTGGTTAGGTGTAGAATTTTTCCAATGCTTAAATCCCTATTAGTAATATTGACAATTGGTTTGCTCGTGACGGCCTGCCAACCCGTAGACCAGAACCCGGGTATGGTGGCAGGCGCGGTCTTTAACGACACCACCCTTCCAACGGCCATATCACTGCCCACGGCGATGGCTGAAGACAGTTCCTTCGCCAGGCCTCAGGATGACAGTTCTTTCGCCAGGCCTCAGGATGGCAGTTCCTCCAGCGCGTCCCAAGGCGGCAAACTCTCCATACAGCCCCAGGTCGACACGCCCAGCCCGGCGCCAACGTCGACGCCTACAGCCACTGCTTCGCCCACACCGGCGCCTTGCGCTGAAAACCACGGGACGGTCGTGGACAGCCAGTTGGCAACCGGCCCGCTGCCGGCGCCTCTGAAATTCAAGGTTTACCTGCCTCCCTGTTACAGCGAGGGCCCAGCCGTACGTTACCCCGTGTTGTATATGCTGCACGGGATGAATAATAACGACGAACAGTGGGTCAGGATCGGCGCAACAAGCGCGGCGGATACGCTCATCTCTAGCGGGGAGGCGCCGCCGTTCCTGATCGTCATGCCGCAGGAAGACAACTGGGCGGTGGATGCAGACGATACCAATTACGGCAAGGCCGTGGTGACTGCTCTGGTGCCCTGGATCGACCAGAATTACGCTACCTGCGCCGACCGGCTGTGCCGGGCCATCGGCGGTTTGTCGCGTGGCTCCGGTTGGGCGATCCGCCTGGGGTTCACCAACCCGGACGTGTTTGGCGCGATTGGCGCGCACAGCCTGTCGCCGTTTGATGGCGACTACGACGACCTGGCAACCTGGCTAGGCGCCATCCAGCCTGCCACAGCCCCACGCTTATACATCGATATTGGCAATGCTGATATTTCGCTGAAATTTGCTAAATTATTCGAAGCCCAAATCACTAAATTGGACTTCTCCCATGAATGGCACATTTTCGACGGTGGGCACAATGAGGCCTACTGGAGCGCCCACGTGATGGATTACCTGAAATGGTATACCCAGGCGTGGGAGACCAGCAGATAAATCCATTTTTTGGGTTGTTGGGCGGAATGACCGGCCCAACAACCCCAAAAAAATGGATTTATTTACGGTGTGGTGACATAGAAAAAATCGCGTGGGTACTGGTTCAGAAAGCGTTCCAGGTTGGATGACATCTCCTTGGGGAAGAGCGCCTGCGGGGCTAACTTGCCGTTATCATCCTTGAAGGCGGTGAAATGCACCCAGAAGTTGTTGATATCCAACTGCATGGCGGTCTGCGGCTTCACGGTTTGCATGGCCTTCGACAACGAAGTGATGTCGCAGTACTGGCCGGCAAAATAATACAAGGTCTTCCCGTCCGGGCTGATCGCCACACCCGAGCGCCAGGTGACCGTTCCACCCGACACGGTATACCCCCATTGAGTCGGGTCATTCACGGCTTTATTCAGCGTCCCGTTCTGGATCACCAGCGGACCGTTTTGCCGGAAAGCAACCATTTCCGGAGAAGCGGTGATATCTTCGCCCCACACGCCCATGCGGATATGCCCATCCTGATAGATGGCCAGCGTGCCGAGGCTGTTTCTGGCAGGAGCCGAGGTATAGCCATCTGCCATGGCGCCAAAGGCGCCGTGTTCATACTTGAACCCGCCGTTAAAAGCAGCCAGCAGCCTTCCCGGAGTTAGGTCCTGGGTAGGGATTTTTCCGGTGCCTTTTTTCGCGATTCCTTCGGCGTACGGGTCGGCAAAACCAAGCACAAAATGCAGGCGGGTGTGTTCGAGGTCGAAGGCGACGATGCCGGTCAGGGCGTAAGGGCGGTCTGCATCCGGCTGCACGAAAGTGCGATAGGCCACCGTACGTCCCTGGTCATCCTGGATAAAAGGCTCCCAGACGGCCACCCCAAACAAGACACCCAGCGGCGTCACCGGTGGGGGCATCCAAACCGGCTCCGGCGTGGAGGTCGGAAGAATAATGACCCCGGTGTTCGGCTGGGTAGGCGCAGGGGTGCGGGTCGGTTTTTCCACCACAACCGGCCGGAAGGTGGCCGTAGGAATAACTGGCGTGGCAGTCGCAGGAACGTTCCAGGGGGAAGCCGCCGGCGCCAGGCCCAGGCTGTATTCCAGATTACGAGCGCCATCCTCCAGCCTGAACAGCATTGTTTCAAGCACAACCACGATCCGGTCGCCGACAATTTTTCGCAGGAAGTCTGCCCCGTAAGCCCCCACAGCCGGGGAAAACCTGATCACCAGCAGTGACACCACCAGACACACACAAACGAAGATTACCAGGCTACCGGTCAGGGAAAGTAAACAAAAAGGTCGCCTGGCTTTCACTTTTTATCACAGCCTCCACACCATTCTGGGATCATGGCTCACTCTGCCCTGATCATACCATCAATAAACCCGTTTTTGGCATGTTGTAACCGCCCGCTAACCCGGCAGCGTCAACAGGCGCACAACGGGGTTATAGAAAAATTAATTATGTCGGGGTGATGTTGAAAAAATAACGCGTATACGGGTTCAAGAAACGATTCAGGTCGGACGACATCTCTTTTGGGAAAAGAGCCTGTGCGGTAATCTTGCCATTCAAGTCCTGAAAAGCGGTAAAGTGAACCCAGAAGTTATTGATGTCGAGTTGCATGGCGGTTTGTGGTTTCACCGTCATCATCGCCCTGGATAGCGCATTGATGTCAATGTACGGGCCCGCAAAATAATACAACGTCTTCCCGTCCTGGCTGATCGCCAGTCCCGAGCGCCAGGTTACTGTCCCTTTGGATACGGTATATCCCCAATATGACTTCGAGTCACTCACGGCCGGAGTCACCGCCCCATTTTGGATCACCAGCACTCCATTTTGTCGGAAGGCGACCATGTCTGATGAGGGGTTGATATCCTGGCCCCACACACCCATGCGGAAAGTCCCGTCCTGGTAAATTGCCAAAGTCGCCAGGCCATCCTTGGGAGGAGCTGAAGTAAAGCCATCCGCCATAGCGCCAAAATTGCCGTGCTGGTATTTAAAACCGCCGTTGAAGGCTGCCAGCAGCTTCCCGGGCACTAAATCCTGGGCAGGGATCTTGCCGGTGCCCTGCTTCGCAACCCCAGGGGCATAGGGCTCTGAGCTACCAAGCACAAAATGCAGGCGGATTTTTTCAAGATCGAAGGCGACGATGCCGGTCAGGGCGTAAGGGCGGCTGGGATCCGGCTGCACAAAAGTGCGGTATGCCACCGTGTTGCCCTGTGGATCTTGAATAAATGGCTGCCAGACCGCCACACCCTGCAGGTTGCCCAGTGGGGTTACCGGCGGCGGCGCCCAAACCGGGGAAACTGTGGGGGTAGGACGGATGGTTACACCGGTGTCCGGGATTAACGGAACAGGCGTTTTGGTAGGATTTTCTAACGCATATGGCGCCTGTGTGACCGTTGAAACGGGGTTAGGATCCGCGGACACTTTCCAGGGAGAAGCCGCCGGCGCCAGGCCCAAGTGATATTCCAGGTTACGAACGCTGTCTTCCAGCTGGAACAGGGACGTTTCCATCGCAACGACAACCTGGTTGCCGACAATCTTGCGCAGAAATTCTGCCCCATAGGCCGCCAAAGCTGGGGAGACCCTCATTACCATTAAAGGCCCGATCATGCACAAACAAATAGCAATCAGGACACCCGCAAGAAATAATAGCGATCTCCTGCCTTTCATTCTAATCACCACCTCTAAAAGTCCAGGTTTTATATAATTGTATACCTGTTATATCTTCTATTCAAGAGGCGTGTCCAGCCTTTGCACCGGGGCTTTCATCCCCGGAAGCTTGTTCGCCAGTTTATCCGGTTCGTGGATCATTATTCCTTTCTAAAAACCGGACAAAGCAAAGATCACCATTGTCCCCAACATGTATATCGAAGCGCCCTTGTACAGGGCGAAATTGAGCTTTTCCCCAGGCTTGAGGATGCTCAGCGCCACCAGGGCGATTAACAGCATCCCCAGGACGGCGAGGAAGGTCAGCAGGCCAGCCGGAAGGGATAATTCTACTCCCACGGCCAGCATGACCAGCACATCCAGAATGGTAGAAACCGCGATCGCCAGGCGAGTAACGACTTTACCGTATCTTGAAACGAAGGTAGGGATACCGGCGGCCTGGTATTCGGCGGCATATTTGATTGCCAGAGTTAAATTGTGGGTCGGAATCCACAGCAAAATGCCCAGCATCATCAACCAGCCGGTGGTATCGCTCGCTCCGGCGGCCAGGATACGCCCGGCCAGGATGGGCATGCCGCCCGACAACCCGCCCAGCAGGATCGAGTAAGGCGAGCGCCTTTTGAGCCACAATGAATAAACCACCAGGTTGAGGAACAGGCCGGCGCTGACCACGGCACCGTAGGCCAGGTTGATCGACCAGGCCCAGCCAATTCCCCCCAGGGCAAGCAACGTCCCTAACCCAACTGCCTCGCTGAGAGAAACCTGCCCGGTGGGTAAAGGGCGCCGGGCGGTGCGGGTCATGCTGGCGTCCAGGTCGCGGTCGAGGGCCATGGTCAATACAGTGCTTCCGGCGATAGCCAGAAACATGCTGCCTGCCAGACCCAGAAGAGGCCGCGTTTGCTCAAACAGGTGATCTGCGGTGGCATACCCGGCGATGGCGGTGAGGAGCAATAACCCGGTTTGCCAGATTTTGATCAACGCCCAATAACCGCGGGCATGAGCCAAAACTTGTCGGACCAAAGTGGTCTGTTGATTTTTTTCCGGGGCGATGGGGTGAATGTCTTCTCTCAATTTAATTGGCCGGCAACCGATTTGGTTCACAATTGTAATCGCTTTTTTACTGTATAACCTTCTGCTTTTCAAGCCCTCGGCGAAATGATAGGATATAGGTAACTGCTCAGCCCTGGTGGAAAAGGCGGCGAATTTGAGGTTGATGAGGGTGT
>VFSW01005525.1_pt1 | contig 18655 bp, 15 predicted proteins | sample 5358111 | NCBI WGS metagenome assembly VFSW01 (sample SAMN11554181, study PRJNA540505) | mine drainage metagenome | isolation source: sediment from site ElyBrook_90M | place: USA: Ely Copper Mine, Vershire, VT | collected 2017 | reverse complement strand
GGAGATGCAGCAGGATCAGCAGCGGGTACTGCCGCACCGGAACCCGGTGGAGAACGACAAGCTGGGGCTGGGGCGGGGGATTGGGCTGCCGCCGGGACAGGTGTTCGAACTTGCCGAGGATGTGCCGTTTTCGCCGATGGAGGCGATGACGCCGGAAGCCGCGGTGAGCCTGGCCTACCGGCAGCGGGCCGATTACCAGAGCGCGCGGCGCCAGGTGGCGGCGGCCGAAGAGGCGGTGAAGGCGGCGCGCGGGCAGTGGTATCCGACCGTGGGGCTGAACGGATTTTACGGCGCCAACGGGCCGTCGCTGAACAACTCGCACGGTGTGTTTGAAATTGCCGGCGCGGTAAATTTCACGGTGTTCGACGGGGGCAAGATCAAAAGCGACGTCGAGCAGGCGCAGGCGACGCTGAAGCAGCGCAGCGACGAGTTGGGGGATCTGGGTTGGCGCGGACCCGCCTGGAGCTGGCCAACCAGACGCTGGAGCAGGCGCAGGACCGGTTTACGGCCGGAGTGGCGGACAACATCGAGGTGGTCCAGGCGCAGGAGTCGGTGGCCAGCGCCAACGACAGTTTGATTGCGGCATTGTATGCGCACAACGCGGCGAAGGCGGCGGTGGCGCGGGCATTGGGAATGACCGAGCAGGGCATCAAGAAGTACATCGAGGTGAAGTGATATGCCGGAGACGAGTGTGCAGGAAACGACGAAAACTGAGGGAGCCGTGGAGCGCGGGACGGCGCCGGCGCGGCGCAACCGGGTGCGGGTGATCGTGCCGGTGGTGCTGTTGATCCTGGCCGTGGGCGGATATTTTCTCTGGTCGTACATGAGCTCGTACGAATCCACCGACGACGCCCAGGTGGACGGGCACGTGAACGCGATCAGCGCGCGCATCGGCGGGCAGGTGCTGCAGGTGATGGTCGAGGACCAGCAGTATGTGAACGCCGGAGACGTTCTGGTGAAGATCGACCCGCGCGATTTCGAAGTGGCGGTGGCGCAGGCGGAAGCGGAAGTGGCCGATGCGGAGGCGTCGGTGCTGAGCTCGCAGACCGATGTGCCGATCACCTCGATGACCACGGCCAGCACGCTCCAGACGGCGCAGTCCACCAAGGCGGACGCGGAGGCGGCGCTGCTGTCCTCTCAGCGGCAGTTGAACGCCTACCGTTCGCGGCTCGAGTCGGCCGAGGCGCAGGTGAACGAGGCGGAAGCGAACTACAAGAAGGCGTCGGACGACGTCGAGCGGTACCGGCAGTTGGTGGGCAAGGAAGAGATCTCGCGGCAGGAATTCGACCAGGCGGTGCAGACGGCGGCGGCGGCGAAGGCGACTCTGGCTTCGCGGCAGGCGTCGGTGAACGAGGCGCGGCAAAACGTGACGGTGGCGCAGGCGACGATCCAGCAGGCGCAGGCGCGGATCGCGCAGGCCGATGCCTCGATCCAGTCGGCGATGACGGGACCCAGGCAGGTGGCGGTGAGCCGGGCGAGGGCGAAATCCTCGGAGGCGAAGCTGCTGCAGAAGAAGGCGGCGCTGGACCAGGCTAAGCTGAACCTGAGCTACGCCACGATCACGGCGCCGGTAAGCGGCGTGGTGGGCAAGAAGACGGTGGAGGTGGGCCAGAACGTTTCGCCGGGCCAGCAGTTGCTGGCGATCGTGCCGCTCGATGACGTCTGGATCACGGCGAACTTCAAAGAAACTCAACTCCGGCACATGAAGGTGGGGCAGAGGGTGAAGTTTTCCGTCGATGCTTACGGGCGCGAGTACACGGGGAAAGTGACCGGGATCGGCGGAGCGAGCGGCGCGCGGTTCAGCCTGCTGCCGCCGGAAAACGCCACCGGGAATTACGTGAAGGTGGTGCAGCGGATCCCGGTGCGGATCGACCTGGACCCGGGGCAGAACAGCGAGCACCGGCTGAGGCCTGGGATGTCGGTGGACCCGAAGGTCTATCTGAACCAATAGCGGCGGTACACCGGAGCGAACGGGAGAAACGGCGATGAGTAGTGTGTCCACGCCCTGGAAACCGCGGCACAACGTATGGGCGATCGCGCTGACGGTGACCATGGCCACCTTCATGGAGGTGCTGGACACCAGCATCGCCAACGTCGCGCTCCCGCACATCGCGGGGAACCTTTCGGCGGGCCAGGACGAGAGCACGTGGGTGCTGACGTCGTACCTGGTGTCGAACGCGATCGTACTGCCGATGAGCGCCTGGCTGGCGACGCGGATGGGGCGGAAGCGATTCTACATGATGTGCGTGATGCTGTTCGGGATCAGCTCGCTGTTGTGCGGGTTGGCGCCGACGCTGGGGTCGCTGATTTTCTTCCGCGTCCTGCAGGGCGCCGGAGGCGGCGGGCTGGCGCCGAGCGAGCAGGCGATTCTGGCCGATACCTTCGAGCCGCGCAAAAGAGGGCTGGCTTTCGCGGTGTACGGTCTGGCTGTTGTGCTGGCGCCGGCGATCGGGCCGACGCTTGGCGGCTACATCACCGACAACTACAGTTGGCGCTGGATATTTTTCATCAACGTTCCGGTGGCTCTTGTCTCGCTGTTTTTCACCTCGCGCCTGGTGGAGGATCCGCCGTATCTGGCCGAGGAGCGGCGGAAGGTCCTGAGCGTCGACTGGACCGGGCTGGGGCTGATCGCCGTGGGCCTCGGCTCGCTGCAGGTGATCCTGGACAAGGGCGAGCGGGACGACTGGTTCTCCTCGAACTTCATCAACGTGTTCGCGGTGCTGGCGGTGGTGGGTATTGTCGGAGCGATCGTCTGGGAGTATTATCAGGACCACCCGATCGTAGACGTGCGCCTGTTCGGCAACCGCACGTTCGCGGTGGCGTTCATGATGATGTTCATGGTGGGGTTCACGCTCTACGGCTCGACAGTGCTGATTCCGCAACTGCTGCAGACGCTGATGGGCTACACCGCGCTAAGCGCGGGCATGACGCTGTCGCCGGGCGGGTTCACCATCATGCTGCTGATGCCGCTGGTGGGAACGCTGGTGGCCAAGACGGACGCCCGGTGGCTGGCGGCCTTCGGCTTCGTGGCCAGTTCGGCGGCGCTGTTTTATATGACCGGGCTCAACCTCGATATGGATTTCCGGACAGCGGCGCTGATGCGGGTATACCAGTCGATCGGCATCGCGTTCCTGTTTGTGCCGATCAACACGCTGTCCTATACGGGAGTGCCGCAGAGTAAGAACAACAGCGTGTCGGCACTCACAAACCTGGCGCGGAACGTAGGAGGGAGCATCGGCATTTCGACGGTGACGACGCTGCTGGCGCGGCGCTCGCAGTTTCACCAGACGGTGCTTGCGTCACGGACATCGAGCTACGATCCGGCATTCCGGCGTGCGGTGGAAGGACTGGGTCACGTTTTTGGGCCGGCGGGCGGCGTGGTGGGAGCGACTGCGCAGGCCTACGGACAGGTGTACGCGATGATGCAGCGGCAGGCGGCGGTGTTGTCCTATATCGACACGATCTACATTTTTGCCATTGCCTGCGCGGCGATGGCGCCGTTGGCTTTCATCATGAAGAAGCCGCGAGCCGGGCCGGCGGCGAGCCACTAGGATGAGCCGGAGAGGAGCAGTCATACACTGACGGCGGCCGGCGCGCGGTGGACCTCGCAAGTGGAGCTGCGCCATTTCCGCTATTTCGTCGCCGTGGCCGAGGAGCTGCACTTCGGGCGCGCCGCGCGGCGCCTGCACATCGCCCAGCCGCCGCTCAGCCAGCAGATCAAGTGGCTCGAGCAGGAATTGGGCGTGCTGCTTTTTCACCGCACCACCCACCGCGTGAGTCTCACCGACGCCGGCCGCGTACTGTTGAAAGAAGCGCGGCGCGTGCTGGTGGACGTCGAGCGAAGCGTGCGGCTGGCGCGCCAGACGGGTGAGGGAACGGCGGGTCGCATGGTAATCGGCTTCGTGTCGCATTTCGACGGGGGCGTGTTCTCCGTGGTGAAACCGGCGCTGGCCGAGGAGTTCCCGGACCTGGAGATCCAGTTGACGCCGATGGACACGATGGACCAGATCGCGGCCATCCGCGAAGCGCGCATTCGCGCCGGCGTAGCGGCGGTGCCGATCGAGGATGAAGATCTGGAGGCCGAGCCGCTGGTGCGGCCGCCGCTGTTTGTGGCCCTGCGCGAAGGTCACAGGCTGAGTGGCCGCACGTCGCTGCGGCTGCAGGACCTGGCGGGCGAGCCGTTCATCATGTTCCCCAAGAGCTCGAATCCGTGGATTGTAGAGCTGTTTCACCGGCGCTGCCATGAGGCGGGGTTCGAGCCTAGAGTGACGCAGGAATCCACCAGCCCGCTTTCAATGGAGGGTTTTGTGGCGGCGGGGGAGGGAATCGGGATTCTTCCCGGCTGGGTGCGGAGCGCGCGGAAAGGCGTCGTCTACCGGCGGCTGGAGGCCGAAGAACTTCCGGTGACCGTGGCTCTGATCTATCTGCGGGGGCAGAATTCTCCGGCGTTGCGCAGGTTGCACCGCCTGCTCAAGGAAGTGCTGGAGCGCTCGGCGGCCGAGCAGGTCGATTGAGCGGCGCCGCACGGACTCAGGCGCGGGCCGATGCTACGCCCATGCGGGTGAGGAACTTCGTGTCGAGGCGCCCTGCCAGAAAATCCTCGTTGCGGAGGATGCGCTGGTGGAGAGGGATGGTGGTGTAGATACCCTCGACGACGAACATGTCCAGGGCCCGGCGCATGCGGGCAATGGCTTCCGGACGATCCTTGCCGTGGGTGATGAGCTTGGCGACGAGCGAATCGTAGTAGGGAGGAATAACGCCGTCCGTATAAGCGGCGGTGTCCACGCGAACGCCGATGCCGCCGGGCAGATTCAGGCCGGTGATGCGGCCGGGCGACGGGGCGAAGGTGTCCGGATTCTCGGCGTTGATGCGGCACTCGATGGCGTGGCCGTTGATCTCCACAGGGCGGTGGACGATCTCGTCCAGGCGGTGGCCGGCGGCGATGAGGATCTGCGATTTGACCAGGTCGATGCCGCTGATGGCTTCACTGACCGGATGCTCCACCTGGATGCGGGCGTTGACCTCGATGAAGTACAGATCGCCGCTCTCATCCATCAGGAACTCCACCGTGCCGGCGTTACGGTAGCCGATGCGGATCATGGCTTCCTCCAGGCGCTGGCTCATGATGCGGCGGAGCTCGGCCGAAACCGCGGTGGACGGAGCTTCTTCCAGCAATTTCTGATGGCGGCGCTGGATGGAACATTCGCGTTCGCCGAGCACGGCGGCGTTGCCGTACTCGTCGGCCAGCACCTGAAACTCGATGTGACGCGGCGCCTCAATGAGCTTCTCCATGTAAAGGTCAGGCGAGGAGAAAGCGGCCTGCGCCTCGGACTGCGCCTGGGCCATGAGATTGGGAAGCTCGGAGGCCTCGCGGACGATGCGCATGCCGCGGCCGCCGCCGCCGGCCGAAGCCTTGAGCATGATCGGGTAGCCGATGCGCTCCGCTGTGTCGAGGGCTTCCTCCGGGCTTTGCAGAATTCCGTCGGAGCCGGGAAGAATGGGGACGCCTGCCTCGCGCATCTCGGCGCGCGCGCGCTGCTTCAAGCCCATATTGCGGGTGACCGGCGGCGGCGGGCCGATGAACTTGACGCCGGAGGCTTCGCAGACCTCGGCGAAATCGGCGTTCTCGCTGAGGAAGCCGTAGCCGGGATGGATGGCGTCGACGTTGGTGATCTCGGCGGCGCTGATGACGGCCGGGATGTCGAGGTAGCTGCGCGAGCTTTTGGCGGGCCCGATGCAGATCGCCTCGTCGGCGAAGCGCACGTGGAGGCTGTGGCGATCCGCCTCCGAATAGACGGCGACGGTGCGAATGCCGAGGTCCTTGCAGGCGCAGATGACCCGGAGCGCGATTTCGCCGCGGTTGGCGATCAGAATTTTGTGAAACATCGCGGTTTCGCCGGCTCCTTACCGCGGCCGAATGGCGAACAGCGCTTCGCCGTATTCGACGGGGCGGCCATTCTCCATGAGCTTGCTGACCACGGTGCCGGCGATTTCGGCTTCGATCTCATTCATCAACTTCATCGACTCGATGATGCAGAGGACATGGCCGGGCTCCACCGTGTCGCCCACTTTGACAAACGGCGGCGAGCCGGGCGACGGGCACTCGCAATCTGTCCCGACGACGGGAGACTCCACCAGGACGGCGGCGGATGGCTGAGCGGAGGCGGTGGAGGCCGGAGCTGGGGCGCTGGGCGCCGGCGGCGCGGGAGCGGCCGCGGCTTGGGGAATCACCACATCGGCGTGCGCCGGCGCTCCGCTCCGGATGCGGACGCGGTTCTCACCCCGCTGCACCTCCAGCTCCGAGATTCCGGATTCCTTCACAAGTTGGATCAGTTGCTTGATTTCGTCGTTCGACATGCTAGAGGGATATCAACTCCTTGGAATTGGGCGTCAGCGGTTCGCGGCCGGCTTCGGTCACCAGCACGGTATCTTCGATGCGCACCCCGCCGAGGCCTTCAATATACGCGCCGGGCTCGATGGTGATGACCATGCCGGGCCGGAGGCTCGTTGCGTCCTTGCGGCCGAGGCGCGGCGTCTCATGGATCTCCAGGCCGAGGCCGTGGCCGGTGGAATGAACGAATGCGGATCCCAGACCGGTGGCTTCCAGCACGCGGCGCGCGGCGCGGTCCACGCGTGCGGCGGTGACGCCCGGCTTGACGGCGTCGACGGCGGCGAGTTGGGCTTCGAGCACCGCGGCGTAAATGCGCCGCAGTTTGCGTCCCGGCTCGCCGAGCGCGAACACACGCGTCATGTCGCTCATGTAGCCGTTCCGGCAAGCGCCCATATCTATCAATAGTAGTTGATTGGGCTTGAGGGGCTGGGCGCCGGGCTCGGCGTGGGGTAGCGCCGAGCGCGCCCCGGCGGCGACGATGGTTTCAAAAGCCGGTTTCTCGGCGCCGAACTGGCGCTGCTGGTATTCGAGCTCGGCGGCGACGTCGGCCTCGCTCATCCCGGCGTGGATCTTCGGCAGGGTGGCGTCGAGGGCCTGGGAGTTTGTTATCACACTGAGGCGGATGGCGGCGATCTCGGCCTCGGATTTGATGATGCGAAGTTGTTCGACCAGCGGCGGCAGAGGCTTGGGCGAGGCGCCCAGCGGGAGAGCGTCGCGGAGGGCGGCGAAATCCGAGTACATCATGCGGGCGGCCTCGAAGCCGGCGCGGCGCCACCTGTGCGCCGCGATGGCCTTGGCCGCAGCCGCCGCCAGGCTGCCCCGGACGATGCGCACCCTGCAGCCGGTTTGCTGGGAGGCCTGGATGGTATAGCGCGGATCGGTAAACAGCACTGCGCCGCCTTCCCAGACCATCACCAGTCCGTTGCTGCCGGTGAATCCGGTGAGGTAGCGGACGTTTGGCGGGGCCGAGACGAGCATCACGTCCACTTTGAACTCCGGCAATCGCCGGCGGATTTGTTCGATCGCGGGCGCGTTCATGGAACGAGGATCAGCTTGCCCGTGGTGGCGCGGCTTTCGAGAGCGCGGTGCGCCTGGGCGGCCTCGGAAAGCGGATACTTTTTGTCGATGCGCAGCTTGAGCGACCCGTCGCCGATCCAGGCCAGCACGTCGCCGGCGCGCCAGGCGATCTCCTCGCGCGTGGCGGCGTAGTGGGCCAGGTTGGGCCGGGTCAGGAAGAGCGAGCCCTTCTGAGCCAGCAGCAGCGGCGGAAAATCCGGCACCGCGCCGCTGGCGTTACCGAAGCTAACCATCATGCCGCGAGGTTTGAGCGAGTTCAGGCTGCCCTCGAAGGTGGTCTTGCCGACCGAGTCGTAAACAACGTCGACGCCGGCGCCGGCGGTCAGGCGGCGGATTTCGGCGGCGAAATCGGTTTCCGTGTAACGGATCACTTCGTCGGCGCCGGCCTCGCGGGCCAGCACAGCCTTGGCCTCGGTGCCCGCCGTGCCGATGACGCGCGCGCCCAGTCGCTTCGCCATCTGCACCAGCAGCAGGCCGGTGCCGCCGGCGGCGGCGTGAATGAGCGCGGTGTGGCGGGAGCCGAGAGGAAAAGTGGAATGGACCAGGTAGTGAGCGGTCATGCCTTGAAGCATGGCGGCGGCCGCCGATTCGAAGCTCGTTGCCGGGGGAATCTTTACCAGGCGCCAGGCGGCGACCTTGGCGTATTCGGCGTAGGCGCCTGGCTCCATCGCCCACGCCACTCGGTCGCCCGGAGCGAGCTCGGTGACTGCGGAGCCGACCTGCTCGACAGTCCCGGCTCCCTCGACGCCCAGCGTGAAGGGCAACTCTACTTTATAGAGGCCTCCGCGATGGTAGGTGTCGATGAAGTTGACTCCGCTGGCCGCCAGTCGCACCAGCGCCTCGGCCGGACCGGGTACGGGCATCGGCCGTTCCCCGTATTCCAGAACATCGGCCGAGCCATGCTTTTGAACGAAGATAGCTTTCATAGTGTTCGCAATTTCCTCCTGAAATGAACGGCGGCGGCATAGGCAGCCAGGTACAGCAACGTGAATGGGAAGAGCACGACGCGGGCGAGAGTGCGCACGGCGCCTGCGCCGGTAAGGCCGGCGCGATAGGCGATGAAATGGCGGATGGCGGAGGCGTGGCCGCGATCCAGCCAGAAGAAATCCGCATTCTCGTTCAGGACAAACACCTTCGCCGGAATGCGCGCGGCGGCCAGCCATTTCCAGCGTGCCAGGATCGGCTCCGCCGAGCAGATGATGCCGACGACGGTGTATCCGTTGCGCGCCAGTCGTCGGAGCAGCGCCCGGCGCTCCGCCAGCGTCGGACACTGGTTGACGTTATACAGCGCCCCGGAATCGGGCCGGAAAGCGGCCGGGGCGCCGGAGTAACAAGTGAGCAGGTCGGCGTGTATGCCGGGATGGTTCTCGTAAAAATAGGCGAGGATGTTTTCCGAAAGATGCCGCGAGCCGCTCTCCACCAAAAGCAGGCGCGAGAAGGGCGGAATCCGTCTGGTGAAAAACCATCGCATATGTGGGAAACGGGAGACACTTCTATTGTTTCATCTTCGGATCATTTTCGAAACTGGTAGCCGGGGTTGAGGTCGCAGCGGTAAAGCTGGTTGTGCCGGGGATCATCCCGTTCGCGGCACCGGGCCCAGCTCAGCAAAAGGTTGGGGCCGAGCGGATAGACGATGGGCGAGCCGTTCAGATCGGCCTCGATGCTGGGGCCCTCGGCGGCGTCCGGAAGGGTGAAGCTCATCGAGGGACCGAAGATGACCGGATAGGATTCGCGGACAGCGTCGTTAACCACATGGCGCACCACTTCGCCTTCGAGCACGAACGTGGTGGTGTCGGACCAGTTGAGAATCGACACGGCAATGCGGCGGCCGCCGCGCGTGAACCCGTCCGAGTCGATGGCGGTGAACGGACAGGGTCCGGCGATGCAGGACAGGCGGGCGTTGCGAAATTCGTTTCCTTCGCCGGCGTCGAGCGAAGCCGAGCCAATGGCCGCCTTCCATCGGCCGTCGGGCGAGCAGGGCCGCTGTCGCTGGCAGGGAACGTTGGCGGTATTGACCACGCGGAAAGTGCGTTCGCCGCTGCCGACGTTGGCCGTCGATTCGACTTTCACCGTGTAGCGGATGCGGACATGGGACAGTACGGACGCCGGCGCGGAAACATCGGTCGGCGCAGGGGAGGGCAGCGGGTTCATGCGGGCGAGCCACAGCGAACCGTCGGCCGTGCCGGTAAGCCGCAGCGGCTCGAAGCCGGCGTGGCGGAAGACCAGAGTCACCGCCTGCCTGGGGCCGAAGCCGGGCAGCAGCAGGATGTGGAAATAACCGGTTGCGTCCGAGAGGCCATCGGCGGAGGCGAGGCCGTCTTCCACGGTAATGCGGGCATTGGCGATGGGGACTTGCTGCCTGGGGTCTGTGTCCTGCCGCAGCACGGCGCCCTCGATGGCGGTGCGCGGGCGCCGGCAGGCGCAGCATACAACCAGCCCCGCCAGGATGCCGCAGAATGCCGCCGCGTGAGCCGCTTTCATCTTCGTCTTCCAGATTCTACGACGGCCGGGAGCCCCGGCCGGTAAACAGGGTGGCTTGGCCGGCTGCGCGATGCCGTCAGGTCGCCGGCTGGGGCGGGCATACAATGAAGGCGGTGGGAATCGAGGACGCGATCCGGGCGAGGCTCTCGAGGCGCAGTGTCTTGTGGGGCTGGGCGGCGGCGATGGGTGCCCTCGCCGCAAAAGGCAAAGCTCCGCGGACGGAGCGGGCGCCAGCGGCGCCGGCGCTCAGCCGCGAGGACGACGCCTTTCTCGACGAGATGGAACGCGCCAATCTGCGCTACTTTCTCGATCAGGCCAGCCCGCTCACCGGACTGGTGATGGATCGCGCGCGGGCCGCCGGGCCGGATACGCGGATCGTCGCCAGCATCGCGGCCACCGGCTTCGGCCTGACCGCGCTCTGCATCGGCCAGCAACGCGGATACATCACGCCGGCCGATGCGCGCGCGCGTGTGTTGACGGCGCTCCGGTTTCTGGCGCGCAAGGTGCCCACGCACCGCGGTTTCTTTTATCACTTCGCCAATCTCCACACCGGTGAGCGCATCTGGGACGCGGAAGTATCCTCGGTGGACACGGCGATTCTGCTGTGCGGCATTCTCACCTGCCGCCAAAACTTCGCGCCCCACTCGGAGTCGAGCGAGCTGGCCTATGAGATCTTCAGCCGCGTCGACTGGACCTGGCTGTCGGAAGACACTACGCTGCTGCCCCACGGCTGGACGCCGGAGGCGGGCTTTCTGCCCTACCGATGGGATTATTACAGCGAGCTGATGATGATGTACCTGCTGGGCATCGGCTCGGCGACGCACCGGCTGAAACCCGAGGCCTGGGACGCGTGGAAGCGCACGACGTTCGAGTACGAAGGGCTGCGCTACATCGGGTCGTTCGCACCGCTTTTTGTGCACCAATACTCGCAGGCCTGGTTCGACTTCCGGAACAAGCGCGACAAATACGCCGATTATTTCCATAACTCGGTCATCGCCACCGAGGCCCACCGCCGTTTTTGCGTGGAGCTGGCGAGGCAGTTTCCCGATTACTCGGACGACCTGTGGGGCATAACGGCTTCGGATTCGGCGCGGGGGTACGTCGTCTGGGGCGGACCGCCGGCGGTCGGGCCGATCGACGGGACTGTGGTGCCGAGCGCGTCCGGCGGTTCGCTGCCGTTTTTGCCGGCCGAAACGATGCGGGTGCTGAAACACATCCGGGCGAAGTATTCCCAAGGGGCGTGGTGCCGCTATGGATTCGTGAACGCCTTCAACCCGCTGACGGGCTGGTTCGACCCGGATGTGATCGGCATCGACACCGGCATCACGATGCTGATGGCGGAGAACTTGCGCTCGGGCTTCGTCTGGGACACGTTCATGAAAAATCCGGAGGCGCAGCGGGGCCTGCAATTGGCCGGATTTCAGACGTACAAGCCGGAGACGGTGGGCTGAGGCGGAAGGGCGCAGGCGCGGGCCGGCTCAAACGCCCCAGCAGTAATCTTCGACGGCGCGCTCGATGCTCTTATCCTCGGTGGTGAGGCGCATCAGCTCCAGGCGAATGGCGTCGAGCAGGGCGAGCCAGCTCGCCTCGATGACGTTGTCGGAAACGCCGACCGTGGCCCAGCTCCGCCGGTGGTCGCTCCACTCGACCAGCACGCGCACCTTCGCGGCGGTGCCCTTCTTGGAGTCCAGCACGCGGACTTTGTAGTCGGTCAGGCGGACGTTGGCGATCTGCGGGTAAAGCTTGGAGAGGCACTGGCGGAGGCAGACGTCGAGTGCGTTCATCGGCCCCTTGCCGGTGGCTGTTGCGGTGTGGATCTGGTCCTGCACGCGGAGCGTGACAGTGGCCGTGGTCTCGTTCACCGGGCCGCTGGTGGCGTTGATCATGCGCGTCGCCACGTCGTAGCCGATGACGTCGAACAGATGCGCGTTGGGCCGCAGCGCCTGGCGCACCAGCAGCTCGAAGGTTCCTTCGGCCGCTTCCAGCTCATAGCCCTGATACTCCATGTGCTTGATGCTTTCAAGCAGGTTGCGGCGCGTATCGGCGTCCAGACGGTCGGCAAGGCCGTGCTCCTTGAGCTTGTAGAGAACGTTGCCGCGGCCGGAAAGATCGCTCAGCAGGACGCGCTGGCGGTTGCCCACCGCTTCCGGGGAGATGTGCTCGTAGGTGGAGGAATCCTTGAGGACGGCGCTGACGTGAACGCCGCCTTTATGCGCGAAAGCGCTGCGGCCGACGTAGGGCTGGTCGTTGCGGAGCGGCAGGTTGGCCATCTCGGCCACGAAGCGGGCGACGGTGCTGAGGTTGGCGAGGTTCTCGCGGCCGATGGTGGTGTGGCCGAGCTTGAGCTCCAGGTTGGCGATGATCGAGCAGAGATTGGCGTTTCCGCAGCGCTCGCCGTAGCCGTTCAGGCAGCCCTGCACGTGGGTGACGCCCTGCTCGACGGCGGCCAGAGTGTTGGCTACGGCGACATCGGAGTCGTTGTGGGTGTGGATGCCGAGCGTGCCGTCGAACCGCTGGCGGACGTCGGCGACGATTTCCTGGAGGCGGCCGGTGATGGTTCCGCCGTTGGTGTCGCACAGCACCAGGACGTCGGCGCCGGCGCGTGCCGCCGCTTCGAGCGTGCGCAGCGCGAAGCCGGAATTGGACTGGTAGCCGTCGAAGAAATGCTCGGCGTCGTAGACCACCTCGCGCCCGTGATCCTTGAGGATTTTGACGGTCTCGAAAATGATCCTCTGGTTCTCTTCCTCGCTGATGCCCAGCGCGCGGGCGGTGTGCAGATCCCAGCTTTTCCCGAAAATGGCGACAACCGGCGTCTCGGCTCCGATCAGCTCGCGGACGTTGGGGTCTTCCTCAACGCTGTGCCGGGCGAAGCGAGTGGAGCCGAACGCGGTCAGCTTGGCGTGCCGCAGCTTGAGCTCGCGGGCACGAAAAAAGAATTCCTTATCCTTCGGATTCGACCCTGGCCAGCCGCCCTCAATGTAGTCGATTCCCAACTCGTCGAGTTTCTGGGCAATAATCAGCTTGTCCTCGACGGAGAAAGAAACGGACTCGCCTTGAGTCCCGTCGCGCAGTGTCGTATCGAAGGTAAAGATTCTCATGATGGGCTATTGAGCGGTGGCCGCTTCCTGTTCCTGCGGCACGCCGGCTTCCTTGCGTTTTTTGAGGAACGGCATCATTTCGCGCAGTTCCTTGCCGACGCGCTCGAGTTTCTGATCGCGCTGGGCTTCGCGCAGCGCCAGGAACTTCTTGCGGCCGGTCTTGTTCTCCTCGATCCACTCGCGGGCGAACTGGCCGGACTGGATTTCGGAAAGGATCTTCTTCATTTCGGCGCGCGTCGCGTCGGTAATCAGCCGCGGCCCGCGCGTGTAGTCGCCGTACTCGGCCGTGTCAGAGATCGAATACCGCATGTAGTTCAGGCCGCCCTCGTAGATCAGATCGACGATCAGCTTCAGCTCGTGCAGGCACTCGAAATAGGCGATCTCGGGCGCGTAGCCGGCATCCACCAGCGTTTCAAAACCCGCGCGGATCAGTTCGCTCGTCCCGCCGCACAGCACCGCCTGCTCGCCGAACAGATCGCTCTCGGTCTCTTCGCGGAAGCTGGTCTCGATGACACCGGCCTTCAGGCAGCCCAGGCCCAGGGCGTAAGCCAGCGCGTTCTCCAGCGCGTGGCCGCTGGCGTCCTGATGGATGGCCACCAGGGCCGGCACGCCGACGCCTTCGGTGAACAGTTCGCGGACGCGATGGCCCGGCGCCTTGGGCGCGATCATGGAAACATCGACATCTTTGGGCGCGACGATCTGCCCGAAATGAATGTTGAAGCCATGGGCGAACATCAGCGTTTTCCCGGCGGTCATCTGGGGCGCGATCTCGTCGCGGTAGAGGTCGCCCTGAATGTGGTCGGCGACGAGGATCATGATGACGTCGGCCGCTTTGGCCGCGTCGGCGACGCTGAGGACTTTAAGGCCGGCGTTTTCCGCCTTCTGGCGGCTCTTGCTGGCGGCGTGGAGGCCGACGACGACGCTGAGGCCGGAGTCGCGCAGGTTCAGCGCGTGGGCGTGGCCCTGGCTTCCGTAGCCGATGATGGCGATGGTCTTGCCCTTCAGGGCGTCAAGGCTGGCATTCTTTTCGTAATAACGATTGGGCATCCGGGTTTCCTATAGATAGTGTGGAACAGTGGTGGGCAGTGCTCGGTAATTTGGGCTACTTGGACTCGACCGGCTCTTCCTCGCGCGCCGCGTTGCCGCCGCCGCGGGGGACAGGTGGAGAAAGACGCAATTTCTTCGTTTCCAGCGACACGGCGACGGAACCCGAACGAATCACATCAATGTCGCCGTAGCCGCGCATGACGTCGATGAACTCGTCGAGTTTCTCCGGGTCGCCCGTCGCTTCGAGGGCAAAGCCTTCGGTGGACTGGTCCACTACGCGGGCGCCGAAAATCTCGGCTTCCTTGAGAATCGCCGTCCGGTTGGCAAGCGGCGCCTTGATGCGCATCAGTGCCATGTCGCGGCAGACCGCGGGGCTTTCGGTAAGATCCGTCGCCTGAAGGACATTGATGAGTTTGTTCATCTGTTTGATGACCTGGCTGCGGAGATGCGGCTCGACATCGACGACGATGCTCATGCGGGACAACGCGGGGTCCAGCGTCCGGGCGACGGTGAGGCTTTCGATGTTGTAGGCCCGGGCGCTGAGCAGTCCGGTGATGCGCATCAGCGCGCCGGGTTTGTTTTCGACCAGCAGGGAAATGATCTGGAGCATGGCTAAGATTTGCCTCTCATTGTGATACGTCTCACGCGGTCACCGGTTGCGGGGGGCCGAGAACCATCTCGTGAATCGCGGCGCCGGCCGGGACCATCGGGTAGACGTTTTCAAAGGGCGTAACGCGCACATTGAGCAGATAGGGACCGGGCTCGCGGACGGCCTCTTCCAGAGCCGAGGAGAGCTCGGAGGGGCGCTCAACCGTGCGGCCCTTGAAGCCGTAAGCGCCGGCTAGCTTGGTGACGTCGGGGAACGAGCTGAGCTCGACGGACGACAGGCGGTTGTTATAGAACAGCTCCTGCCACTGGCGGACCATGCCGAGATAGCCGTTGTTCATGACGATGATTTTCACCGGCAGGCTGTGATTGACGATGGTCGCCAGCTCGGGGATGGACATCTGGAACCCGCCGTCGCCGACAATGGCGAACACCAGCTTGTCGGGGCGGGCGAACTGGGCGCCGATGGCCGCCGGCAGGCCGAAGCCCATCGAGCCGAGGCCGCCGGAGTTGAGCCAGAGGCGGGGCTCGTCGAAGCGGATGAACTGCGCGGCCCACATCTGATGCTGGCCGACGTCGGAGGCGACGATGGCGCGCCCGCCGGACAGGCGGTCGATCTCGCGCATCAGGTGCTGGGGCTTGATCTCTTCCTGCGAGATTTCCGGAGTGAGCGGATGCTCCTGCTTCCAGTCGCGGACCTGTTGGCGCCAGCTCTGGCGCGAAGATTCGTTTTTGCTTCCCGCTTCCGCGGCGAGTTCCTTCAAGTTCCGGTTCAGCTTGGCCAGCACCTTCTTCACATCGCCGACGATGGGTAGATCAGCGGTGCGGTTCTTGCCGATTTCGGCCGGATCGATGTCCACGTGGATGACCTTGGCCTTGGGGGCGAAGGAGGATAGGCGGCCGGTGACGCGGTCGTCGAAACGCGTGCCGAGCGCGATCAGCAGATCGCACTGGGTCATGGCCATGTTGGCCGCGTAGCTGCCGTGCATGCCCGGCATGCTGATGAAGTTGGGATGACCGGCCGGCAAAATACCGAGGCCCATGAGGGTGGTGACAGCCGGGGCGTCGAGGGTTTCGACCAGTTCGCGAAGCTCGGCCGAGGCGTCGGCGGCGACGATGCCTCCGCCGGCGTAAACCAGCGGCCGCTCGGCGTCCCACATCATCTGGGCGGCGCGGCGGATCTGGCCGGCGTGCCCTTCAACGATTACTTTATATCCGGGTAGGTGAATCGACGACACCGGCGAGTAGTGGGCCTGGGCCTGGAAAACGTCTTTGGGGATGTCCACGAGAACCGGGCCGGGGCGGCCGCTGGAGGCGATGTAGAACGCCTCATGTATTGCCTGAGGTAAATCTGCTATCGTCTTGACAAGAAAGTTATGTTTCGTGCAGGAACGAGTGATGCCGAAGGTGTCGGCTTCCTGGAAAGCATCGCTCCCGATCAGCTTGGTGGAAACCTGTCCGGTGAGGGCGACCACGGGGATCGAGTCCATCATGGCGTCCACCAGGCCGGTGACCAGGTTGGTGGCGCCGGGGCCGGAAGTGGCGCAGCAGACGCCGACTTTGCCGGTCGACCGGGCGTAGCCTTCGGCGGCGAAGCAGGCATTCTGTTCGTGCCGCACCAGCACGTGCCGGATGGCATGGTCGTACATGGCGTCGTACAGCGGCAGCGTGACGCCGCCCGGATAGCCGAAAATGCAATCCACGTTCTCGCGGAGCAGGCACTCCAGAAGGATCCGCGCCCCACTCATCATAGTTCCGGTTCCACTTGCAGACATGACAGCCAGTTGGTCTCCTCGACGGTAGTTCGATAACGAAAAAGGCCGGTGGCAGGGGTAAGTCCCCGCCGCCGGCCTTCGGAATTCCTCTCCGAAGCTCCCTCAGGCGGGGCCGGGTACGGCTACCTGAATCAACATGGGAATTCGCTTCGGAAGATGCGTGCGGTTAGAAGAGATGGGCTCGCCCGGTTGGGCGGGAGGCGCCACGGCTGCTTCCAGTAAACCGCTCATGAGTTCAGACTAAACCAAAAGTTTGGCAAATGCAAGAGCCTTTTAGTATAAAAACTTCTCATACGCCTATTGTCGAGCATGGGAGGCTTCCCCAGTGCCCGGCGGCGGCATGCGGAGCGGCAGTCCGCGGTACCGTTAGCCCCCTTCGGCGCCACGGCAAACGCCAATTCATTCGAGGCCAGACCCTGTAACCCTTTTCCCCACATTGAAAAAAGCCCTTGTAGCCCCCTGGGAGCGGATGTATACTCCCAACTGTGCCGGCGGTCCAATTCCAGGGTTGGATGTACCGTACGATGTGGCGTGTGTGGTTGGCGTGGCTGGCTGCGGGGGGCGCTCTCCGGTGTTTCGGCGAGGGGAGAACAGATCAGCCCCAGCCGGGCAACATCTTTGCTCCCGCTTCGACGCCCGCCCACATGATTTACGGCGGCACCATTTTCGTCCTGGCTGTCACCGCGGGCATTTTCGTCGTCGTTTTCGCGCTGCTGGCCTACTCTGCGGTGAAGTTTCGCCGGAGGAAAGGCGACGAGGGGCGGGAGCCGGCGCAGATTTACGGCAGCGATCAGCTCGAGCTGGCCTGGACCGTGATTCCCGTGATCATCGTGCTGGTGCTGTTCATCACTTCAGCGCGCGTCATCCACCAGGTTCAGGACGCCGAGCTGCCTTCGGGCGCTCTACAGGTCACCGTCGTCGGCCACCAGTTCTGGTGGGAGTTCCGGTATCCGAAGTATGGCATCATCAGCGCCAATGAGCTGCACGTTCCGGTGAGCGACCCGCGCAACCCGAAGCCGACGTTTCTCAAGCTGCTGGCGGCCGACACCGACCATAGTTTCTGGGTCCCTCGCCTGGCGGGCAAGACGGACCTGATTCCGAACCATCCGAACGAGATGTGGATCGACCCGCACGAGGCGGGGCTGTTTTTGGGCCAGTGCGCGCAATACTGCGGCGTGCAGCATGCCAAGATGCTGCTGCGTGTCTATGTGGACAGCCCGGAGAAGTTCGACGAGTGGGGGGCGGCGCAGAAGCGGCCGGCTCAAGCGGCCCCGCCGGCTGATGAAACCGCGGCTGCCGGGCGGCGGCTGTTTGAAAGAACGGCGTGTGTTGCCTGCCACCGGGTGGCCGGGACAAAAGCCTTCGGACGTGTGGGGCCGGATCTGACGCATCTGATGAGCCGCGCCACGCTGGCTTCGGGCGCGGCAGAAAATACGCCCGCCAATCTCCGGCAGTGGATCGAGAAGCCGGATTCGTTCAAACCAGGCTCGTTGATGCCGGCCATGAATTTGAGCGCGAAGGAACTGGACGAGGTCACCGCCTATCTGCTGACGCTGCACTGAAGGCGCGCGGGCGGGAACAGGAGGGAGCAGAGTCGTGTCGTCGGAATCGATGCCGATCGCAGGCGCCGGGGGCCTTTCGGGCGTGGCGCGTCCGGTGTGGTTGGAAACGCTGCATGAGTGGCTGATCACGGTCGACCATAAGAAGCTTGGGCTGATGTACATCGGCTATGCGCTGCTATTTATGGTGGTCGGCGGCATCGAGGCGACCATCATCCGGATCCAGCTCGCCGTGCCGCACGCGCACTTTGTCTCCCCGGAAGTGTTCAACCGCATGTTCACCATGCACGGGACGACAATGATCTTCTTCGTCGCCATGCCGGTGCTTTTCGGCTTCGCCAATTACCTGGTGCCGCTGATGATCGGCGCGCGCGACATGGCCTTCCCGCGCCTCAACGCCTTCAGCTTCTGGATGACCGCCTTCGGAGGACTGCTGCTGTACTTCAGCTTCCTCGGCGGCGACGGGCTTTATGGGGCCGGCAGCGCGCCCGACGTGGGTTGGTGGGCCTATGCGCCGCTGACCGCCAAGGCATTCTCGCGCGGCCATAGCACCGATTACTGGACCATCTCGCTGCTGGTTTCCGGATTCGGAACCATCGGCACGGCGGTGAACCTGGTGGC
>VFSW01005524.1_pt1 | contig 18657 bp, 16 predicted proteins | sample 5358111 | NCBI WGS metagenome assembly VFSW01 (sample SAMN11554181, study PRJNA540505) | mine drainage metagenome | isolation source: sediment from site ElyBrook_90M | place: USA: Ely Copper Mine, Vershire, VT | collected 2017 | reverse complement strand
GGGCTTAATTCCTCCTGAACTTTCGGACACGACAAATGTAAATAAAGGTTGGTCTGATTTGCTGAAGAGGATTCGTGAGCGGTCGGAAACGCGCAAGAATGTTTCGCATGGAAAGAAGTAGCACCGGGTTGCAGGTCACAACATGCATGACATCAACCTAAGAGACGACATCAACGAACGGAGAAAATCATGACCACCATAGCAGCGGAAATTTCAGGAGAAGTCCGAGTACTCCTCCGTCAAGCGAGTGCCATCCACGGGGTCGTCAAGAAAAACGTAGACGGCCTGACGCAGGAGGAAAGCCTGATTCAGCCCCAACCCGGAGGGAATTGTCTCAATTGGAATGTGGGCCATCTCCTCTGGGTGTATGACCTGATATTGCCGATGCTGGGGCAAAAACCGGTGCTTGGGATGGATACTCTCCAACGGTACGGGCGCGGGACGGCCCAGCTCGAGGATGCTGTTGAGGCTCTTGAGCTTGCCGAGATGATGAAGGCATGGGACGAGGCGGCTCTGCGCATCGAGGCTGGAATGGACAGCCTGACGCTGGATGTTCTCGATCAGCCAGCCCCCTGGTCTCCAACGAACAATCCAAAGGAAACGGTCTGTTCGCTCCTGTCGACGGTGCTTTTCCACCAGGCCTACCACGCGGGTCAAACGGGCCTACTGCGCAGGATGGCGGGCAAAGAGGGTGCGATACGCTAAGGGGGCGCGCTTGCTCCAGATGCTGTACACCTTGTCCACAGAACAGCCGAAACCAAGAGTAGAGGAAACCATGCAGGTAATGGATGATGGTCTTACTTTCGCCATCCATTGCCTGCATTGCAGTTATCGAACTCTTGGGAAGCAACAGATGCTCGCCAGAAAGGATGTTAGAAGTAGATAGGAATGGCAGCCATGAAAAATCTCTTTGAGGTGGAAGTAGCAGAAGGAGTAAAACATCGGATGGCTCAGTTGCGGCCCGACAGCGAGCGGCTGTGGGGCAAGATGAGTTCCGCACAGATGTTGGCACACTGCTCCGCGGCGATTGAGATGGCGACAGCGACCGGTGAAAATTATCCCCGACGGGTATGGATCGGTCGACTGCTGGGGCCGATTGCGAAAAAGTCGCTGATTGTGAATGGGGAGCCCATGCGCCGAAATTCAATGACCGACAAGAGCGTGTTGGTAACTGACGAAAGGGACTTCATGGTGGAGAGGCAACGACTGCTCGCAGCAATTGACCGCTTTGCAACGGGTGGGCCTGAGATTTGCACGAGGCATCCGCACTTCTTTTTCGGCCCGCTGACTGCGATGGAATGGTCAGGCTTGATGTATCAGCATCTGGATCACCATCTGCGACAGTTCGGGGTTTAATGCTAACGCGAGTTTCGCATGTAACAGTATGACTTAAAAAGCGCGACCTATATTTCACGCACGCCATTGGTTTTGAAGATCGAAGTGCGGGTGGGTACACTAGGAGGAAAATAAAACCGCCAGGATGGAGAAGCCATAATGATTCGCTGGTATTTGCTACGAAAGATTCAGGCCGCAGAAAAATTTCTCGGTGTGCCAGCCGACGAGACGCGATACATGCTGCAACATTCTGTGCAAGCGCTTCTGGCTTATAGCGGCCTGCTGAAGATTTCTCGCTATCACGGGCCGCTGCCCGTTGATGTCTACTATACGGCCAAAGTTGCGGCCTATCGGCAGGAAGATTGCGGAAGCTGCCTGCAAATCACAGTCAATCTGGCGAAGAAAGATGGCGTTTCCTCGGAACTGATCCATACGCTGCTGGCCGGGCGCACCGAAGCGCTACCGGTGGAACTGCGCGAGGTGTACCAGTTTGCAGAAGTGCAGACGAACCGCGTGGATAATCCTGAACTGCGCGAACGGCTGCGCCAGCGCTATGGCGACCACGGATTGATTGCGCTGGCCCTGGCGATTACCAGCGCTGGAACCTTTCCTACGCTGAAGCGCGCCCTGGGCTTTGCCACGAGCTGCTCCAAGATTCAAGTAAACGTCTGATGCGGTTCAGGTGAACGTCTAATGCGTAGCTGGATAGCCCTGCAAGAGCCATCCGGCTGTACAGTTGACGAAAATCCTTTACAATAGGCGCATCACGTACTCCCGGCAGTGAGCGAGGTGTGTCTTCAGCCAGCAGCTCTCAGATCGGATTCAGGCCCGGATTCATACACGGGCACGGACGGAGCAGCCGTCCGAGACGGCAGCATGGCGCGCGGTGGTGCGCGTTCTGCGAAGTCCTCTGGACGCTGTAAGCTGCTCGCTCTTTCCCTCCTGCTGTCGCCTCTGTGACGAACCTCTGCTGCATCTCTCCGCTGCGCCTGTCTGTCTCGCCTGCTGGCAACAACTCTCCACGCAAAACGCTGCGCTGTGTACGCTCTGCGGAGAGGCGCTCGGTCTACAGGCCGCCTTTCGACGTATCGAGAGGCCCCAGTATGAAGACCGGCCAGCCCAATCCACCGGCGAAGCCCTTTGCGAACTCTGCCAGCGCCAGCGCCCAGCATTTGCCCGTGCCGCCGCGTATGGCGAGTATGCGGGCACGCTGCGGGCGCTGATTCATCTGCTGAAGTATGAACATGTAACCACCGTGGCCGCGCCACTGGGAGCGCATCTGGCACAGGTGATTTTGAGCCTTCCCAGTTTGCCGTCGGAGCTGACCGTCGTGGCCGTGCCGTTGCATCCGATAAAAGAGCGGCAGCGCGGATTCAATCAGACAATTTTGCTGGCTGAGCAGGCTTTGCTGGCGCTACGGCAGAAAAGTCCGTCGCGGCAAACCAGTCCAACGCCGCGCTGCACGCCAGCGCTGCGCGCTCTCGGTCGCCAGCACGCGACGGAAAGTCAATCAGGATTAACTGCACATGAGCGGCGCCGCAATCTACGCGGCGCTTTTTTTGTAGCCGAGCCAGAAAAGATCGTAGGCCGCGCTGTGTTGCTGCTGGATGACATTTACACCACCGGCGCAACGGCCCGCGAGTGTACGCGGGTGCTGCTGGCTGCTGGAGCCACGGCGGTCTACGTGGCTACGCTGGCGCGATCGCAGCGTGAGGGCGTGGCCTATTGGGATGCGCCTGCATTGCAAGCATCGTCCCAGGGAGAATCGCAAGGCGTGTTGGCGTACTGAAATTTTTCGTTGTTAGGGGGATCAGGATGTCGTTCGGAAAAGCCGTAGTCCACGCGAGAAAACAAAAGTCTCTGGCCAAGTGTCACACCCTGCAGGTGGAAGCGCCGGTGATGCGGACTGTCTACGGGCCGGTGGCCATGCAGACGCCGGTGCTGGTGCTGAACGCCTCCTATGAACCGATCAACATTTGCGGGGCGCGACGGGCGCTGGTGCTGGTGCTCAAAGGCGTGGCCACGACGGAGGAGGAGCGCAATTTTTCTCTGCGAGCGGCGCGCATCAACATTCCCATGCCCTCGGTAATTCGCCTGCTGGAGTATCGGAGAATTCCGCACCAGACGCGGGCACTGTCGCGCAAGAACATTTTGCTGCGCGACCGCAACACCTGCCAGTATTGCGGCATTGTTCTAACGGCGGGCGAGCTGACGCTCGATCATGTGCTTCCCCGCTCGCGTGGCGGCCAATCGACCTGGGAAAATCTGGTGGCCTGCTGTCATGCCTGCAATCGCAAAAAAGGCAACTCCATGCTGCATGAACTGGTCGATCTGCAATTGCAGCGCGAGCCACGTCCGTTTTCCCTGCACACCAGCCGTCACATCATGCGCATGATTGGCTCCTCGGACGCGCGCTGGAAGAAGTATTTGTTCTATTGAAGCCCGCCCAGATACATTTCCTGATACCGTCCTCGTCGACGCGTACTCCTTCTTCATGAAAGTCTCTATGGATAACTCCCCAACGTATGCATCCGCGCACGCCGCGCCGCGCCTCTGCAAAGACCCGCTCTGGCTGCGGAGTTTTTTTCTGCTGCTGGCTGCTGTCTATGCCACGCTGCTGATTCGCTTTCCCAATCCGTTTTTCACCGACGACAGTTTTTTCTATCTTCAGGTAGGACGGAACTTCGCTCTGGGCTATGGCAGCACCTTCAATCGGCTGATGCCCACCAATGGCTATCACCCAATCTGGATGCTGCTCTGCGCGCTGGTCTATCGTATTTTTCCTGGTCGCGATGCCGGGCTGCACGCCATTGCCGCGCTGATCGTGCTGCTGAATCTGGCCGTGCTGCTGGGCGTGCAACGGCTGCTCTCTCGTTTGGGCGCACAGACATGGGTTGCCTGGACGTTGTTGATTCCGTTTCTCTTTGGGTTGCAGTTGGGGACAGAGTCGTCACTGAGCGCAGCGGTGTTAACGCTCATGCTGTTGCTGCTGGAGCGATATCTGGAGCGGCCCACCTGGAGATCGGCGCTGGCGTTGCATGGCGCGGCAATTCTGGCCGTGCTGAGTCGGCTGGACTCCATCTTTGTCATCGCAAGTTTGTGGATTGCGCTGCTGGCATGGGCTGCGCGACAGGCAGATCGTAGCGCGCTGCGACAATCGCTGGCCTCCATGCCGCTCTATGCCGTCCTTTGGGGCGGCTATCTGCTCAGCAACATTGTCTGGTTCCACACCTTCATGCCCATCAGCGGATTGCTGAAGTCAAGCAATGCCGGGGATCATCGTCTGGGGCACAATCTGCCGCACACGGCGCTGCTGGCGCTGGCTATTTCGGCAATTTCTCTGCTCATATTGTGGCGCAACCAGCGAGATCGCTGGCTGATTGTGGTCGAGCTGCCGTTCTTTGCCGGAGTGCTGCTGCACGCGGTATACATTACGCTGCGTATGACCAGCGAGACGCGCTGGACGTGGTATTACGTCAGTTGGGCACTGCTGGCGGCGCTTACCTCGGCGCGCGCAGCGAATTGTCTGCTACGCGATCCACGCCGGAGTCCATGGCTGCGCACTGTAGGGATAGTCTGCGCGCTGCTGCTTTCGCTGGTGCTGTTGGATCGCATGGGATGGAAGCATTCCAGGGAGCAAACGCGCCCCCTGCCCGTCGTAGTGCTGGCGCAGGTGCTCGGTGGGCAGGATCATATCCATCGCCTGCTGGCCTTTGACCAGCCCGGCGCGATGGCCTATTACTCGGACATCTCCGTGGTTCCCGCATATGGGCTGATGGGCGACCTGGGCTATCAGCAGGAGCTGGCGCAGCACGGGCTTGGGGAGTTTTTGCGTCGCGAGCAGATCGAAGCCTTTGTCGGCCCCTCCATCCCTTTTGATGACTGGGGCAAGCGCACCTACTGCGACGCAATTTTTCTGGAGAGCACGCGCTTTACCTGCCAATCCCTCGGCAACGGGAAGTGGACGATCACGGGCGTGGAGGTCTACTCTCGTCTGCCGTTTCAGCCAGTCGGATATATTTCGCTGCCTGCCTCGCAGATTCTCTGGGTCGCACCGAATTATGTGACCGTCTGGAGAATCGGGATGCCCTAGCCGCGTGCGATCTCCGGTTAGATTCTTTACTGCGCGCAGACTATCCCGTGCTGCGCAGACCCGCTGCGATGCCATTGATGGTGGCCGCGATGGCGCGTTGCACGGCAGGGTTGGTATCGCCCGCTCGTTTGCGCCGCAGCATTTCCACCTGAATCAGGCTCATAGGATCAACATACGGATTGCGCACCTGAATCGAGCGCGCCAGCACAGGATTGCTCTCCAGCAGCGATTTCTGGCAGGTAACTTCCAGCACCATGCGGCAGGTGCGTTCAAACTCCGCCTCAATTCTGCCAAAGACGTTGTCGCGAATCTTCGCATCCTGCACCAGCGAGGCGTACAGGCGGCCAATACCCATATCCGCTTTGGCCAGCGCCATCTCCACATTGCGCATCAGGTCAATGAACAAAGGAAATTCTCGCATCATTTCGCGCAGGCGTTCCAACCCGCCCTGCTGCGCGTAAGATTCCAGCGCATGGCCCACGCCGAACCAGGCCGGCACCATGTGGCGGCTTTGCGTCCAGCCAAAGACCCAGGGAATGGCGCGCAGATCGCCAAAGCTGCTCTTACTGGAGCGGCGCGAGGGACGCGAGCCAATGCGCGCGCTTTCCAACTCGTTGACCGGCGTTGCCTCGGCAAAATACTGGAGCACGTCAGGGTCTTCAGGGATATTTTTCCGATAGAACGCATAGGCCGTAACAGACATGGCATCAAAGGCCTCCTCCCAGCCCTCGCGCATCACGCCGGTGCGCTGGCCATCCATACGACGCGCCTCAGGTCGCGCCAGCGCGTCCAGCGAGGCAGCCAGCATCAGTTCCAGATTGCGTTCGGCCAGCACCTGATCGGAATACTTCCAATGGAGAACTTCTCCCTGTTCGGTCAGGCGAATCTCGCCAGTAAAGGCATCCATCGGCTGCGCATAAATGGCGCGATGCGTAGGGCCGCCGCCACGTCCCACGGTTCCGCCGCGCCCATGAAAGAGGCGCAGATGTACATCGCAGTCGCGGGCCACCTGATGCAGCGCGCGATGGGCCTTGAAAATCTCCCAGGTACTGGTCATCATGCCGCCATCTTTGTTGGAGTCGGAGTAGCCGAGCATAACCTCCTGCCGTCTTGACCAGGAGTTGAGCAGCGGTTGATACGCATCCAGCGTCCAGAGTTCGCGAGAAATCTCCGCAGCATTGCGCAGGTCTTCAATCGATTCATACAGCGGCACGGGCACCAGGCCAGGCAGGGTCTCCGTCGTAGCGCAGGTGACGCCTTGGCTTCGCGCCAGTTGCAGAACGTGCAGCACATCGTCCACGCTGCTGGCGCCGCTGATGACGTACTGCCGCAGCGCATCACCCGCGCCTGCTACCTGCACCTCGGCGATGGGGCGAAAGGTGTTGACAACGTCAAGAGTTTCTGGCGACAAGGGCACAGCAAACGCTGCTGGATCGGCGCTCGGCGAAGGCCAGGTCTGCATTTCCGTCAGGGCGCGAGCGTGCAGCTTGGCATGTTGGCGAATGTCGAGGGTGTGCAGATACAGGCCAAAGGTGCGGACTTCAAGAATCAGCGGATCGACCAGTCGCCGCGCCAGGCGGAGACCGGCGTGCGTCGCCAGACTGGTGCGCAGCAGTTGCAGATCTTCCATGAACTCCGCCGCGGAGACATACGGCGGCAGGGCCGTGCAGCCATTCTGTGTCTTGGAAACCTTTCGGCCTGCACCATCCGTGCGACCTGCATCGACGCGCTCGCGCATGCACAGAACAAAACGCCGGTACAGTTCATGTTCATAACGCTCGCCAAAGCCTTCTCCGGCACGCGCGCGTAGTTTGCTGTACCCAGAGAGCTTTTCCAGCAGGGCGTCGCTGAGCGCTACGCGCTCTGAGGAACTGGTGAGTAGATCAAAGATCAACTGCACGCGATGACTGTAGTGCTCGCGCAGATTGGCCGTGGCCATCGCCAACGCCTTGCGTGTCACGTCCGGCGTTACGTTGGGATTGCCATCGCGATCTCCGCCAATCCAGGAGCCAAACTCAACAAACTGCGGCAGGTCGATGGGTTCGACGGCGATGCCATACTCTTTGGAAAAGGCCGTGGCCACTTCTTGAAACAGGAGCGGCAAGGTCTGAAAGAGGGCGATCTCGTAATAATCCAGGCCCATCTTGACTTCATCGTGAACCGATGGGCGGCGATTGCGAACTTCATCCGTTTGCCAGAGCGTGGTGATCTCGGCAAGGATGGCGCGCTCCAGCGTGCGCAGGTCTTGATCGGGCAAAGGAATGCGATCAAGGCGTTCGAGATATTCGCCGAGGCGACGACGCTTGAAGAGCACGGAGCGACGCGCTACCTCCGTGGGATGCGCGGTAAAGACCGGGGTAATGCGAATCTGGCGCAGAAAGGCCAGGGCTTCTTCAGCCGTAATCCCGGCCTGGTGCATCCGGCGCAACGTGCCGCGAATCTCTCCGGGTTGCGGGCCACGGCTGTCGCCAGCCAGCAGATGCGCCTGACGGCGACGCTTGCGATGGTTGGTCTCGGCCAGGTTGATCAACTCAAAATAAAAACCAAAGGCGCGCGTCAGTTGATCGGCGAAGGCGACATCAAGATTTTTCACCTGGAGCATCGCCTGATTCAGCAGGGATGCAGAGGCCTTGCGATCATTGCGCTGGTGCGCCTGGCGACCTTCCATGGTCTGGCGGCGCAGGTCTTCAACGGCGCGAAAGAGAGACTCGCCCACTTGCTCGCGCAGCACTTTGCCCAGCAAAATTCCCAGCGAGCGGACATCGCGGCGCAGCGGAGCTTCCTTGCGCGTGCCTTCTTGTTCTAAAACTTCAGCCAGTCGTTCTGACCAGCTTTCGGGCTTCCACAGAGGTTCCATGCACCCTCAATTCCTACATGCAGATTTGTACCTGTATTGTCACAGACTCTTACAAAGATTCTAATTGCAACGTCAAAGATTCCCATTCTTCCAGGGCCGCCGCGTGATCCTGGCGGAGTTGATCGAGCTGCCGGAGCAGCGTTTGCGTCTGCTCGGCAGAGACAAATGTAGCCATGCCCTGTTCGGCTGTGTGCATTGCCGCCTCCAGGCGGGGAATCTCCTCTTCCAGCTCGACGCACCGTTCTTCCATCTGCCTCCGCTTGATGGGATTGACGCGAGTCACGCTCTTGACGGCGGATGCAGCGTCCGCCGTACCGTCCGTCACCAAGAGCGGTGCCCCGCCTGGTGTTGCGCGGGTTGCGGGCACAGGAAGAACCTTCTTCTGCAGCCCGAATGGAACGGGCGCGGATGTTTGTCGCAAGACCTCCTGCTGGTGCAGATACTCCTCATAGTTTCCGGGATAGACGCGCAAGGAGTGGTCGCGCACTTCAAAGACGCGGGTGGCCAGTTCGTCCATAAATAGACGGTCGTGCGAGACAAAAACAATGGTGCCCGTAAAGCTGCGCAACGCCTGCAATAACACTTCTTTTGCACGTAAATCGAGATGGTTGGTCGGCTCATCCAGCAGCAGAAAATTCGCCGGACTCACCAGCAGCCGCGCCAGCGCATAGCGATTGCGCTCCCCACCAGAGAGCACGCCCAGAGGCTTGAAGGCATCATCGCCAGAAAAAAGAAAGCAACCCAGCAGACTGCGCAACTGTACCTGCGGAATGCGCGGCGCTACGCCGCCGATGTCGTCCAACATGCGTGCGTCGGGGTCGAGAGCTTTGTACTGATCCTGCGCAAAGTAGCTCATCGCCACATTGTGGCCCAGACGAATTGTTCCCGCCGTGGGCGCAAGGCTGCCCGCCAGCAAGCCGATCAGCGTGGATTTTCCCGCGCCGTTGGGGCCAACCAGCGCCACACGGTCGCCGCGCTCAATCGTAAAGTTGAGGCCTGCAAGAACAGTGTGCTCGCCGTAGCTCTTGGCCAGATGCTGTACTTCGGCCACGGTGCGACCACTCGGTGGCGGCTGCGGAAAGGTAAAGTGGACGACAGGCTCTTCCTGCGGCAATGCAATGCGCTCGATGCGTTCCAGTTCCTTGATGCGGCTCTGTACCTGCTTGGCCTTGGTGGCCTGGGCGCGGAAGCGCGTGATAAAGGCTTCCAGATGCTCAATCTGCTCGCGCTGGTTGCGATAGTTTGCTTCCAGTTGCGCCCGGCGCTCCGCCTTTTGCAGCAGATATTTTTCGTAGTTGCCACTATAGACATGCAGGCCACGGTTCCAGATTTCTACTGTCTTGCGGACAGTGACATCCAGAAAATACCGATCATGCGAGATCACAATAAAACCGTACGGGTACTGCTGGAGATACTCTTCCAACCAGTTTCTGGCTTCAATGTCGAGATGGTTGGTTGGCTCGTCGAGTAAGAGCAGCGTTGGCTTTTGTAGCAGCAGCTTGGCCAGCGCGATACGCATCTGCCAGCCGCCAGAAAACTCCTCGGCCTGTCGCGTCCAATCCTGCTTGCTGAAGCCCAGGCCGGTAAGCACCGCGCCTACCTGCGCCTCCAGCGTGTAGCCATCCTGGACATGGAACTGCGCCTGCATCTGAGCAAAACGGTTGGCTGCCTGCGTGTACTCTGAGCCATCGGGCGGTAGCACAGACATCTGCGCGCTGAGCGATTCCATCTGATCCTGCAAGGCGCGTGTGGCGGCAAAGACGGAGAGGCATTCGTCGAAGACCGTGCGCCCGCAGAGTTGGAGGCCATCCTGCGGCAGATACCCGATGGTCATGCCGGTGGTTTGTTCCAGGCGACCATAATCCAGGGAATCGATGCCGGCTAGAATCCGCAAAAGAGTGGATTTTCCCGTGCCGTTGCCGCAGATCAGGCCAGTGCGGTCAGCGGGCGTTAACTGCCAACTGACGTTTTCAAACAACAGTTTGGCGCCAAATCGTTTTCCTGCGTCTACGAGTTGCAACATGGATAGGAAGTTTCCTGCGGAAACTCTATTGTCGCATCCCGAATCACCCTCGATACCGCTTCGATGGCAGATAGTGCAAGCTGGGTTGGTATACTCGGCAACAACACCACCGTAACGCCATGCGCCTACCCTTTCCAACTCATCTCAACATGCAGTACGTGCTCATCGGGCTGGCGCTGGCGCTGTTTGCGCAGCTTTTGAATGGCACCGATCCTCTATTTGCTGTTTTGGATTGCATGGCCATGCTGTTTACGGCACTGGCCTTCAATGTGCTGGGAGGGTTATCGACGATCAGCGGTGCGCTGGTTTTCTTTCTTGCGCTGGAAACCTATGTAACTCTGGTTTTTACAAAAATTTTTACATTTGAACCCACAAACAAAAATTTTCTTCAGCCGCTTACTACGATCATCGCTACGACGCTGGTGTACTTCGGAATTATGGTCAGCGCCTGGCTGAGCCGAAAGTTTATTCGTCCGCGTCCGCTGGTGCGATTCTCTCCGCGCGACATGGAGAATCTGTGTAATACCGCTGGGGGAATGATTGCTCTGGGACTGCTGGGCCAGATTTTACTGTCTAACTATGGAGTAGATGATGCTGGGGTCGTGGTGAACGGAACCTTCTGGGCTGCCTTGAATCAGTTGAATATGTTCATCCCCCTGGCGATTGTGCTGGGCACGTATTACACCATCCAGATTAGCGGTGGCACAAAAAGCGTGAGCTGGGTGATGATCGTCGCCGGTCTGTATGTGGGAGGTATAGGTTTTGCTGCGGCTTCAAAACAAGGCATGTATACGCCGCTGTTTTCCTATTTTCTGGTTTGCGCTGGTTTGCGGTATCGCTTTCGCGCCATACAGGTATTCCTGATCCTGTTCTGGATTGTCTTTGCTCTGGGATTCCTATTTCCCTGGGCGCAGTATGCCCGCGCTTTTACGCGGCAAGCCACGCTGGGCAAGACCTTGATCGCTACCTACGATGCCTTGCGCGATCCCAATACGATTCCTGCCATGTATCGCTGGTACCGGGATTCCCAGGTTCTGGACGAGGATATCAACGGGGTTCAGATGTGCTACGACCACCCTCACGGCCTGATTGACCGCGAATCTCTGATCTGCTCCGACGACACACTGATCGACCTCACGCTCCACAGCAGTATCGTAGGGCCTGACTATTTGATTCGAGGAGTGGAGATGGTGGTTCCGAATTTTCTATGGCCAGGAAGGCCCGCCGTTTTCCTGGGTAATATATACGGAAGGGAAACTGGAATCATTGCGGACAATGACGAGACCACGCAAGTCTCCTTTGCTCCTGTGGGGGATGCGTTTCGGGAATTCGGCTGGTCAGGCGTAACGGTGATCCTGCCGGTCATGTATTTTTTGACATTTCTCTATGTCGATAACATCTTTGGAGATGCGCGAGATACGCCGTGGGGTTTGGTGATGACTTCGTATGCGGCATTTGTTGCGCCTGGGCTGTTGATTCCTCAACACCCGCAGCTTTGGGGTCACTACATTCCGATCATCCTGCTTGTTGTCTGGATCACCCGCTACGTGGCGCCGCAAGTTGCCGTGATGTTCGGGTTGCGCAAGCTACGCACGAAAATTGTTCCTGTCGAAGAAAGCATGACATGAAGGTGTCATGTTTCTGCCTCAACCCGAACTAAACCTCTGGCCTATTCTCTACTTTTCAGCAACAAGAATTGCCTGTAGGTCATCCTGCGAGCTTAGCCCGATGATCTTTGCTGAGCGAAATCCCATGCTGAGCGCAAGATTCATAAGAAAAGATTCCGAATAGGCCACGGCAGCCTCAGGGACTTTGAGCGATTCCACTCTTGCATTGCCGATCTCGTGACGAAATGTATGGCGGCTGCCCATTGTCGCTGGCGGATAGTCGAGGCAGAAGCAATACATGAATATGCGCCCGCCGGGCTTTAGCACGCGAAAGGATTCTTCGTAATAATTACGCAGCTCTGGTTCCAGCAAATGTGTAAATAAAGATGTGGAGAAAACAAAGTCGATAGTTTCACTCTCAACCGGCAGTGTATATTTTGCGTCCGAGCCAGCCTGCTGGTAGGACGTGCTGGCATGGGTGGAGTGCACAAAGCGAAAGCGCTCCGTGTCGAAATTCTCCGAGCACCACTGGAGGGGTTCGGGATCAATGTCTACGCCAATATACTTTCCGCTGAAATGGCTGTTCTTGAAGTTATAGTCGCGAAGAGGATGGGCAAAACGTCCACATCCGCATCCGATGTCAATGATGTTAGAGCGGAGCGTGACCAAGCCCTCCGTCAGACAATACGTCCAGAAGGAATGGGTACTCATGTACTGCAGTTGATTGGAAAAAAGATTATTGCCAACTCCCACCCGGATGCGTAAATGATTGGGAGGAAGCTTGCGAAACTGCGGACAGAGCATGTTGGGAACAATGTCCAGGAAGTTTACGAGAAGTTTGAAAGGGGCCTTGTACGTTAGCAAGGAAAGCGAGGGAATGATTCTCCGTAACTTCTGGTCAAATTTTGTACTCGTTATTTTGATAAGACTATCCTCCATCAAACCGAACATCTCCCTGCGGTTGCATGATCGTGTCGTAGTATAAACCTTTCACGATGGCTACCCCTGTTGCAGGAGGCAAAATTGCAACGAAAAAAAGTGTTATTAAGCTGGAGTGGCGGCAAGGACAGTGCCTGGGCCTTGCACGCGCTGCGACTCGACCCGCGCTATCAGGTCTGCGCGTTGTTGACCACGCTGAATGGGCACTTTGGTCGCGTGGCCATTCACGGCTACCGCGAGGAGCTGCTCGATCTGCAAGCCGCAGCCACAGGCTTGCCTGTCTGGAAGATACCGCTGCCCTATCCCTGCTCCAATGCTGAGTATGAAACACGAATGCAAGCTGTCTGCGCGCGCGCTGTTGCAGAGGGATTGGATGCCGTGGCCTTTGGCGATCTGTTTTTAGAAGATATTCGCGCCTACCGCATGGAAAAACTCGCGGGCACAGGATTGGAGCCGCTGTTCCCCATCTGGGGAATTCCAACCGACCAACTGGCGCGGCAAATGATTACTGCTGGATTGCGCGCTCGCATTACCTGCGTAGATCCACGACATTTGCCCGCGAGCTTCTGCGGGCGCGTGTTCGATCTGGACTTTCTCGCCGACCTGCCAACAACGGTCGATCCCTGCGGCGAGCGTGGCGAATTCCATAGTGTTGCCTGCGCAGGCCCAATGTTCGCGCATCCCATTCCCATGGAACACACGCTAACGGTTGAGCGCGAGGGATTTGTCTACGGCGAGATCGTACCCGCGCCAACCACATAAAACCAAGTTCATGTAATAGCGATCCGTGCGTGGTACTCTGCTTCCGGTTCTAGCTTTCTGGATTCTCTGTCGTGTCCAGTCTGGAGAGATTATGCTGCTGAAGCTCGGTCTTCGCTCCGTACTTGCAAACATCCTGACGATGGTTCTTCTTGCTGGGGTCGCAGGTGTGCCTGCTTATGCAGGTTCCAACGAGAATCCGACAATCTCGCCAGCCCCTAAAAATTCCTCCAGCGATGATGTCTGGTGGAAACATGCAGTTATCTACGAGGTCTATCCCCGCAGCTTGCAAGATAGCAACGGCGATGGCATTGGCGATCTGAAGGGTATTCTTGAGCGGCTGGATTCCCTGCAAGCTTTAGGCATTAATGCCATCTGGCTGACCCCGATGTACCCTTCGCCACAGGTGGATTTCGGCTATGACATCTCCAACTATGAAGCCATAGATCCGATGTATGGCACCATGGCCGACTTCGACCGATTCGTGGCGGAGGCGAAGAAGCGAAATATCCGCGTGATTCTGGATATGGTGATGAACCATACCTCCGACCAGCACCCGTGGTTTGTGGAGAGTCGCAGCTCGCGCGACAACCCGAAGCGTAACTGGTACGTTTGGCGCGATGGCAAAGGCCCAGGGCAGCCGCCCAATAACTGGCAAAGTGAGTTTGGCCACTCCGCCTGGACGTATGATGCCAGGACGCAGCAATGGTATTACCACAAGTTTTATGCGCAGCAGCCGGATTTGAACTGGAACAATCCCGATGTGCAGCAGGCGATGTTTGACGTGGTACGCTTCTGGCTGAATCGCGGCGTAGCAGGATTCCGACTGGATGCAATTACGACGCTGTTTGAAGACCCGCAATTGCGCGATGAAAAAATCCTTCCAGGAAAAAATGCCTACGGCGATCCCAACCAAGATGACTCCAGGACCGACAATCTTCCGCAGGTGCAGGACGTGCTGCGAGCCTTGCGCAAGGTGGTCGATGCCTATCCCGGCCAGCGCGTACTCATCGGTGAGACCTATCTGCCCAATGTGCGGGAGCTTGCCAGGATGTACGGCAAAAATAACGATGAGCTGCAATTGCCCATGGATATGCAGGTGGGCCTCATCAATCGGCTGGATGTTAACGAGTTCCGCAAGCGCATCGACGAAGCGGAGACGCAACTACATGGCAACCAGCCGCTCTTTGTTTTCGACAACCATGACAATCCCCGCAGTTGGGATCGTTATGGAGATGGCATCCATAATGCGGCCATTGCGCATATCGTCGCTGCGATCCTGCTAACGACGCGCTCGACGGCGCTGCTGTACTACGGCCAGGAGATCGGCATGGTGACTACGCCGCCCAAGACACGCGCTGCGGTGCAAGACCCAATCGGCAAGATTGGCTGGCCTAAAGAGAAAGGTCGCGATGGTGAACGCACGCCGATGCAGTGGACTTCCGGCATGAACGCAGGCTTCAGCACGGCAGCGAAAACCTGGTTGCCTGTGGCGCCAAACTATAAGACGGTCAATGTGCAGGTGGAGTCAGGACAACCAGCCTCGCTCTATCTTTGGTACAAGCATCTGATGGCGCTGCGAAGAGAGAATCCTGCCTTGCGCGATGGCGCCAACATCATAGTGAATCCATCGGATGCGAATGTGCTGGCGTATCTGCGAAAGAATCCGGGAAGTGGCCCGTCCGTGTTGGTGGCGATGAATTGTACCGCGCAGCCGCATACTGTAGCGTTCGATCTGAAAAACTTTGGCATCAAGAATAAGCGAGCCAGCACGCTCCTGCAGAACGGCGGCGTGGCGAAGGATATCTCGCTTCAGCATGTAAAGCTGCCGCCGTTCGCGGTGTGGATGGGTGCAGTGCAGTAGTCCGTTAAAAACCCATGCGGTCGTCGGCAGAGGGGCCATAGGTCGCAGGCAGCGGAATGTCATGCAGCCGCAGGTACACACCCAACTGTGCGCGATGGTGAATCAGATGATTGAGAAACATGTCGCGATACATCTGGAAGCGCGGTTGCTCCACGATGGTTTGCCCTTTGAAGCTGAGCTTCCAGTTCTGCTGCCAGTATGCGTCCTCGGCTCCTGCAATCAGCTTGCGCGTTTTTTCCGCGAGCGCATCGAATTCATCCAGGAGCTGCTGGCGTGATTCCATCACCAGCGGCTTCATCTTCCCGTCTCCAAAATCAAGGTGAGGCAGTTCAAGAACGGATGTCGCGAATTCCGGTAACCGCGCGATGTGCGCAGCCAGCTTGCCAAGGTGCATGGATTTTTCATGCGGCGTGTACTCCTGCTTGCCTTCGGGAACGCGCTCCAGCAGGGCGCGGGTCTTCTTCATCTCAGCTTCAAATTCCGGTAGCAATATCTGGCGGATTTCCATGGGTAAGCTCCTTTCAAGTTATCTTGTGACGCAATTATATTTCCAAATCAGGGAAAGTATCGTTCTCCTTGGATGAAACTGCAAAACCCGCAGATGCAGAAAATGACTACCGCGTGCGGGCAATCTCCGGGCGCAGCGCCAGCTCAGCATCTTCATCCGCTTCCTGCGTTCCGGCAGGACGCTGGTGTGTCTCCAGGTGATATTGGCTCAGATTTTCCTTCAGAATGGCGAAGGCCTGCTCCGGCGTGTCGGCAAACTGGAAGAGCTTGCGATCCTCCGGGGAAATAGCTCCCTTGCTGACCAGCACATCGAGATTGAAGACCTGATTCCAATATTCCGATCCGTAAACGATGACGGTCATCTGCTTGGCCAGCTTTTGCGTCTGCGCCAGCGTCAGCAGCTCAAACATTTCGTCCAGCGTGCCAAAGCCGCCGGGAAAGACCACCAGCGCCTTGGCCAGATACGCAAACCAGTACTTGCGCATAAAGAAATAATGAAACTCCAGGCTGAGCGAGGGCGTAATGTAGCGGTTGGGCATCTGCTCAAACGGCAGGCGAATGTTCAGGCCGATGGTCTTGCCGCCCGCCTCATGCGCGCCGCGATTGGCGGCCTCCATAATTCCGGGGCCACCGCCGGAGGTGACAACAAAACGCTCGCGCCGCGACTTGATCGTCATGCTCCACTCGGTCAGCAGATGGGCCAGCTTGCGAGCGTCTTCATAATAGCGGGCCATCTCGACCGCAGCCTCAGCACGATGCAGGCGCAGTTCACTGGCCTCACCGCTTTCCTTCTCTTCTGGCGTGGCAGGCTGCTGTTCTACAGGAGCGCGCTGCGCGGAGCCGGTGTTGGCCAGCAGCTCCAGATCGGGATTTGCTTCGTCCAGTGCATGGAATCGTGCCGAACCGAAAAAGACGACCGTATCCTGAATGCGCTCGCGACGAAAGCGGGCCAGCGGCTCAATATATTCGGCGATGATGCGCAGCAGGCGACCATCAGCGCTGTTCACAAACGTCGGATTCGCATAGGAGAGCTGCGGACGTTCCGTCGGTTCAGGGGGCACTTCGGGCTTGGTCGTATTCATTCCATCCTCAGAAATTTGTTTTAGGATTCGGCGCGAAAATCACGATAATACACAGCCTCGGTCAGGCCAATCCAGATGTCGAGAAATCCAATGCCAGAGATTACGCCGCGGGTTGCGCCCAGCAGCAGAAGATGGCCGAGTTGCGGATATGCGAAGAGGTAAGGATTCTGATACCAGAAGCGCGTCCAGGGAAGGCAGACCAGTAGCAATCCTATATACAGGCAGAAGGTGACCAGCACGACCAGCGAGAGCCGTTGCAGCCAGATGGGAATGGGGTTTGCGGCATTCCGTTTGCGCGCGCGGGCTTGCGCCGTTGGCTCGGCAGGCAATCGCGGCGCTGGCGTAGAAGCTGCTGGCGCAGAAGCTGCCTGGAACCCATGCGGCGTGGTCTTCGGCGGGTTGGGCAGGTCAGGAGGAAACAACTCCGATTGAATCGGCATCAATGGGTACCGAAGGCGCTGCCAGTACAACAACACCCCTAAGAAGCCAAGGTATCACACGCACATCGGAGCAGGCCGCGACGCAGAAGCAAAATTATGCGCGCGGCGCGTATCTGCGTTGCTGTCAGGATTGTCCGGTAGCCGCTGGCTCGTCCGGGGCGCAACTTTTTTCTGGCGCGTGTTCCTGTTTTCGAAACGAGGAAAACAGCGCGGCTCCGGCCACAATCAGGTTGGCGACCACAATGGGGATTGCGCCCAGCTTGACCCCGTAGATGATCCACAGGCAGGAGGCCGCTGCCTGAATCTTCATCAACGTGGAGGTTCTGGGAACGAAGTAGGAGGTCGCGAACACGGCAGTCGCCAGCCATCCAAACCAGGCAATCGTCATCCCATGCCACCTTCCAGAACTGCCGCAGTTGCAGGGGAAGCATTGCGAATGGTGAGCCAGTCGGTCCGCACGCGATCCCAATTTTGCAGTGAAAATCCGCCAGAATTGAAGAACGAACGAATCTGCTGGGTGTTCCATCCGGCGACATCCTGCAGGATGGGAACCAGAACTCCCAGCGCGTCGTCGCTGAGCACCGTGCGTTTTGCGATCTGCATGATGAAGGGATTTTCTGAAACCGCGATGGTCAGCCCATCGTGTCGGTTGATGTGCAGCATGACGTTGACATCGGAGCTGCCATCGCCTACATAAACGATGCGATCATGGCCCAGCGACAGCTTGGCGCGCAAATTTTCCACCATCACCACTTTGCCGTACCCCGCCGGGACTCGCAGAATCGACTGAATTTCTCCGGTATGGGGATCGTAGTGAAACTGCGTTCCGTAGATATTCGCTGGCGAGACGATGCCTTCCAGCGCGGACTGAATCACCTCTTCTGGCGCTGCGGAGACAACATAAAACGAAAAACGATACTCATCGAGTTGCTGGAGCAGATCGAGCATGAGCCGGATATTCGCTTTGAGGCGAATGCGCTTGCCAACCTCTGCCAGATGCTCCTTGCGCACCCGGCGGTACTCCGGGTCATGCAGCAGGAGATAGGGCAGCTCCCCACCCTGCTGGATGAGATGAATCCTGGACAAACCTGCGACGCGCTGTTCAAAGTTGGGGATGCCCAGCATTTCGCTCAGGACGATCCCGGAGTCAT